>Ga0114993_10007185_pt1 | contig 10329 bp, 15 predicted proteins | sample ArcticOcean_MG_C_FD_87042 | JGI IMG/M metagenome (GOLD analysis project Ga0114993, IMG submission 87042) | Marine microbial communities from western Arctic Ocean - ArcticOcean_MG_CB2_150 | ecosystem: Environmental > Aquatic > Marine > Oceanic | place: Arctic Ocean: Canada Basin | collected...
AGAAGACCCATCATCAGAAGACCCATCATCAGAAGACTTAGACTTCTTATTTTCTTCTATTTCTTTTATAAGAATGTCATATACCTCCTCGGCAGACATTCCATCATAGTTCCAATCTAACAATCCACCTTTTGGTAATAAAACATCGGGTAGTCTAGTAACAATTAGATTAGCGACATAATCAATAGCCATATTCCAAGTTTCTGGATCACGCATCTGTAATCTTGATAAATGGTCTAAGGCTAAATGCAATACTTCATGAATAAGAACACCTTTCAATTCTGAAATTGAATCTAATCCAACTACAAAATCAGCGTCATATAATAATTTCTTTCCTGTGACGCCCATTGTCTTATGTGGCAAGGTATTACATTCTTCATATATTTGACTTAACAAGATATTTCCAAAAAATGGTTGATTAAGAACAAGTTGTGACTTGCCTTGTTGCAAACATCTTTTTGCTTTTTTCGATATAATTTCACGTTCTGTCATCCTAATAACCTCACCAATCGTTCGTTCAACTTATGAAACTTCTCACCAGACACCTCAAGACACGCTTTGTAATGGGCTCTATGCTTAAGCCAATTACAATTCTTCATCAACTTCACCTGAAATTCTGGCTCTAGACTCTCCATGAATGTCATAAGATTAGTTACATGATGCTCTTTAGGCTTCCTTATTTTCTTTAAAAAATAATGCGCTACTGCACCAGTAGATGCATACTTAATAGCAACATCGTCATGTGTGAAGGTTGGTAATTCACCCTTTTCTAGAATATCTTCTGGATGAACATTTATGTAGATATCTAGAAAGCTTGAGAACTCAACTGCTGCGCCTTGACCTACTACAATTACTCCTAAATCTAAAGCATCCTTTCCAGTTAATTTATCTGTTTTAAGAGAAGCAAAAACCTTGCTTAAATTCTCCCATGACCTTGGAGTTGGAAAAGCACCAGACTCAAGAGAGGACATATCATGAAGTAATTCAGGTCTCCAATCCAAGAAAGCTATTACTTCCTGACTTACACCCTTTTTAACAAAATAGTCTTTCGAGATTTCCCAAGAAGGTTCAATATGTATATGTGCCATACGATTCTTCATGGGAGCAGACAACTTACTTACAAACGCACCATGCTCTGCCGCATTACCCGCACAAAGTATTTTTACTTCATCAGGAACAAAGTAGTCATGATGACGTCGTTCTAATATAAGTTGCAATGAGGCGTTCTGCACCGCAGGCGGTGAACAAGTGAACTCATCAAAGAACATCAAACCTTCGCCTTCTGTAGGAAAGAAATTCGGGGTAAGCCAAACGGTTCTATCATTTTTTATTGTAGGAATTCCCTTTAAGTCGATAGGATCCATTTGGGCTAAACGTATGTCATAGACTGGTACATCAAGATCCCAGGCCATTTGGTTTACTAAAGATGACTTACCTATTCCAGGCGCACTCCACATCATAGGAACTAATTCCCCATAAACTTGTTCTACCAGTTCTCTCGCAGTTTTCAGATTACATTTAAAATCCATACTCATTTCATATTCTCCCTTAGTTATTTATTGAACCACCACAATGTCTTACATTTTTCTCTAATATACTCATTTCTATTTTATAAAATATCTTTAACTCCTTTTTTAAATAGCAATACTTTTGACTGGGTCTAACTTATACATCTCCTCGCATAAGTCAGAACAATAAATCAAGAAGTCTGGTACAGGAAGATGCATTTTTTCCCCCTTAGAATTAGTTACAGAAATAACCCTTCTCTTAGTATGATCGCCGATGTTAAGATAAACACTGTCATATTCATCAAGTGAATAGCTACTAACTGCAACGTCTGCTCGTGTAGTTCTCTTCCAGTCTTTAACATCCTTCTTACATAGAGAACATATGTGTGTCTTTTCATATAGTTCATACATATTTAATGCAGTGTAAATTAGTTGTATTGCGTGAGTGCTGGTTCCACCTATGTGCCACAAATACTCGTCATTTTCTTCTAAACTATATCCAGTTTTCCAGTCATATATTCTGGCAAAATCTAAAATGTTGTCTTGATCATCTACTTCTAGTAAGTACCACTCATGTGTAACTTTCTCATCATCAATACGGTCAAAGTAACAGGGGTGATAACCTAATCTTTTAGATATTTGACTTTGTGTCAAATAAATAGTGTATCCTTGTAAAGAACCACCATAGGGACAGGCATCTCTACCAACTACTTTTATATTCTCCATTCTACTCCCTCTAATGCATAAATTCTTTTAGTTAAATTTTGTACTTTTTTATCTATACTACTAAGTTCGTTATACATACGAGAAAGATCATATTCTAATGTTTCTATAATCTTTTTAATAACATAAATAACATCTTCAAGATTTCTTATTTCTATATCCAAATCGGAATACGTACTCATTGTTTTCTCCTTAAAAAATACGAACGCTACCCTAGACCTTGCGTCCATTGTAACGTGGTGGGAGGTTCAAGACTTCTCGTCTAGGCACCACGGAGTGTAACTAAATTGTTATTTTTTGTGTGCGGGTGTAGGGCGTGATTGTCTAACACAAATTATTGCGTCTAAAACATTTTTGTTATCTAGAAGAACTTGTGTTAGTCCATGACCTAATGCTTGAACAATTCGTTCTTCTGTACCACGTTTAAAAGATTCACGAGTACCATCTATTTCAATTAAAGCATGTAAAATTTCATGTAAAAGAGTTTCAAGTTGAAAGGACGGTGCCACCTGCTCGTTAATTACAATGAGAAGATCATCGGGGCTCATGTACCCATACATCGTCGGATGTCTTCCAGTTAACTCACCTTGTTCTAACGCTCGTTTAGAGCGCTTATAAGGTTTCGGTCTAGTTTCACACGTGAAGATATGCGCACCTATTTTTAATTTGTTGTTAAGAATATTAAGTAATTTTTTATTTTTTTTAGTCATAACATTGTAGTGTTCTTAAATTAAAAGCTCTACGCAAAATATAGGCTCTACACCAACCCACAATAGCGTATAACGAAGTTATTTCAATTGATTCTATCGCTGAATATTTATGTCCCCACATAGGAAGTAACCACATTGTTATACACCACGCAAAAAACGCTCCAAGTATAACATTTATAGCTGCTTCTATAGCAGAAGACGATTTAGTTTGTGTCATAAATTATGCACTCCTTTATGCTGGATATGCGCTTATTCTGTGTTTTTTTTAAAAATCTCGAAATAGCCAAAAAACCTTTTTGGTAAATCTCTTCAGGAATTTTTAAAATTTTATTTTTTGAGTCGCCATAAAATGAAACATCTATTTCATGATAATTTATCAAAATAATCTTCCTCAATTATAGAAGTTCCTATAAACTTATCAACTTCAGAAGGATTTGATAATAAAAAGATATATATAGCCTCTGCTATAATTAAATTATCATCACCAAAAGGTAACTCATCTTCTAGTCGCGTGCGTATTGCATCTGCCCAATTACTGATGCCTACGTCTACTGTTTCTTTATCTTTGTCTGTCGTATCTTTTATAGCCATGATATTACTCCGAAAAGAAACTATATAAAAACAAAATCAAAACAGTATAAATGTATATAATAATATATAGTATTATACTATCGTCAGTCATTTTACTTTAGGAAGACCATCAAATAGCTCTATAAGTTTAACTCCAAAATCTAAGTTTCCAGTAACTTTCACTTTATGTTTCAAAAAAACATCTGCAGCTCTATCCTTTCGTTTAATAAGATCATAAAAAGCATCAGAATCTAGTGTAACAGTTATTGTCGGATTTTCCTCTATAGAATCAACAACCTTTTTTATTTCAAAAGTATCACCTATTATAATATTCCATGCTTCAGAACCAACATCAAGACGCAGAACACCACGCTCTTTTCTAGATTTTTTTATAAATTTTGGAAGACACTCAAGGATGTCTGTTAACTGTACATTTTTCATTTGATTTATCTGTCTGTTTAAGATAGCAGGACGCACAATATGAGTCATCATTTAAAATAATATCTGCAGGCTTAGAATTACACACAAAGCATATTGCTCTAGAGTACTCATCATATCTATACTTCCGTGGTAAAATTTTAGCTAACAACCGTCTATTTTTTGTCATTCTAATCTCTCCTCCATGGCTATACGAAACTTAGCTTCACCTTCAGTATCTTCTATTGAAATAAAGCTATCCTTTATTATGTCACCAACACCAAACATGACTTTGAAACTACTATCCGGATACTTTGAACACTCATAATAATAATAAAAACTCTTCTTTAACTCGTTTAACATTCTTCTGCACCTTTGTATTTGTCATTAATCTCGTTTTTATAAGACCCAAGGTCTGTATACAAACTTGATAAAGAATCTAAGTCTAAAGCCGAATTTTCATTTACTAAATGCTGAAGAAGCATAGAATCTATAATTCTCATTTTCTCAACATTAGTATTACAAATTTTCGATAACAATCTCACATCATACATTGCGTTATGTATAACCCAAGTTTTGTTCTTTGACTCAAATAGCTTATTGAAATTTTTATATATCGCTCGTAAATGTACATCTCTCCATATTTTCTTTCTTTTAAAACCTTCAAGTGGGAGAACTGCTGCTTTACCTGTATCCCAGGAAAAGCTCCAACATAAAAACTCAGTGTGTATAAAATTAAATGCTCCTTTATGTGCTATAACTTTTTCTTCAATTCGGTCATAGGCTGTAGTCTCTGTATCAAAGGAAATTAGTTTTGCTTTTTTTAGTAGAGAATATAAAAGTTTTACCTTAGGCATGGTATCCGCCACAAAATAGTCTTTCTCTACTTTAGGGGTCTCCCTTCCAAGTAGCTTGTCAGCTACTACCGTGAGATCACGTTCTATTAAGGTGATATTTTTGTGAGAACCGTGATGTGTTCTCAAGCTTAGTGTTGGTAAAACTTTATAATCATCAACGTCATACCACATTCCTCTAAGCTGGGTGATGCGACTTTTATCAAGAATTCCACGAACACCCACGTCTCCAAAAGAAACAACAAACTCAGGACCAATCAAACTTAGTTCTTCTTTTAGAAACTTTCTACAATGCTTAACAGCATCACGAACAACAGCTCCTTGCTTATTAATACCATCAGGTATTAAACAGCGTACTGCGTGTGTCTTATATACGCGACGTGGAAGTCCTGCGTTCTTTAAAAGACCTTCTAAACGCTGTCTATCTGTGGCAAAGGGTTCTCCTGTGTAACAATCACGTTCACGAGGATATTCATTTATTAAAACAATGTTTGAATTTTGATTACCGGATCCCCACACTACAGGTTGTTTATACAACGGGCAGCTTTCACAATGGGACGTCTTCTTTTTTCTTATTACGGACATCTTTAACCTCCACCAAGCGTACTTTACTTGGCTCAACTTTTACAACTGCACCATTATGTAGTTGTAGCCCAATAGACGAATTTCTAACTTCTGTAATTATACCTTCAAAAACACGGTCTAAAAATATACATTGTGCAGGTAATCCCACCACATCTCCTCTAGTCAGCATTTCGTGTTCCTCATTTTTTGATTTTTTGTAAGACATGAAATGTGATTTTACACCCACCGAAAGTACTACACAACCCCTCTAAAACACCCTGTGAGACTCTCTAAGCGACGTTACACGTGGTATGCATGCCTTTCCCTCTATAACTCGGGTTCGTACCACCAATTAGCTTGTTTCCAAGATTTGTATATTTCTTTTTTCAAATGCTCGATATTATGATTATCCGGCTGCCCACTTGTGCCATCGTTGTTTTCAGGTAATTTTATAACCCGAACTTCAAAATAATCTTTTAGTAAATTATAAGCTTTCTCTACAGGAGAAATCTGTTTACCTATTTTGTTCCAAGAATCACTATCCCATAAAAGGAGTAATCTACTAATGCTATCTATTTTTGTTAATAGTAAATCAAGTTGCCCTTTACTAAATGATTTCCCAAAGGTTGCAACACCACCAAGTAGCATTGCTGTAAATACGCCTTCTGTAATAATAACCGTGCTTTTATAATGTATGTCGATACCCGCTAATCTGTTAAGTACTTTCTTGTGGGTTGCTATAGTGTTTAACCCAAATAAATTTTTAGTTTTTCTAAAGCCGGAAGAAAACAAATATTTGGGTACGGATAAGTCTTCGTCAAACGTTACGAGTCTCCCTTGGTATCCAGTAAGTTTATTAGATTCGTCTACTATAGGAATTATAATTCTATTTTTAAATCTACCTTTATTACAATAGCGTAAATCATTCTTTTCTATTGTTTCGTCATCAAGTCCTCGTTTAGTTAAATAGTTATAGGCTTTTTTATTATTTAAAGCACTTATACTCAGTGGCATAGACACGACATTTTTTTCCTCCTCATCCTCCACAGGGTTATCTTTTACAACGTGTTTTTTCATTAAAGTGAATAGATCTTTAACAGTTGGTGTCTTTACTTCAAGATCAATACCTGCAGCAGTACAAAATTCATTAAGAGTTATTATCTTTCCACAACGTTTGCAATCGCCAATATTCTTTTTATAATTAAAATATAATTTCCAATCTTTATTACAAAAAAAGCATGTCATATAGACATGATCACCACTCTCTCGATATAGTATGCCCGCTTGGTCTAAAGCTCTGCGTATATCAGGAGTGTCTATAAAAGCTACCTTTTGCATAGTTTGTTCCTATTCTTAGTACATATTGATCTTCGCCGTGTGAGTACTTTGCCATGTATAATCTGGCTTCTTCATCTTGACGTTCCTCTGATGTTCGGTTTATAGATACCACAAGTTGTGCTTCCATGGCCATTTCAAAGGAGTGTGCAACATGTGTCAAAGTTACAACATCCTCTCGTGCACCAGATCTGTTAGCTTGTATTGCAGTAGCACCCAAGATATTTTCAACCTGACAAAAGGAGATAAACTCTCCTGCCACGTCTCCAGATGAAAAATACTCACTTCCTTCTGCATCTTTTACAGTCTGCCTAACAGGTCTCAAATAATTTAAAAAATCAATTACTATAAACTTTGGTACAAAATCTTCTTGTTTTAACAATTCAAGATGTCTTTGTATATTAACCATTGTAGCAGAACGTCTAGGGAAATATTTGATTATCAAGGAATTTCCGTATCGTTTTTCGGCACGTTGTACACGATCAACTACTTTTTCAGAATCTATCAAGATATCTTGTATTTTAACTCCAGAGAAACTAGCATCTAATCTTTCAGAGATATCAGATTGCGGTAATTGTAATGTGTAATACACGCCTTTTAAGTTCTGTATAACCCAAGCTTTTGCTACATGACATAATGCCATTGTTTTACCTGTTCCTGGAGGAGCCAGAAACATCAAAGTTTCACCTAATTTTAAACCTTCATGTCTAAGACGTTCATCAAGCTCCGGAATTAAAAACTTATATCTTTTTGTATGGTCAGTATTTCTAAATACACGTTCTTTAACATCTTTAAAGTAATAAGTACCTATGTCTGAAGAAAGTTCAGATCCGGTTCTAACTATATCTGTAAATATTTTATCTACTTCAGATAAAGAACCATTTTCCAATAACCGTAATGATTTTTGTATACCTAATAAATATTTTTGACGCTTTACAAAATCACCAACTTTTTGAATAACGTAGGTAATATCTGCTTCTCTACATTTCTTGTTTTTTAGTTTCTTTAAATAACTAATATGTGCTGCCTTTTCATTATCCGAAATAGAATCTTCTTTGATAGTGGCATACACTATTTGAGTAGTAGGAAATATCTCCAAGGTGTCACGTAATTTAGTTATTAAACTAAACAGGTATGTATGATGTGGGTATGAAAAATACCAAGGCTTTAAAAATTGATACCAATAAGTAAAGACACTATCTGCAGATAATAATTTAATTATGATTATAGCTTCAAAGCTTTTAGTTAATCTAAATTTTTCTTTTGATGTTTCCACAACCCCTCCCACTAAGAAAACTCTCACTAAATAAACCAGCGTCTTTAAATAGTTCTAGAGTCTCTTCTTCTGATTCTCCACGTTGTACGGACAGATATTTTAACAAGGCACTTTCATCTGTTGTAGGTTTTTTTACTTCAATTTTTTGATTGTCTCTATAGGTGCGGTAGATCTCCCACATCTTCGCGGTTACTAACATGTTTGGATACATGTTTCCACCAAAAATTTTAAAATGTGCTTTGATAAATAACTGAGGATTAATAAGAATACCTGTGTCACTTTCATATTTACTTATTAAGCTGCTTAAGTTCTTAAAAATGTTGAATGACTTGTGACTAAACATGTAGTCAAAAGGAATTTTAACTCCTGTTGTTATATATTTGATATATAGATAGAGACGTAATAAAACTCTCGCACGGGAGTATTCTTTTTTTGTTACATGTAATTTTTCTTTTTTAGGTGCGGAGCTTTTTTTATTAAATTTAGTTTTTCTAAGGGAACTCGATGTCGTCTGCCCCTGTAATGTCTCTAATAAGGATTTCTTCTTCTTCATATGTAGCTATCCTTTTTCGGCTCTCCAAGTCTAAGCCTTTATCATGCGTATCCCAGAAGTCAACAACATAGAGAATGTTAGGTGGTTGTTTACGACGTAACCCTCGACCAATAGACTGAAGAGTTTTTATTGTGCTAGACCCGCCTTCTGCTCGTATAAGTGCACGTATGTTAGGAGCGTTTATTCCTTCTCCAAATACTCCTACACTGGCTATTAGGTACTTTACTTTTCCAGATTCCAATTTATTTAATAATTCACGTCTATCATTCTTCGGTGTTTTATAATTGATAATTGACGGTTTACCTAATCCACGAATATTAAACGCCTCTTGAACGCCAACACCATGTTCAATAATTTGATTTACTAGAATTAAACATGGCCAGCCATGGTCTTTAAACTTTTCGGCATAATCAACTATCTTGTCATTTCTTTCAAAATTTGAAAAAATTCCTCTCTTCTTAACTTGAACCTTCTGTAAACCACGAGGTATGTTTTTGTCATGAAATTCATGTATATAAACTACGACATCTGATAAAGCTCCAACGTCGCGTAATTCTTTACTTTTAACATCAACAATTTTACTTCCAAAAGATCCTATCAATTGAGCATCTCCTATATCACCACGTCGTAATGGTGTTGCTGTTAATGCAAATCTATAATACGCGTTATCTAATTGTTTTAAAACAGTGTAATACGTATTGTCATTTAAATGATGTGCTTCATCTAGAAACACACATTCAATAGTTTTTAAATAATCTTTAAACCAAGAGTCATCTAAAAGTCTTGATGCTGTTTGTGACATCAATATTGTGTATTTTTTTACATCTCTTTTTGTGTCACCTATTGTTCCTATGTCCTCGCCAACTAGCAATTCTAAAACATCTTTAGTTTGATAAAGTAAATCTAATTTTCCCAACATTATTAGTGTTGGTCTATTTATTGTTGTCAATAAATTTCCTAATAAAGATGTTTTGCCTCCTCCAGTTGCGATACAAAAAATACCACGCCTCCAAGGTAGGTCTTTTAAATATGCGCGTAATCCTTGTTTTACAGAGTTTACTTGTATTTTAGAAAGATACGGATGTGCACGGATACCTGAAAATTTAAGATGTTCATGCCATGCTTTTTCAGAAAAATGTAATTTAGTCTTTAACTTTTTTCTACAATCATGTACAAGTACTTGCATGTTACACGAATCGGCTAATTCTAAAATAATCTCTAAAAATCCCGCGTCACATCGTCTAGTTCGTTTATTATAGAAACGTCTATATCCATCCCACCTATGCTTTTTATATGCGTGAGAAAACTGGGCGCCAGGTACTTTAAAAGATAACGCCTCATAAACAAGATCTGTTTCTTGTGCAGAACATTTTAATTTAAGATATGTGTTGTATAATTCTATTTCCATATATCACCCAGGTCTTGTTTGTACTAAACGTTCTAAATGTTCTTCAAGATACTTATCAAGAAGTGTTTTTACTTTATCTCTACATTTTGTATAAGAATCATCATCTCCTAATGATACGGTTATAGAATGTCCTATTTTTTCACTTTCATAATTTCCTAAATTAGCAGTATACGCAAAAGAGGAAGTAAATTCTACTATCTTCATCATTTTCTCCATTTCTAAAACTAATTGTAAGCCAAAAAAAATAAAGCCCCCATGAGAATCTGAAACTAATCAAACTACTCATGGGGGTCTACAAATTTTAAAGGAGAGAAACAGAGTTTTAATCTACAAAAGCGTCGTCATCTATGCCGTTGGATTGTGCTGATATTATGCTGTCAATGACAGTATTGGTTTTTATACCTTTACCTA
>Ga0114993_10007187_pt1 | contig 10326 bp, 13 predicted proteins | sample ArcticOcean_MG_C_FD_87042 | JGI IMG/M metagenome (GOLD analysis project Ga0114993, IMG submission 87042) | Marine microbial communities from western Arctic Ocean - ArcticOcean_MG_CB2_150 | ecosystem: Environmental > Aquatic > Marine > Oceanic | place: Arctic Ocean: Canada Basin | collected...
GCGCGGCAGCGCCCCGGCGATTGGCGTTATCTCGGCTAGCCGCCTCTACGCCTACTCCAATTCCGCGGAAGAGGATGCGGAGGTCGAGAATGAATTGTCCCGTAATTTGTCTGCCCGGCGGGCCTATCGCAAATATCTGGAGACTGCGGCTATCTATCGCCCAGGGATCGCTGTCGCGGCTAGTACCGAAGCGATCCCGACGCGCCGGGGAGTGGGCTGCACCGTCCGCGTAGAGCCCTCCCAAGTAGAGCTCGATCAATACATCGTTATCGTCGAAATCGAAACACCACCACGAGCGGCTGAGGCCTCGCCCGCCACCCTAGTACTGTGCGATACGGAGGATCATTGCCACCGCTTCGCACTACCACCAGCCCATCGTGGGGTGGTCCAGTTTATCATTTCCGAAGACGCCAAGATGCTGGCGTTGTTGCGCGACCCGCGGACCGAGGCACTACTACGGTGAGACGTTTCGCTGTCTTCGTTGCCACTACTGACGGTCCAGTGCAGATTCAGCGTATCAGCCGCGAACGGGCGCCCTTGTCCATGGTTATTCTTGGCAGTGGCTCAGAACGTCTGCCAGTCAGCGACCGCTACGATGATTTTGCACATCCGGGTAGCGGCCCGGTTGAGCGATTCTTTGGCCCATTCCCGGAAGGCGGCTTCCGCCTAGAGGTCTCAGGGGCCATCGACGGTGGCGACAGTTGGCAATTAGGCGTCTTTCTTGCCCACGCCGTCCAGTCAGGGGACGGCTTCATACTGGTGCGGGGCGATCCGGCCGTAGAAAATGGGGTCGATCACATAATCTGGCTGACTGGCCAAGTCGATTATGATGGCAAGGTGTCCGGAATTAGCCACGTGCAGGAGAAACTCTATGCGTCTCGAGACACCCTGACCACCTGGCTTGATAGCGGCGTGCCGGTTAGCCTCGTGGTCCCGGCGGGCGACAACCACCAACGCCTCCTCGCCTGCGAATTGCCCGAAAGTGCTAGCGTTATCGCCGCCGACGACGCTATAGGCCTGTGTCACGAATTCGGCATTGACCCAAAAGACAGTATGACGCCGACCAAGAGGCCAGTGGAAACGGCCCCATCTCAAGCACTGCGGCTCAGCGGCCGCGTCCTGTTGGCGTTGGGTATTATTCTGGTAGCCGCCTTTGTAGTCACGCTGGCAGTCATTGGTAAATTGGGTGAAGTGAGGACTTGGCCCGAGCGGCTAACAACACTAATCGTCAATCAAGCGGATCATCCGCCGCAAAAGGCGCCGCCGCCGAAACCTTTACCCCAGCAACGGGCAACCCCAACGCCCAAATTGACACAACAATCCCCTCCGACTGAGCAGGCAGTGAGTGTCAGTGTGCACGAGCGGCGGGCCCCTGCTGGGGCAGCTTGCCCAGCCGTGCATTTCGGCGGTGTGTTGGCCGTCGAACGGCCCGTTAAAACAGATCCAACTGGCCAACCCATAGCCAGCCACGCAGCCGAGTTGTGTGGTCTATTGTTGATCATCGATGCAGGACCGAAACCACTTTACCTGCGCGCCAAGGTGACGCTGCGGCAGGGCCTCCTAATCGACGCCGATCGCCCGCCCAAGGCGTTGTCAGGTTACCACCTAGTCAGCGGGCCACAACGTTGGGTTCTGGTCCTGCCATACCGCAAATACGGCCCGGTGCGTTTCGGGGTGGCTGTGCAGGCTAGCGAAATAGCCCCAATCGCCAGTGCCGGCAAGGTGGATCTCAACAGCACCATTCTGGAACACGCTATTCTGACGGATTAGCCCACCATTCTTGTCGGGATCGGCGTTTGGCTTGTCACAAATGCAACGGCCTCCGTTCAAATTTAGAAAAACATCTCCTAGCCCCGCCATAGACTCCTTTAAGCAGTACTGGAAGGGGTTGGATCATGCAGCAAGCGAACCGAATTTCTATAAAACGCACCACACTTCAAGCCGTTGTGGCGGGCACGGCGCTGTTACTCGCCGCCTGTAATCCACAAACAACGGCCATGCAGAAGGAAGGCATCGGCTTCCGCCAGGCCCGCTTTGCCGAGATCTCGGAAATACGGGACTACCGACAATGCCGCGCGGCAGCTTTGACCCTGGATCGCCAGGCCCGGGACGAAGGCTCCGGGGCCCGATATCTAGCAGCCGCCCGCATGCTGGAAGGCTGCGAGGCCAGTGTCGGTCCCGAAGGGGCACACCTAGCACAAGACGAACGAATTAAGGCCTATGCCCTCGTCGTGCAGGACTATTTTAAGGGCGGCGACGCGGCTAAAGCACGCGCAAGTCTGATGACCTTCAAGCAAAATTATAAGGGTGCCGATCTCTACTACGCCGATGGCGCGTCGTTCGTCGAGACCATGGAAATACTGCTCGGTTTGCGCGACCGAATGGCGGTCGGCGAATTCTCTGTCGCCAACGTCAGCGGAAAATTAAAGGCCGAGCTGCGCCGGGTCCGCTACTGGACCCGGAACTGAAGGAGGGAAAGGCGATGCGTAACTACAAGCGACTGACGGCGACAGCTCTGGCCCTATGCCTGGCCCTCGGTAGCCTGGCGCCCTGCGGGACGGCAGCGGCAGCGGCAACCGATACGGCGACCTGGCGGCCGGTGGCCAGTGAAAAGTTAGTCAAGCTACCGGCCAACTATCTGAAGAAATCTCTAGATCACGACTTTGCCAAGTCGTCTTTGGCTACGGCAATTTCTGATGCTGACGGGGAACTGGGCTTAAAGGGTCAGACGCTGGGAGAACTAAGGGCGGCAATCGAACAGTCGGACGGTGAACTGGCGGTCGAACTGCGCCATCAGTTACTGACCCAGAAGCGGGAATACATCCAGCTGATGCAGCAAAAATCAGAACTGCGCCGTCGGCACCTCCAGACCCGGCATAAGCTTCTGGAGGGACTGTTAAACAAGGTTAATCAGGCCGTGACCAAGATGACGCCTGCGCGAGTGCAACTGGTGATGGCGCAGGAAAGCGCCCGCGAGCGTTTCCGGAGCTCCGTCGCCAAGGCCGATCTGGCAATATTGTCAGCGCCGGCAGTGCCCGAAAGCAAATACGCCCGTCAGTATGCAATTAACTTGGCGGCAGTGGAAAACCTAGTCACTACGATCGAACGCCATCCGATGAACTCCCAACCGACTATGGGTGACGCGCCGGCAAGCAAGCAGGATTTTATTCGGCAGATGCAGGCCGATACCCAAGCCGGCCTTGCCATTCTTGATCAGGAGAGAAACATTCTCGGTTTCATGGCCAAGCTGGTGGCATTGGATGCCATGGCGTTATCGGAACAGGTGATGGACGCCGACCTGGCGGACAGCGACATCCCGCGCACATCTGGCCCGGCTGATGCCGTCAAATACTTTGTCAACTAGCAACCAGGAGAATGACCATGAGCACGTTCCTGAAACTTATACTGCCTATCGGTGCCGTGATCGCCAGCACCGTGATCGCCGTCGCCGCACCGGCCCGTGCCGGCACACTAGCTAACATGGAGCGTGAACGCGCTCAACTGATCGACGCTATTCTGGATGCCGGGATAACCCCGGCAGCTCGCCAGGCTCGGGTGGAAATGGCACAACGCCGGTTGATTGACCTGGAGCGTATGGTGCTACGGGACGACGGTCTGGTCGCACGTAATACGCCCCACGTGCAACGCGCTTTTGCCAATTACGATCTGACCTTCCTGGCGCATGCCTCAGCCGAAAAGAACCTGACCGTAGCGGATGTCTGGTTGGAGCAGTTGGGCATCAGCACGCAAAGTCTGTTGGCGGCCAAGGTAGGGAGGCGCTGAAATGCAGCGGACCCTGGCCTTACTGGATGGCGGCAGCCAAGCGCTGAGCTATTACCTCGGTGCTCTAGTGCTGGGTTTGGCGGCGGCGGTAATCTTCGATCTGCGGCAACCGAGCGAGATCATCGCCTGGGCCACGCGGGTCCTGGGATTTACCTTCCTGGCCCTGCTGTCGGCGCTGATCCTGGCGACGCTTTATGGGTGGGTGCGGCTGACCCGTCCCAGCTTACCGCTAGCTCAGCGTCAGCTCTGGCAGGAAACCGGCATGCACGCCGCCAACGGCATCGCTACCCTGGGCCTGACCTACACTTTGTTCGGAATTAGCCTAGGGATCGGTGAACTGGCGGGACAGGAGTTAACCCCGGCAACGGTGCAGGAAGTGATCCGCGGCCTGACTGAACGTTTTAGCCTCGCTTTCATGACTACAGTGATCAGCCTTCCGACCTCGGTCCTATTGAGGGCCCTGCTGTCGATCAGCGGGGCCTGGATGGTAGCCCAGGACAAACAGTCCGAGGGGATGGGGGCATGACCGCACCCCGCACTTGGACCTGCCTGACCATCGTCCTAGTTGTCACCACTCTGGCCGGCGCCCGTGTGGCAAGCCTCCCGGAACCGAGGACAGCGATCGCTACTGCCTGCGATGGAGCCAACGTCACTAAGCCAGCGGTCGGCCAAATCAACAAGCTAATCGACGATTATACCCATCACCGTGCCAGCATCGCCGCGGCGTTGTCCGGCTGTCGTTGAACTCCAGGCCGCGGCTCAAACCGGACAAGGGAAATATGAGATGAAGTTCCTGGTTTTTAATCTCGTCGTCGCCGGTGCTCTTATCTACCTGGTCACGGGCGGCGATCTATCCCGCCTGCCCAGTAGCGGCGAGACTGCACACCGGGTAACCAATACCGCTAAATTGATGGTGGATCGTGGCCACGACCTTGCCAACAAGGTAATTGGGCAGATCGGTCGCACAGACAACACGCCGCGCCGAGATGAAAACGGCAAAGCGGCTACTGCCCTGGTCGAACCTGGCGCCTCGGCCAAGGTGATACGGCCAGTACACCAACCCAATTTCAACCCGCCCACAGTGATAAAAGGTACCCGGGGGAAAAATAACCAGATCCGGACACCAACGGCGCCCGTCAAAGAGGACAGTAAGAAGCAGGTTTCAAAGACCGCTGTGGCTTCACCTAACATGCCGTCAAGTAGCGATCCGGCAGTGCTGCGACGGCGAGCCGAAGTGCTGGCCGAAGGCCCGATCCAGAAAGCCGCTGATGCCCCGCATTTCATGTCACTACACGACCGCCGACGAGAACTGCACGCACTGACTGAAGAGATGGAGCTGCTGTTCGCGCAGACCATGGCGAGGTAAGCCATGCGCTCGCAGATGCTCAGCGGCGGTGCCTCGGTTGGACTGTCGGCTCTGTTAGCAGGATTTCTGCTAGTAGCGGCCAACCGGCACTACCCGGCGGCACCTGTGGCCTCGTTTGAAATGCAGACTGAACCCGCCGCGCCGCCGCCGGGCAATACTCAACGACCTGCCGATGCCTCCGCCGCGGTCGTGTTGCCACCGCCGCCTCCACCCACAATACCGGATAATGCCAAGAACACGGCGAAACTGAGTAAGGCACCTATGAAATCGTTGGTGGCAACCAAAAACAAACCCGCGCCCGCAATCGTGCCGATCCGGCCCGGTGTCAAACAGCCAGCACCGATGGTCGCGGTGCGGCCGTTGCTGCCTAGCCCAAGCGTTCCTAACGACGATGTTTCCGATCCGATGGTCGAAGGCGTGCTAGAGCCGCCGATTGAGAATGCCTACAAAGATGCCAAGGCTAAAAAAGCCTTTGCGATTGTCCGGCCCGGCGAGCAAACTGCGCTGGTTGAACAGGGTCGGGTGCTGCTGCGGATGCTGGAACACGGTCGAGGCCCGGCTATTGAACTGGCGTGGCCGGACCGAGCCGGCGACCAGGAGCAACTATACCAAACCCTTCGCGATTGCCTGGGCATGCGCGTCGCCCTGCGGGACGGCGCAGGCCGTCTATATATCGCCAATTCACCAACCGGCCAAGCCTGGCGGCCCAACATCGATCGCTATAGCGGCTTCGCCCGTCAACCTACCGGTCGGCTTGCGGCAGCCGAGCGCCGCGATATCCTAAACATTGGCCAGCACCACAACCTGTCCCGTCAGACCAGGGCAATCCGGATCTTCCCTCGCCGGGTCGACGCCCAATTACTCGGCGGCCTGCGTCGACTGGTTGGCGAGAGGTATGGCCGTGCCCACAACATTCGCGCCAAATATCGCTTGTTTGCCGATGGTGTCACAATCATGGGGATACTGGTGGACGGCCGATCCATAGCTGGCGGTGTGGCGTTAGCTGCGCCGGCCAGATCCGGCTGTCGGGCAGGCTAAGGGGCATGCAATTCCGACGACATTTGCGTGCTGCCCTACCATTTCTTCTCATAACTATCACCTCGGGTTGCCTCGGTGCCAATCATCGAGCGCTATTTGAAGATAAAGCAGAACAACTGACCGGCCGTGATAAGCAACGGATTTATCCGGCTTTCTATGCCGATCCGCCCAACTGCGTCGTCGTGCTGCCGGGCGACGGAGCGGGTAATGTCACTAGATTGGAGCTGATAGAAGGCGCCTTATCACGGCAACTGAGCGGACGGATAGGGCGGGTCATACATCCTCGAGAGCGTCGCCGCCTTGTTCGGGCCATGGCGTACAATTTGCATGATAAACTGGACGCGCGGCTTTTCGCGACCGCCGCCAATTGCCCGGCGTTGTTACGCTGGTCAATCCGCGATATGGGAAACAACTACACACCAATCTGGTCCGAAAAGCACATGACCATTGAGGCCGAACTGTCCCGGGCACAGGACGGGGAGATTCTTTGGCAGGCCGAAGCCACCTCCGCCCGGTCTTCCGGTGATCCACCCTTATCCCTTCTGTCTTTGCCCTTCGCCGCCTATAAGACGGCACAGTTTCAGGAAGACCTGGACGCGGTGGCATCGATGACCGACGATCTAGCCCGTCGTCTGGTTGCGAGCCTGCCGGATGTCAGAGGGTAAACCGCCGGAGAAATGCGAATAAATTACCGCTTCAAACTTGGGAGGCGCATTTATACGTTCAACGCGGTTCATAGTCGGTATAACTTTTTTCCTTCTACTTTCAGGGTAGTACATACTGAATTCAGTGCATCATCCTAACCGTCATAATTTCACTATAGACACTATTAACTAAATTACCGGCGATAATCGATGCAATGAAATTGCCCATGTTTTTCATAGACATGGGCAATTAAAATCCTGAAGTTTTACTCCAAAATGGTGTTTCTAATTACAACCTGCCTATTTCTGCCTAACGCGCCTTCCGTTTAGAAATTTTATTAATTGTGTATTCATTCCCGGAGAAGGCAACGCGCGCTGATATATTCATTTGTTTAAACATTACCTGTAAATTTCGGGTCAATCGCGCACCGCTACTGGTTGTTTTGTAATTAATCTCCGAACGCGTCCTACCTAGCTCAATAGGTCGGTGAGATTTGTACCCGCGGAACGTTGTAAATAAATCTTCAATGTCCAGTATATCGTCGGTATTAAATCCTACGAAGACCAACGTATAACCCTGAGCCATCCCCGATCCAGAGGGTTGACCCGTGGCGCTGCTGCCATTCTGGTCCCCCTGAAGGTCCGCCAGTTTCTCGGCAAGAACGTTGCCAACATCCATGGCAATAATTTTGGCTTTCTTGCCAACTACTTCCAAAAGACATTCCCGGGAACAATCAACGGGTGCGTTCCAGGATTTAGGCGATTCAACTTCGAAGTTGCCGAGCCTCTGACCAGTTTGTACGCCCAGCAGTCGACCAGCAACACGGGCTCTAATTTTCGTCGTGTAAGATGTTTTCTTGATGCTCGGGTAAATCGCGAACATCACCAACACGTCAATCGGGGGGCGCGTAATGGTGCGAGCAATATCTATCAATTCGGCATCTTTACGGCGTACCTTTCCTTGCGCAAAATTTTCTAGCGTAATGGCTGTCTCATCAAAGACATCAAAACCTTCGTTATGAAGCTGATTAGACAGTGCATTAAGCACTCGCTTGAACACCCGACTGTCCCGGGGGATAGTTTCATCATCGGCATCTTCGCCCATGATTAATATATTTGGATTATCTGCCGCCAAAGACTGCGAGCTTATTGATATTCCAATGAAAGATACAATTATTGCGGTTAATATAAGTAGGTTTTTTTTCATAGCATGCCCCCAAAACTGAAATTCAAATCACATCGTCTCCAGACATATCTCGACTTTAAACAACTTAGAGGTAAATACAAATTGATTGCGTCAATTAACAGCCCCATTTACCACCCGGCTGGTGATATTTGGCCGTAACGCTCACCGGCACCATGCGAACACCTCCGCAGCCTACAAAATTGGCGACAATTGTAGTTGAAATTTATTGAATGCTCCATAGTGAATATTGAAAACCCATCCCTTTTGGCCTTCGAGTTAATTTAGTTGTTTTCAGCGATTAGTCGAGAGGTTGACTGGTCTTTGTTCCGAATCGACCCTGCCGGTAATTAGTAGATAGATTTTTTTGAAGACTGCTGACAGTTAGTTTATTCATCATGACAAAGGATCTGAACAGTATATACACGGGCACGCTCAACTATTTGTTCGACTGTGAGTTTTTCGCCGGGTCCGTTATCAGCAACGGGGATGTCTAGCCTTTCCAGTACCATCGCAACGAGCGTCCCCTTTATGGCAAAACCGATGCTCTCCGCTTCCTGTTTCTCAACCTCGTTTGATAAGTAAATCCCTGACGTATTGATGCCAAGTAGCCGACCAAAAGCATCGAAAAGGGGGCCGCCACTACTGCCATGATAAATTTGTGCCGAGTGCTGGAATTTGGTCACATCATTTTTTCTGCCGTCAACACTCGAGACGATGCCAGTTGTTACCTTTGGCTCGTCCGATAACTGAAAAAACTCTGGGTGACCATAGGCAACGACGACTTCACCAGGCTTAGGTGAACTGGTGCGAATGCGTGCATATGTATTCGCCGAGCGTCTTTGAGAAGTAGGCGAAGGGTCGCGGCGCGCTGGTTTTGGTTTAGACAAAGTCTTTGACAGACTAGTCCAGCCACCCTTTTCCTCTTTCTTTTCCCTTTTCTCGATGGAAGCCGCAGTCGCAGTCCCTGAGGGTCTTTTTGCACCTTTGTTTAATTTAAGCACAGCAAGATCAAGTTTGGGCTCTTTTCTAATGATATCCGCCCAGCCCTCATAGCCACGACCCTTAACTTGGAGTTTACCGCAGTAGTAGCCCCTATCCTCTTCACGGTACCCAATGACGTGGTAGTTTGTAACGATGTGGCCCCTATCGTCAATCACCACTCCTGAACCCCCGCCTCTGACTTCCGCTTCGACATCGCTGCTAAACCCCAATGGGCATGCTAGGGCTACAAATATCACCACCTGATTTTTTATCAATTTATGGGCCCAGTAGCCTGCCCCCGTGATATATTTTGTTTTTAACATGTTTAGCTCCCCACTTTGATTGCGTGCAGTGAGCCCTTTCTCTACGGGCTGACGTTTTTAGTTAGCCTTTTTTTTAAGAACATCGTTTAAGTTCTGGTACCCTCCAGGCTTGTCAGCCTTCTCTTTAAGAACATCGTTTAGGTTCTGGTACCCTCCAGGCTTGTCAGCCTTCTCTTTAAGAATTATATTTAGGTTTTTAGTCTCATGCAAAACTACATGTTTGCAACCCTGAACCAGGACAGGTAAGAGGAGAGACGCAACTACAACAAGGTGTTTCATAGGTTAATTTCCTGTATTTTAGATAATTCATAAAGAACAATATGAGGTAACAGAAATTAAACGCCGTACCCAAACTCCTATGACTTCGCCCAAGCTCTACCTCAAATCACTACAATGAGGAAGGTGTTGAGGGCAGTGCGTCTCATGGGGTGATCAGAGCACCTTGAGGGAGTTATAGCAAATGGCTGTCAGGGAGAGGGCTTGTGCTTGGGGTTACCTAACCGTTGCCAGCACACTATCCAGCTTGCCCTGCACGGAGGCATTTTGATCACGGCTCCACCGACGACGGGCTTGATAAGTCATTTCCTCATCCAGATAGGTCTGAAGCTCGGCCAGGGTCACTTTGCCATCCTGGTTGCCGTAGTCGGCAGTATCCTATTTGGATGGAATACAGGTTCGCAAAAAATTGAATCGCTACTTTACACGCACACAATCAATCCGATCGTATTTTTGAAAATACAGCTTTAGATAAACACGCAGCTAACACAGTTGGAAGGCGGCTGCGTGAAGGAGATTGGACAGCGTGAGATTGAACTGCGTGGCGTGCGCATTGCGCTTTACACGAGAGCGGACGACAGGCACGGCATATGGCAATGTAGATTACGGCTTGGCGCTGAACGCAGGCTGGTGAGGCGCAGCACGAGAACGACGGATTTAGCTGAAGCGAAGCTGACGGCGGAAGAGCTGTATGAAGAGCTGCGGTATAAGTAACGCAGTGGACAAGCA
>Ga0114993_10007191_pt1 | contig 10322 bp, 8 predicted proteins | sample ArcticOcean_MG_C_FD_87042 | JGI IMG/M metagenome (GOLD analysis project Ga0114993, IMG submission 87042) | Marine microbial communities from western Arctic Ocean - ArcticOcean_MG_CB2_150 | ecosystem: Environmental > Aquatic > Marine > Oceanic | place: Arctic Ocean: Canada Basin | collected...
AGTATTGCAGCATTTGATGATATGTATGATAGAACAATTACTGTAAATGGAGTGTCAAAAGCTTTTGCAATGACAGGCTGGAGAATTGGCTACATTGGTGGGCCTAAATGGGTTGCTAGGGCCTGTAATAAAATGCAGGGACAAGTTACTAGTGGTGCAAATTGTATTGCACAAAGAGCAGTAATAACTGCTTTACAAGAAAATCCTTCAAAAATTCATTACATGGTTGATGAATTTAAAGAAAGAAGAGACCTTATTTTAAGTTTGCTAGATAACATAAATGGATTTAAATGCAATAAACCAGAAGGGGCATTTTATGTATTCCCTGATGTATCTCATTACTTTGGTAAGACAATTGACGGAGTAACTATTAATAATGCTTCTGATATGTCTATGTTCTTACTTGAAAAGGCATTGGTTGCCACTGTAACGGGTGATGCTTTCGGTAATTCTAACTGTATTAGAATATCCTATGCAGCATCTAAAGAACAACTAATTGAAGCTGTTTCAAGAATAAAAAATATTCTAAATTAATTTTATCTATTCCTCCAGAAATAAGGGGTAATAATAATTAGAACCGTATAGAGCTCTAACCTTCCTAATAACATCAAGAAAGATGACCACCATTTAGCTAAAGATGGTAAATCATAAAAAGTAGAAGATGGTCCAAAACCTCCAATAGAAGGACCTATATTACCTAAGCTAGATGCAGAAACTCCAAGTGAAGACTCAAAATCTAAACCAAGTATTGAGAAAATTAATGCTCCTACCATAAATGACAACATATATACAATGAAAAATCCTAGTATATTATACATAATTTCACTTGAAACAGATTTCTTATTATATCTTATTGGTAAAATTGCGTTTGGATGTAATATTCTTTTAAATTGTAAAAAGCCATTCTTAATTATTAATAAGTGTCTCATAACCTTAAATCCACCCGCTGTGCTTCCTGCAGAACCTCCTATAAACATTAATCCAAAGAAAATTAGTAAAAGAAGTGGAGTCCAGGCGGTATAATCTGCTGTTGTAAAACCAGTTGTTGTAATTATAGATACTACTTGAAAGAGTGCATGTCTAAAAACTCCTTCTATTCTAGTAAAACTACCAGTTAGTTCTGAAAGGAAATCAGTATTTAAATAAATTATTGATCCAACTAAAAGAGTAAATGTTGCAATGAGAAGGCTATAAATTTTAAATTCCTCGTCCTTAATTATATTTCTAAATTTTCCCTTAAATCCAAAATAACTAAGAACAAAATTAGTTCCGGCTATAAACATAAAAAATATCACAATGTATTGAATCAAGGGCTGGTCATTCCAAAAACCAAGACTATCATTTTTTGTAGAAAAACCTCCAGATGCGATATTACTCATAGAATGATTAATAGCATCAAAAAAAGACATACCTGCGAAGGTTAAAAGAACGGTTTCTATTAGAGTATATGATAAATAAATTAACCATAATCTCTTAGCTGTATCTGTAATTCTTGGATGTAATTTATCTGTATTCATCCCTGGAGATTCAGCACTAAATAGCTGCATGCCTCCAATTCCAAGTAAAGGCAAAATTGCAATAGCAAAAACTATTATTCCCATACCACCCAACCAGTGAGTAATACTTCTCCAAAATAGAATTCCTTCAGGTAAGGCCTCAATATTATTTAAAATTGTTGCTCCTGTGGTTGTAAAACCTGAAGTTGTTTCAAATATTATATTAGAAAATCCATCTATAGTATTTGTTAGTATGTATGGAAGTGTTCCTGTAAGAATCATTGCCAACCACCCTAGAATTACAACAAGATAGCCTTCCCTTTTATTTAGCTGTTTATCATGGTCTCTATTTAGAAACAAAAGTAATCCTCCAATTAGAGTAACTATTATACCAGAGTAGATCATCTCACTTGTAATCCCATCTGCATAATAATAACTTACAATAGAAGATATAAACATAAATCCACCATTGAAAAGCAGTAAAAAACCTACAAAATATAATATGATTTTATGATTAATTTTCATGAAAATATTTTTAGAAAAACTTCTCAACCTTCTTTATAGAATCAATAAGAAAGCAAACCACTACTCTATCATTTTCTAATAGCTTGAAATCTCCTAAGACAATATGTCCTTTACCGTCTCTAATTACACCACTAATTATTGCAGATCTTGGAAAAGACAAGTCTTTAATTTTTTTATCACATATTTTAGAGTCTTTTCTTACAATAAACTCTAACAATTCTGCATTCATATTACTTAATTTTGAAATAGCTACTACTTCACCTCTTCTTACATATTTTGAGATAGTATTGGCAGTTAATAATTTTTTATTTATTAGTGTGTCTATTCCACTTATTTGGGAAAGCTTGTAATAATCAATATTCTCAACTAATGCTATAGTTTTATTAATTCCTTTAGATTTAGCCATTAAACAAGACATTATATTAGTCTCAGAATCTCCAGTGACTGATATAAATGCATCCATTTGATTTATATCTTCATCTTCTAATAACTCAACATTAGTTCCATCACCTAATATTACTAAACAATCAATCAATTCATCAGCTAACTCCTGAGCTTTATCTTTATTTGATTCAACTAATTTTATATTAAGATTATTCTCACTAAGATCCTTAGCTACCTTTCTTCCAATTCTACCTCCCCCAAGAATCATTATATTTTTAATTTCACGATTATTCTTTCCAGATAATTTAAGCAACTCTTCATCACCTCCAGGAGTTGTCATAAATATTATGCGATCCCCAACCTGAAAGATTGTGTCACCTCTAGGGATAATTGTTTCATTTTCTCTTTTTATTGCTATTGGGAAAAAGTGCATTTCAGGTAAAATACCTGCTGCTTCAATAACTGATTTACCAATTAAAGGTGCAGAATCTTGTACTTTTAGTCCTAATGTCAATAATGCTCCATCTTCAAACTCAAATGCATCATTAAATACCGATTGACTAATTACTAGTTTAATTTCATCTGAAGCTAATGCTTCTGGAGAAATTAATTCTTCTATTCCTAGTGCACTAATATCAACTCCATTTTTTTCAATTAACTCTGTATTAGATATTCTAGCAATAGTTTTCTTAGCTCCCAATTGTTTAGCCAGAAAACATGAAGTTAAATTAACCGATTGCATCTCTGTTACAGCTATAAACAAATCAGCAGAAGATACTTCTGCTTCCTTTAAAATTGAAATTGAAGAACAATCTCCATGAATTACTTTAATATCTAAATGTGAGTTTGGAAAAGATAAATTTTCCTTATTAGAATCAATTAATGTAATTTCTTGAGATTCGTGTGATAATAACTTTGCTAAATGAGATCCTACCTCTCCAGATCCCGCAATTATTATATTCATTGTAGTAATAATTCTAGAGAACAAATATACTTCATTTTGGGCAATTGTTACTTTATTGTGTTTATTTTTGCATATTAATTAGTCGACTATAATGAATAATCACAGCTCATATGAAAATGTAAATCCATATGATAATAGCAGATTATCAAAAAAAAATCAGGTTATAAAAGTTTTTGATACTATATCTGATGTTTATGATAAAGTAAATAAAATATTATTTTTTGGGTTGCATTCTGTTTGGAGAAAAAAAGTAGTAAAACTATTAATTGATAAAAAACCTGTTAAAATTTTAGATATTGCTACTGGAACTGGTGACCTGGCAATTGATTTAATAAAGACTAATGCAAAAAACATAGTTGGAGCAGACATAAGCAAAGAAATGCTTAAAATTGCCCGTAATAAGGTTAATAACCACAATTTGAATGATATAATTGAAATACAATTAGGAGATGCTGAAAACTTAAATTTTCAAGACAATTATTTTGATACAATTACCTGCTCTTTTGGTGTGAGAAATTTTGAAGATTTACCCAAAGCATTGCAGGAGATTAACAGAATCCTAAAACCCAATGGAACCTTTGTTGTTTTAGAAACCTCTAATCCAGAAAACTTTCCTTTTAAGCAAATTCATCACTTGTATATAAAATACATTGTTCCCTTTGTTGGAAAAATGTTCTCAAAAGACAAGTATGCTTACAAATATTTGTCTAAATCTTCAACAAAATTCCCTAGTGGAATTCATTTCAACAATATTTTAAATAAAATAGGGTTTATAAATATTGAAAACAAACCTCAAACTTTTGGAGCTACTACAATATATGTAGCAAATAAAAAATAATATGAAAAAACTCCTATTAACATTGGTTTTTCTTCTTTCTATGAATATTGGATATTCTCAATTATTTACAAAGAAAAAGGTTCTTAATAATGAGAATTTTGACAAACCTACCATAAGCTGGGGTTATTTTCTAGGGGTGAATAACTATGACTTTAATTTTGATTATAAGGTGGATTTAGAAGATATTCAAACTGAAAAAGCTTTTGGATTCAATGTTGGATTAATTGGGAGCCTAAGAATTAATGATTATTTAGACATTAGATTTGAACCAGGGCTTGTTATGTCAAAAAGGAGTCTTATCTACGATCCTGCAAATTTCAATGAAACAGAATTTAATCAAACGCAACATCAAAGAGATATTAAATCAACCTATATACATCTCCCCTTACTTGTTAAAATCTCAACTAAAAGGGTTAATAATATCAAGCCATATATAACTGGAGGTATATCAACTGCTATAAATCTATCAAGTAAAGAAAAGAGTTTGGATGATAATTTGCTTGGTCAATTTAGAACAAAGAAGAATATGTTCTTTTATGAATTAGGATTTGGGATTGATTTTTATCTAGAATGGTTTAAGTTCAGCCCTTCCATTAGAGGGGTTTTTGCAATAAATGATGAATTAGTTCCTGATCAGGATCCGCTTAGCCCATGGACTAGTAATATAGAATTTATGAAAACAAGTGGTATCGTTATAAACTTTACATTCCAGTAGGCCTGTTTTTTAATTCAGCCAAAATTATTGCCACTGAATTTGCCACATTTATACTCTCAATATCATAATTAGAATTATAACGAGGAATGGTAACTCTATTTTTAATTATTTTTTTAATTTCTGGGCTTATTCCCAAAGATTCATTTCCAAAAACTACTATTTGATTCTTTGTAAAAGGAAATTTATTGATTGATTCTCCCTTAAGATCAGCAGCAACTACATTTAATTTTTTTTCGCTAAATAGTTCCTTAAAATCTAAATAGGTTATGTTAACCCTAGAAATTGACCCCATTGAAGCTTGCACAACTTTAGGATTATAGCAATCAACTGTTTCTGTGTTACAAATCAAATCTTTAATACCAAACCAATCGCAAAGCCTAATTATTGTCCCTAGATTACCTGGATCACTAATATTATCCAGAGCAATAATTTTAGAAGTAAAATCTATTTTATCGGGTTTTGGAATACTAAAAATTGCTACAACTTTATTAGGTGTTGTTAAATTACTAATCTGTAATAAATTAGTTTTTAAAATCTTAGTATATACTTCACCTAAAGATTCATATTTAGATGAAGTAGAATAAACTCTTACTAATTCTAATGAAGAATTTATTAATTCATCAACTATTTTTTCTCCTTCTACTATGAACTGATCAGAATTTATTCTGTTCTTTTTTATTCTTAGAGAACGGACAAATTTAATTTCATTTTTTGTAATCATTTTACTAACAAAATAAGTAACTTCGTAAAGATAAAATTTATACTTTTTAAAACCTAAATCAAACCAACTTACAATGAGCCACAACATAAAACCTGGAGTTGCAACTGGAGATCAAGTTCAAGAGATTTTTAGACTTGCAAAAAGTAAAAAATTTGCACTTCCTGCTGTAAATGTTATTGGATCAAGTAGTGTTAATGGTGTTCTTGAAACTGCAAAAGAATTAAACGCTCCAGTAATTATCGAATTCTCCAACGGTGGAGCAGTTTTTAATGCTGGTAAAGGGTTAGATAATACTGATCAAAAAGCTGCTATTTCTGGAGGTATTGCAGGAGCAAAACACATACATACCATGGCTCTTTATTATGGGGTTCCAGTAATATTACATACAGATCATTGTGCAAAGAAATTACTACCATGGATTGATGGGCTTATGGATGCAAATGAAGAACATTTTAAAAAACATGGAATTCCTCTTTATAGCTCTCATATGATTGATCTATCTGACGAGCCTATTGAGGAGAATATAAGTATCTGTAAAGAATATTTGGCTAGAATGTCAAAAGTTGGAATTACTCTTGAGGTAGAGCTTGGAATAACTGGTGGTGAGGAAGATGGTGTAGACAATACTGATGTTGATAATTCAAAGCTATATACCCAGCCAGAAGAAGTAGCCTATGCATATGAAGAGTTAAGTAGTATTAGCAATAAGTTTACTATAGCAGCAGCTTTTGGAAATGTGCATGGAGTCTATAAACCTGGAAATGTAAAATTAACTCCAAAGATTCTTAGAAATTCCCAAGAATACGTTTCTAAAAAGTTTAATCTACCTGAGAATCATATTGATTTTGTTTTTCATGGAGGATCAGGATCTTCCCTAGAAGAAATAAGAGAAGCTATTGGTTATGGGGTAATTAAAATGAATATTGATACCGATATGCAATATGCATATATGGAAGGGATAAGGGATTATTTTAAAAATAATTCAGAGTACCTTTTATCGCAAATTGGTAATCCAGGAGGAAGTGATCTCCCTAACAAAAAGTATTATGATCCTAGAAGGTGGGTAAGAGAAGGTGAGAAAACTTTTGTAGAAAGGCTTAAAAAAGCATTTAAGGACCTTAATAATGTCGATACTTTATAAAATTAAGTTAGATTTGCTTATTATCTTTTAAATAGTTTCTAATGGCTTGGTTCAAAAGAAAAAGTAAAGGAATTCAAACACCTACTGAATCCAAAAGAGATATTCCAAAAGGCTTATGGTATAAATCCCCTACTGGAAAAATAGTTGATACAGAAGAATTACAAGAGAATTTTTATGTTAGTCCTGAAGATGATTATCACGTAAGAATTGGTAGTAAAGAATATTTTGAAATTCTATTTGATGATGACTTCAAGGAAATTAATGCTAACCTAACCTCTAAGGATCCCTTAAAATTTGTCGATACCAAAAAATATTCTGACAGGTTAAAAGAGGCTAAGAAAAAAACCAATCTAAAGGATGCTATTAGAACGGCAGTAGGAAAATCTATGGGGGAAAAAATTGTAATAGCTTGCATGGACTTTACTTTTATAGGGGGTTCTATGGGAAGTGTAGTTGGCGAGAAAATCTCTAGAGCAATTGATTATTCACTCAAGAAAAAAATTCCTCTTGTTATAATCTCTAAATCTGGTGGAGCTAGGATGATGGAAGCTGCTCTGTCACTTATGCAACTGGCTAAAACTTCGGTAAAACTTGCACAACTTGCCAAAGCAAAGATACCTTATATTTCTCTTTGTACAGACCCAACTACTGGTGGAACAACGGCTTCTTTTGCAATGCTTGGTGATATTAATATTAGTGAACCAGGTGCTTTAATTGGATTTGCAGGACCTAGGGTAGTAAAAGATACTACTGGGAAAGATCTTCCTAAAGGATTTCAAAAAGCAGAATTTGTTTTAGATCATGGATTTCTAGATTTTATAAGCCATAGAAAAAACTTGAAGAAGAAAATTAATTTATATTTAGATTTAATTCTCAATAAACCTATAAGAGAATAAAATATTCTTAAATAAATCTAAGTTTCCTTATTTTTATTATATTTGCGCCTCTGTTTATAACAGATATAATTTATACATAATAATTATTAAAAAATGTTTGCATGTATTTAACTAAGAAAATAAAAGAAGATTTATTTAAAAAGCATGGCGAAAAAGCCGAAAATACTGGAAGTGCTGAAGGCCAGATTGCACTGTTTACCTTAAGAATAAATCATTTAACTGAACATCTTAAGAAAAACAAAAAAGATTTCAACACGGAAAGATCTCTTGTTAAGCTAGTAGGAAAAAGAAGATCCTTGTTGGACTATCTAACCAAAAAAGATATTTTAAGATATCGAGCAATTGTAAAAGAGTTAGACTTAAGAAAATAATTGATTATAATTAATAGATCAAATCCTAGTAATGTAATTATTCATTGGTTTAAGATAATATCAACACAAATTTTATTTAACCAAAAAAAATAATTATGAAACCAAAAATTTATAAAGAGCTAATTGACTTAGGCGATGGTAGAGAGATTTCTATTGAAACAGGAAAATTAGCAAAACAAGCTCATGGATCAGTAGTGGTTCAAATGGGTAAAGCGATGCTACTTTGTACAGTAGTCTCAAACTATAAAACAAGTCCAGTAAACTTCTTACCTCTTACTGTTGACTACAGAGAAAAATTTGCTGCTGCAGGAAAATATCCTGGTGGATTTTTCAAAAGAGAAGCAAGACCTAGTGATGGAGAAGTTCTAACGATGCGTCTTGTTGACAGGGTCCTTAGACCACTGTTTCCAAAAGATTATTACCAAGAAATACAGGTTATGATCCAGCTTATGTCGCATGATGAAGAGGTAATGCCAGATGCACTAGCAGGTTTAGCTGCTTCTGCTGCAATTCAACTAAGTGATTTTCCATTTGAATGTCCTATTTCTGAGGCTAGAGTTGCTAGAATCAATGGAGAATTTGTCATCAATCCATCTAGAGCCCAACTTGAAGATTCTGATATAGATATGATGGTTGGAGCTTCAGCTGATTCAGTAATGATGGTTGAAGGTGAAATGGATGAATGTAGTGAAGAAGAAATGGCTGATGCAATTAAATTTGCACATGAGTCTATAAAAATTCAAATTGCTGCTCAAGTTAAATTAGCTAAAGCAGTAGGAAAGAAAGAAGTTAGAGAATATGAAGGTGCAGTTGAAGATCAGGAATTGGCTAAAAAAATTCATGATGCTAGTTATGATAAATGCTATGCAATTGCAAAAAAGGGCTCTTCAAAAGCAGAAAGAAGCTTAGCTTTCTCTGAGGTTAAAGATGAAGTTAAGGCTTTATTTACTGAAGAAGAATTAGAAGAGCAAAAAGAACTAATTGGCAAATATTATAATAAAACTCAAAAAGAAGCTATAAGGGAGTTAACTTTAAGTGAAGGGCTTCGTCTTGATGGAAGAAAAACTACTGAAATAAGACCAATTTGGTGTGAGGTAGATTACTTGCCATCGACACACGGATCATCTATCTTTACTAGAGGGGAAACACAAGCGTTAGCTACTGTTACTCTTGGTACTTCTAGAGAAGCAAATAAAATTGATATGCCTTCTTATCAAGGTGAAGAAACATTCTACCTGCACTACAACTTTCCGCCCTTTTGTACGGGAGAAGCTAGACCCTTAAGGGGAACATCTAGAAGAGAAGTTGGTCATGGTAATTTGGCTCAGCGTGGTTTAAAAGGAATGATTCCAGAGGATTGCCCTTATACAGTTAGAGTGGTTAGTGAAGTGTTAGAATCTAATGGATCTTCTTCTATGGCTACAGTATGTTCTGGAACAATGGCTCTTATGGATGCAGGTATTCAACTAAAAAAACCTGTTTCTGGTATTGCTATGGGATTAATATCTGATGGTGATAGACATGCCGTTTTAAGTGATATTTTAGGTGATGAAGATCATCTAGGTGATATGGATTTTAAAGTAACTGGAACTGCCGATGGGATTACTGCTTGTCAAATGGATATTAAAATTAAGGGATTATCCTATGATATTCTTGTAAAAGCACTAAACCAAGCAAAGGATGGTCGTTTACATATATTATCTAAATTAACTGATACTATTGCAAAGCCTAATAGTGATGTTAAAACGCATGCTCCAAAAATGGTTACAAGAACAATTCCTGGAGATTATATTGGCTCATTAATTGGACCTGGTGGAAAAAATATTCAAGAACTTCAAAAAACTACTGGGTGTACTATTGTAATTAATGAAGATCCAGTTACAGAAGAAGGCCTTGTTGAAATTTTAGGTACTGATCAAGATGGGATTGATGCTGTACTATCGAGTATTGAATCCATGCTTTTCAAACCTGAAGTAGGGAGTGTTTATGAAGTAAAAGTTATAAAAATTCTAGATTTTGGTGCTGTTGTGGAGTATAATGATGCCCCTGGAAATGAAGTTTTATTACATATTAGTGAACTTGCTTGGGCAAAAACAGAGAATGTAACAGATGTAGTTAATATGGGTGATGTAATAGATGTTAAATATTTTGGGGTGGATCCAAGAACCAGAAAAGATAAAGTTTCCTTGAAGGCATTGCTTGCTAAACCTGAAGGATATGTAGAGAGACCTCCAAGATCAAGAGACAACAGATCAAGAGATAACAGGGGGA
>Ga0114993_10007194_pt1 | contig 10319 bp, 9 predicted proteins | sample ArcticOcean_MG_C_FD_87042 | JGI IMG/M metagenome (GOLD analysis project Ga0114993, IMG submission 87042) | Marine microbial communities from western Arctic Ocean - ArcticOcean_MG_CB2_150 | ecosystem: Environmental > Aquatic > Marine > Oceanic | place: Arctic Ocean: Canada Basin | collected...
CTTCAGATTGTTCATGTATTATAGACATAACTGCACAAGACTCTCCTGTAAATTTATATTCTATATTATTATACCCTATTGAGGAAATGATATCTCTAGCAATATTTTGAACATCTATATAAGCGGAGCTAGATATTTCTCCAGATAAAATAACTTGACCTGTGGTGACTAAAGTTTCAATTGCAACTCTACTACTTGGATCGAATGCAAGAAAATTATCTAAAATCCCATCACTAATTTGATCGGCAATTTTATCTGGATGACCTTCACTCACAGACTCTGATGTAAACAGATATGACATTTAATTAAAATTTATGAGGAAGAAAAATGAAGGATTTTTAGCAAAAAAATACTGCTTTAGCAATTTTTTAATGAGGTTGCAATCAGTCAAATCCTTCCTCCGTATTCAACAAAATTATAAAAACAAATCAATTTTTCAAATTATTCTTCTTTTTTCTTTGAAAAAAAGCTATTACTTTGCGATTAAAATATTTTATGAGAATATCTATTGCTGGAAATATTGGTGCAGGAAAAACAAGTCTTACAAAGTTAGTTTCAAAAAGTCTTGGTTATACCCCTTATTATGAAGACGTTATATCTAACCCCTATTTAGATGACTTTTATAACCATATGGAAAGGTGGTCGTTTAACCTTCAAATTTACTTCTTGAATAGTAGATTTAAAAATCTTCTTGAGATGAATAATGGGAAAAAAAATATAATTCAAGATAGAACAATCTATGAAGATGCATATATTTTTGCTCCAAATCTAAATGCTATGGGACTAATGCCTAAAAGGGATTATGAGAATTACTTATCCTTATTTGAAACAATGCTCCGCCTAGTTGAAGCTCCAGATCTATTGATTTATCTTGAAAGCAGTATTCCAAACCTTGTAAATAAAATTCATAGAAGAGGTAGGGAATATGAAAAAACCATCAGTATTGAATACCTAAGCAGATTAAACGAAAGATATGAAGCTTGGATTACAAATTATGATAGCGGAAAACTACTAAAAATAAATGTTGATGATTTAGATTTTATAGAGAATAAATCTGATTATAATAAGATTCTTGATACTATAAAAAAGGAAATCTAGAAAAATTATTTATTTAATATCTTAAAACATCCTTGTCCATCATTTTTTGCATTATTATATTTGACAAAAATTAAAATCATGGACTTAACTTATTTGATCCCATTATCGGGAGTTGTTGCATTAATTTTCGTTTTTATTAAAAACTCTTGGGTTTCCAAAAAACCAGTTGGTAATCCAAAAATGGAAAAAATTGCAAAACATATTTCAGACGGTGCAATGGCATTTCTAAAAGCAGAGTATAAAATTCTTTCTGTTTTTGTGGTATGTACTGCTGCCCTTCTTGCATACAAAGGAATAAATGAAGGCAGTAGCTGGCTAGTTGCGGTATCTTTTATTGTTGGTGCATTTTGTTCTGGTTTAGCAGGATTCATAGGAATGAAGGTTGCTACAAAAGCAAATGTTAGAACAACTAATGCTGCACAAGAGTCATTAGGAAAGGCTCTTGAAATTGCGTTTTCAGGAGGATCTGTGATGGGAATGGGTGTTGTAGGACTTGGTGTAATAGGACTTGGATCTTTATTCATTATCTACGAACAATTATTTCCGGATATTAACACTGTTATTCAAGTTATTTCTGGATTTTCTCTTGGAGCATCCTCAATTGCATTATTTGCAAGAGTAGGAGGAGGAATTTATACCAAAGCTGCTGATGTAGGTGCTGACCTAGTAGGTAAAGTTGAAGCAGGAATACCTGAAGATCATCCATTAAATCCAGCTACAATTGCGGATAATGTAGGAGATAATGTAGGAGATGTAGCAGGAATGGGTGCGGATTTATTTGAATCATTTGTTGGGTCAATTATTGGTACTATGGTATTAGGAGCTGCTTTTGTTGGTTTAAATGAGTTTTCTGGAAATGATTTAAATGCAGTGTTACTTCCATTATATATTGCTGCATCTGGTATCATTATGTCGATTGTAGGTACTTTTTTTGTAAAAGTAAGAGATGGTGGTGATCCACACAAAGCTTTAAACTTGGGTGAGCTTATTTCAGCAGTATTAATGATTATAGCAACTTATTTCCTTATCCAAAATTTACTTCCAGAATCATGGGGAGAATTAAGACCAGATATTCCATATACATCAAATGGTGTTTTCTATGCAACAATTAGTGGTTTAATTGTTGGTCTTTTAGTGGGTAAGGTTACAGAATATTATACAGCTACTGGAAAAAAACCTGTTTTATCAATTGTTAAACAGTCAGAAACTGGAGCTGCCACAACTATTATTTCTGGACTTGGTGTTGGAATGATTTCAACTGCTCTTCCAATAATCTTTATTTGTGCTGCAATCCTTGTTTCACATCATTTTGCAGGACTATATGGTATAGCTATTGCCGCTGTTGGAATGCTTGCAAATACTGGAATACAGCTTGCTGTAGATGCTTATGGTCCTATTGCGGATAATGCAGGAGGTATTGCTGAAATGGCCCAGTTAGATCCAAAGGTAAGAGAGAGAACTGATAAACTTGACGCTGTTGGAAATACAACTGCAGCTATAGGTAAAGGATTTGCTATTGCATCAGCAGCTTTAACAGCATTAGCATTATTTGCTGCATTTATGCAAACTGCCGGATTAGAAACAATAGATATTTCAAAACCAATTGTGATGTCTGGATTACTTCTTGGAGCTATGTTACCGTTTGTTTTTTCTGCCCTTTCAATGAAAGCTGTAGGAAAAGCTGCAATGAGTATGATTGAAGAGGTTAGAAGACAATTTAATGATCTTCCAAAATTAAAAGCCGCATTAGAAATTATGAGAAAATATGATTCTGATTTATCTAAAGCATCAGATGCTGATATGAAAATTTTTAATGAAGCTGATGGTGTCGCTGAGTATAGTAAATGTGTAGAGATTTCTACGCAAGCTGCACTAAGAGAAATGGTTCTTCCTGGATTAATGGCAATATCTGTCCCTGTTATAATTGGTTTTGCTGGTGGTGGTGAAATGCTAGGAGGTCTATTAGCTGGTGTTACTTCATGTGGAGTATTAATGGCCATCTTTCAATCAAATGCAGGAGGTGCATGGGATAATGCAAAAAAAATGATTGAGGAGCAAGGTAGAAAAGGAACAGAAGCTCATAAAGCATCAGTTGTTGGAGACACTGTGGGTGATCCATTCAAAGACACATCTGGTCCCTCTTTAAATATTTTAATAAAATTAATTGCGGTTGTTGCTCTTGTAATAGCTCCTTTACTTTAGATAAAGTACCTTTTTGACTGCATTGTATACATCAGTACTTTGTGGAAGCCATTCCTTGAGAAGTACAGGAGAATATGGCGTTGGAGTATCGGCATTATTTACCTTTTCAATTGGAGCATCTAGATAATCAAATAATTTACTTTGAACAGTGTGAGAAATATCAGTTGACACATTTCCAAAAGGCCAAGACTCTTCAAGAATTACTAACCTATTTGTTTTTTTAACAGAATCAAATATTGTATTATAATCTAATGGTCTAATAGTTCTAAGGTCAATAATTTCAGATTCAATTCCTTCATTTTCTAATTTATCAGCTGCTATATATGCTTCTTTAATTATTTTTCCAAAAGAAACTATAGTTACATCCTTACCTTTTCTCTTAATGTCAGCTATTCCAATAGGAAGAGTGTATTCACTTTCAGGAATTTCCCCCTTATCTCCATACATCTGCTCAGATTCCATAAAAATAACTGGATCATCATCCCTAATTGCTGCTTTTAATAATCCTTTAGCATCATAAGGGTTAGACGGAACAATTACTTTTAATCCAGGACAATTAGCAAACCAGTTATCAAATGCTTGAGAATGAGTTGCACCAAGCTGACCTCCTGAGGCAGTTGGACCCCTGAAAACTATTGGACAAGGAAATTGTCCGTTAGACATTTGTCTAATTTTTGCAGCATTATTAATTATTTGATCCATTCCTACTAGTGCAAAATTAAATGTCATAAATTCAATAATGGGTCTAGAGCCAACCATAGTTGACCCAACACCGACTCCTGCAAAACCAGCTTCAGAAATAGGAGTATCTATAACTCTTTCACTTCCAAACTCATCTAACATTCCTTTTGAAGCCTTATAAGCTCCATTATATTCAGCTACTTCTTCTCCCATCAAATAAATACTTTGATCTCTTCTCATTTCCTCTGACATAGCTTCGCAAATTGCTTCTCTAAATTGAACTGTTTTCAATGTGGTAATTTTTAAACGAATTTAATCATAAAAAAAATATTTCCTATAATCCTTTTGATAGATTTAAATTATATTTAATTAATTTGTGATGGAAAAAATTAAATGGACTTAATTAAGCTAGAAATTCACGGAATATCCTATAGTGAAAATCTTTCAGGTGCATTTGCTCTTGTTTTAAATGAATCTAAGGGTATAAGAAAATTACCTGTAGTAATTGGTGGATTTGAAGCTCAAGCTATTGCTTTAGCTCTTCAAAAAAACATAAAAACCAGTAGACCTCTTACACATGAACTATTCAAAGGTTTTGCAGATAAATTTGAAATAAAACTTAAAAAAGTAATAATCCATAAACTTGTTGATGGAGTTTTTTTCTCAAATATGGTTTGCGAAAAAGATGGAGATACAGTGATTATTGATTCTAGAACTTCAGATGCTATTGCAATGGCTTTGAGATTTAATGCCCCAGTATTTACTTATGAGTCTATTCTTAATGAAGTAGGTTTTGAATCTGATTTTAAATATGAGAAAAAGATTGATTTTAACGAAGAAGATGTATTTCTTAATCTAGAAAAAAAAGATGATGAATCTTTAAAAGAAATTAATTTAAAATCAGAAAATATTAAACTTGAAAATATGTCATTAAAAAAGTTAAATGAAATTCTTGATAAAAGTTTAGCTAAAGAAGATTATGAATTTTCTGCTAAAATAAGAGATGAAATAAAAAGTAGGAAAAAATAAATTATAATGAAAAAATATCAAGACTTACTTCAACATATAAAGGAAAATGGTGTAGAAAAAAAAGATAGAACTGGGACTGGAACAATTAGTGTTTTTGGTTATCAAATGAGGTTTGACTTAAAAAATGGATTTCCTTTAGTAACTTCAAAGAAATTACATCTAAGATCTATAATTTATGAACTAATATGGTTTATAAATGGTGGAACTAATATTAATTATTTAAATGAAAATGATGTTAGTATATGGGACGATTGGGCAGATAAAAATGGTGAACTAGGACCAATATATGGAGCCCAATGGAGGAATTGGAATAATGATGGTATTGATCAGCTAAATGATGTTATTTCCAGTTTAAAGGAGAACCCTTCAAGTAGAAGAATGATTGTTACTGCATGGAATCCAAATATTATTCCTAATACAAAAAAAACTTTTAGTGAAAATGTTAAAGAAGGAAAAGCTGCTCTTCCTCCTTGCCATGCATTTTTTCAATTTTATGTAGCTGATAATAAATTATCTTGTCAGATGTATCAAAGAAGTGCTGATGTGTTTCTAGGTGTACCATTTAATATTGCTTCATACTCGCTTTTAACATTTATGATTGCTCAAGTATGTGAATTAGAAGTTGGAGAGTTTATTCATACTCTAGGTGATGCCCATATTTATCTTAATCATATTGAACAAGTAGATCTTCAACTGACAAGGGAACCTCTTGAACTGCCCAAGCTTAAATTAAACCCAAAAATAAAAAATATTGAAGATTTTAAATATGAGGATATTGAAATTGTTGATTATAAATTTCATCCTCCTATAAAAGGAAAAATATCTATATAATTTTTAATGGAAAACAAAGAATTAACAATTATTGCTGCTGTATCAATAAATAATGTTATTGGAAATAAAAATAAATTAATTTGGAATATTCCCAATGATTTAAAAAGGTTCAAAGATCTAACAACAGGACATTCTGTAATAATGGGACGAAAGACATTTGATTCCCTTCCAAACCCTCTACCTAACAGGGATAATATTGTAATAACCCGAAATACAAATTATTCAAATCCCGATATCAAAGTATGTAGCTCAATAGAGGATGCAATTAATTTAACAAAAGCAGATATTCAACCTTTCATTATTGGAGGAGGAGAGATATACTCTCAGACAATTAACATGGTAGATAAAATAGAATTAACTAAAGTATATAGTGAATTTAATGGTGATGCATTTTTTCCAGAAATACCTTTAGATATTTTTGAACTGATAAATGAAGAAAGATTTGATGGTAATTCAGAAAATGAATTTGATTATGCATTTTTAACTTATAAAAAAAGATGATTATGAATGCTTATGTTTTTCCTGGTCAAGGATCCCAAAAACCTGGAATGGGTTTAGATTTATACAAAAATTATAATGAGTCTAAAATCTATTTTAAAAAAGCAAATGAAGTTTTAAACTTTAATATAACAGAATTAATGTTTGAAGGTTCAAGTGAAGACTTGATAAAAACCAGTGTCACTCAACCAGCTATTTTTATTCATTCTGTTGTCCATTCATTAATTTCAAAAAACTTTAATCCCCAAGCCTCAGCAGGTCATTCATTAGGTGAATTTTCTGCATTATCTGCTTGTAAAGCTATCTCTTTTGAAGATGGATTAAAATTAGTTTCAATTAGAGCTAATGCAATGCAAACTGCCTGTGAGAAAAATCCTGGAAGCATGGCAGCAATTTTAGGAATTGATGACTCCATAATTGAAAATGTATGCTCAAATATTGAAAAAATTATTCAACCAGCAAATTATAATTGTCCAGGACAACTAGTAATTTCCGGTGAATCAGATGCAATTAAAATAGCATGTGAAGAGCTAACCAATCTTGGAGCTAAAAGAGCAATAATTCTTCCTGTTAGCGGTGCATTTCACTCAGAATTAATGAGTTCAGCTGCTGAAGAGCTCGAATATTCTATAAATCGAACAGATTTCAATGATCCAGTTTGCCCAATATATCAAAATTACAATGCTAAACCTGAAACAAATAAGGATTCAATCAAAAGAAACCTTTTACTTCAATTAACAAACCCTGTGTTGTGGTCTCAATTAGTCACTAGAATGATTGAAGATGGATTTAATAATTTCTTTGAACTTGGTCCAGGCAATACACTTCAAGGGTTAATTCGTAAAATAGATTCTCAAGTAAATACTAGCAAACTTGAAATCTAATTCTTATAAATTACACCATTTTTCATAACAAACTTAATATCCTGAAGAGTAGCTATGTCTTCTAGTGGATCAGCATCAGTTGCTATTAAATCTGCATAAAACCCAGGTGCAATTTGCCCTAGCTTATCAGCCATATCTAACAACTTTCCATTAGTAATAGTAGCTGATTGTAAAATATAATCTGCTGGAATTCCTGCTTCAGACATATAAATAAATTCTCCTGCATTTTCTCCATGAGGAAAAACACCAGCATCAGTTCCAAATGAAATTGGGACACCCATTTTATATGCCTCAGCTGTTGTTCTTTTATTTTGAACACCAATCTCAATTGCCTTTGGAATAATAATTTCTGGATAGTATCCTGGAATCTTAGCCATTTTTGCTACATGTTCTCCAGCACTTATTGTTGGAACTAGATATGCATCCATTTCCTTCATTAATTTCATTGTCCTTTTCTTCATGATTGATCCGTGCTCTATTGTTTTAACTCCAGCTTTTACTGCTCTATACATTCCTTCATCTCCATGAGCATGAGCAGCAACATGCATACCATAATCTTTTGCAGTTGAAACAATTGCTTTAATAACATCAATAGTAAATTGAGGGTTCTGTCCATTTTTAGCTAAACTCATTACACCACCTGTAGCAGTAATTTTTATTAGATCTGCACCATTTTTATATCTCTGTCTTACAGCTTTTCTTGCATCGTCAACTGAATTTACAACACCTTCTTTAGGTCCCGGATCACCCATAAGAGAGTTTCTGTATCCATTTGTTGGATCACCATGTCCTCCAGTTGAAGCAAGACCTTTTCCTGCAGTAAAAATTCTAGGACCAATAACAGTTCCTTTATTTATAGCATCTCTAAGTGCAATGTTTACACCAGAACCTCCAACATCTCTTACACTAGTAAATCCAGCCATTAAAGTTTTTTTTGCAACGACTGTTGATCTAAATGCTACATCAGCTTCATTATCTTGAAATCTATTAATATATCTTTCTTGCCCTCCTGATTCACTTTCCATGTGCACATGAAAATCAATTAATCCAGGAATTAAAGTTTTTGACTTTAAGTCTATCACATTAACACCTTCTGTTTCTGGAGAAACAAACCCATTTTTAATTGAAGTTATAATATTATCCTCAATTATTATCGTCTTATTTTTTTCTGTTTTACCTGACTTTGAGTTAAATATTTTCCCAGCATGAATAAAGGTATCTTGGGCATACATGTTTGAACAACAAACTATTAAAAGTGTAATTATTTGTTTCATATCTGAATTTTAAATACGTAATGTAGAGAAATTATTTCTATTTATTATTGAAAAACTCCTTAATTGAATTGCAAATAAAATCAATTTGAGATTTTGATAATTCTGTATGCATGGGAAGAGAAATTACTTGATCTTTAACGATATTTGTGTTTTCAAAATTCTCACTTTGATTAAAATTGTTTTTGTAAGCTTTTTGTTCATGAAATCCTAATGGATAATATATTCCATATGGAATTTCCTTAGAAGAAAGGAATTCAGCAAGCTTATCTCTTTTACCATTTTTTACTTTTATAGTATACTGATGAAAAATATGGGAATCAGTACTAGATTCTATATAAGGTATTTCAATTTCATTAATTGATTCAAGTCTCGAATTATAATCATTTGCTGCATCTATTCTTCTGTTATTGTAGACATTAAGATATTTTAATTTAACATTTAAAATAGCAGCCTGGATAGAATCAAGTCTTGAATTAACACCAATTTCATCGTGATAATATCTTTTATACATACCATGATTAACAATCCCTCTGATTTTAAGTGCTAGATCATCTGAATTTGTAAAAATTGCTCCTCCATCCCCATATCCTCCTAAATTTTTTGAAGGAAAAAATGATGTTGTCCCAATATCACCAATAGTTCCAGACATTACTTTTGTTGAATTTGATAATTTAACTTTTGATCCAAGAGCTTGCGCATTATCTTCTATAACAAATAATTTATTTCTTTTTGCTATTTCCATAATTTCATTCATTCTACAAGATTGACCATATAAATGAACAGGTATAATAGCTTTAGTTTTATTAGTTATTCTCTTTTCAATCATTGTTGGGTCTATATTAAATGTTTTAGGATCAATATCAACTAAAATTGGTTTTAGCCCCAAAAGAAGAATAACTTCAATTGTAGATGCAAAAGAAAAATTGGTGGTAATTACTTCATCTCCCTTTTCTACACCTAAAGACATAAGAGCTACTTGAAGAGCATCAGTTCCATTTGCACAAGGGATGACATTTTTTGTTCCTAAAAAATCTTTTAAATTTAATTCAAATTCTTTAACAATAGGACCATTAATAAAGGTTGCTGATTTAAGAACTTTCTTGATTTCTCTATTAACTTCCGATCTAATTTTTTTATATTGACCCTGAAGGTCAACCATGTTTATTTTTTTCATTTTTTCAAAAACAAATTTAATAAAGTATTTTTGGAAAAAGTTTTAATTGCAATTTATTTATAACATATCAATCAATATTATAATTCTGGCATTACAGCCATTTCGATTATTCTCTAAAAAACTAAATATTTTTTTTAAAGATAGAGTCTCTTCTTTAGACTCAATTGAAGAAAAAATAAAGCCAAATGATAAGTCAATATGGTTCCATGTTGCATCATTAGGAGAGTTTGAGCAAATTAAACCCATAGTTAAAACACTTAAGTCAGAGAATGCTAATTTAAAAATATTAATAAGCTTCTTTTCTCCTTCAGGTTTTAAATCCTCATTAAATTATAACATTGTTGAAAAAGTATACCTCCCTCTTGATACAAAGAAAAATGCAAAAAATTTCATCAATAAAATAAATCCTAATGTAGCTGTATTTGTAAAAAATGATATCTGGACAAATTATCTAATTGAATTAAAGAAAAAAGAGATACCTATATATTCCATTTCAAGTAAATTTTATAAATCACAGTTCTATTTCCAATCATATGGAAAATGGTTTCTTAATAAACTTAAACAAATAGATTATTTTTTTGTACAAGATAAAAACTCTAAAGAGTTATTGAACCTAAATCATATAAATAATGTTTCTATTACAGGTGA
>Ga0114993_10007199_pt1 | contig 10313 bp, 8 predicted proteins | sample ArcticOcean_MG_C_FD_87042 | JGI IMG/M metagenome (GOLD analysis project Ga0114993, IMG submission 87042) | Marine microbial communities from western Arctic Ocean - ArcticOcean_MG_CB2_150 | ecosystem: Environmental > Aquatic > Marine > Oceanic | place: Arctic Ocean: Canada Basin | collected...
AAATGGAAATTCAATGTAATCCCTAAGCCAGGTGAATATGGTCATGAGACTTGGGAAAATGATGCGTGGGAATGGACTGGTGATGTATCTTCTTGGGCACCTCTGTCAGCAGACCCTGAAAATAACCTTGTCTATATTCCAACCAATAGTGCGACTATTGATTACTACGGAGGTTTCCGTCCTGGCGATAATCTCTATGGTGCTGCAATCATTGCCCTCGATACCCGAACTGGTGAAAGAGCATGGCACTTCCAAATGGTCCATCACGAGATTTGGAACTTTGATAATCCCACTGCACCAGTTCTTTTGGATTTGAATGTTGATGGACAAGGTGCGATTCCTAGTGTCATGCAAGTTACCAAGCAGGGCTGGGTGTATGCATTCAACCGCCTCACCGGCGAACCTATTTGGCCAATCGTTGAGCGTCCTGTGCCTCCTTCAATTGTTCCAGGTGAAGTATTGTCGCCAACTCAGCCCCACGTAACTAAACCTGAGCCTTATGAAATGCAGGGTGTTACTGAAGACGATTTGGTTGATTTCACTCCGAAGCTACGTGCAGATGCGATTGCAGCTTTGGATGACTATGTAATGGGTGGTCTCTTTAATCCGCCAATCCATGCTGACAATGCAATGGGCAAATATGCAGCCATGAACTGCCCAGGTGGAGCGGGCGGTGCAAATATTACAGCTCCTGCTGTGGCTGATCCTACTACTGGCATGCTTTACGTTTCTTCACATAAGAACTGTTTCGCACTGCGCTTGATTCCTGGTGAAGAGGCTGACTTGCTGTTTCCTGATTCTACTGGTGCAACAACATCGCAGTATGCTAACGGCGTAGCTGGTGCGACAGCGCGTCCACCACGCCATCCTGCTGGTGTTCCATTGTTCAAACCGCCTTATAGCCGTATTACTGCTATCGATATGAATAGCGGAGATCATGCTTGGATGATTCCAACTGGTGAAACTTCTCAGCGCAACTTAAATGCTTTTGAAGCAGCTGGCGCTGATCTTGAGGAGGTAGGTAACACAGGTACTGGCGCATTAGTGCCAATGGTTGTGACTGCTAATATGCTGATCTATTCAGATACAGCTACAGATGGCACTCCAATGCTCTGGGGGCTTGATAAGTCTAGTGGTGAAATTATTGGCGAGATCGAAGCGCCATCTCGTAGCAGCTATGGCATGAGCTCGTGGGTACATGATGGTCATCAATACATCATGCTACAAACATCTTCCTCATTAACAGCAATGGCTCTGCCAGGTGCCGCTGATTCCGGTGGAGATGACCACTAAAGGCAAATTCTGAGTACTAGCGGTTGAGGCTAGGGTTCACGAAGTGTTCTAGGAAGGAGGAACTGGTAGCAGTCCCTCCTTTTTTATTTCGTTTGGTTTTATCCGTAGATCGAAATTAGTTGAGAATTAGTTGCTCCGAGATGTTCCCAACTGACGCCAAATGAGTCTGTTTCTACATTAAGAAATGCGCTAATCTAAGGAGATTGGAGACTTTATTAATATGCATGGTTAAGAGAGCAAGACTGGGAGCTCTTGGGAACAAATAGACGAGCTGGGAACAAACAGAAAAGCGAAAATGAATCAGCAATCTCCTATGAAATATTTTCCACAAATAAGGGTTTATTTCCTACGGTTATTTCGGATACTAGTCGGAGTTGCACCTTTATTGCTGAGTATCATTTCTCAAACGTCTTTAGCTGCTGACATGCCTACTGAAATTGACCCGATGGCCTATTCCAAATCTGCGGCTGCCAGGGGGAAGAGCTATTTCCTTATAAACTGTCAGTCTTGTCATGACGCCGACGGCCGCGCCTTGGCGAACATCGATTTTATTGCTGCTGATCTTACAGCGCCAGATACATGGTTTTATGGTGATTCACCACTGCATATATTCCGCAGCATTAAATTTGGTGCTGGCTTAGAAATGCCGCCATTTGAAGGCACAATTGATAATCAAACAATCTGGCAGATTGTTGCTCATATCTTAAATATTGGACCTAAAGCAACTCGACCCACAGAAGAATAGATTCAGAGGAATTCTCATGGCTAAAAAAGCAGATGCTAAAAAATCGAAACCTTCCAACAGTGCTGAACAAGAGTCCGTTGTATCTCGGCGTAATTTCATAAAGGGTACAGCAATTGCTGGAGCTGGCGCTGCAGCACTAATGCAAAGTGAAACCTCTGAGGCCCAGGATCAAGATGGCCCAGGAATCAAGATTCCCGAAGAAATTCCGCGCACCTTGGCAGAAGCTGCCAAGCCGGCAAACTTTCCTATGAGTGGGGCTGAAGTCTTTGCGAAATTTTGCAGTGATGAAGGTGTTGCTGGGTTCTTCTGCTGCCCGGGTAACTATAATATGATTAACGCTATAGCTGCGGAAGGAATTCCAAGCTACGGCGGACGCTGTGAAGGTAATATGGTTTCAGCGGCGGATGGTTTCATTCGTGTTACAGGTGAGATTGCAGCAACCTCTGGTACAGAGGGACCAGGTTTCACTAATATGATTATGAATATTGGTGCTGCCAATGCGGCCCGGTCTCCTTTGTTGGTGATCGCCAGTAATAAGACAATTGGCGAGGATGATACCGAACATGGGATTCAAACTGCCTATCAGCAGTCACAAACTGATGGCTTGAAGAAATGGGGTAAGCGGATGATTACCCCAAACAGAATTTATGAATATTCAGCTTATGCATTCCGTCAGCTTAAGACGGGAGTGCCAAAACCGGTTCATTTAGACTTTCCTGGCGAAATCTCCCGCGCGCGTTTCGAGGAGCCAGGTGAATTGCAGTACTACTACGATAAGACTCGTTATCGTACTGAATCAAAAGCCTATCCTAATCCTGCTGACATTACTCGCGCTGTAGAAATGGTTCAGCGGGCCTCTCGCCCGATGATTGTTGCAAGTACAGGAGTTTTTTACGATAAAGCCTGGGAAGCATTGTTAAGAGTTGCGGAAAAAAATGATATTGCAGTGGTGGAATCTGCACCTCAACGTGGCCACTTTTCCGATGGTCATGCGCTTTCTGCTTCTACCGGGCTCGATGCTATCCGCAGTGCAGATCTGGTTATCTTAATCGGTCAATATTGTATGCCATCTATCGGTGAGTTTGCATTCGGTCCTGATGCTCGCTGGATTCGTATTGATCCTGATGCGACTGACATTGGTCGTAATGTACCTATTGATTTAGGCATCGTTAGCTCAGAGAAAGCTGCGCTTGAAGCCTTGGAAGATGCCTTGCCCTCAAGAACGCGACAAGGTTGGAGAGACGAGCTTGCTGCCGCGCGTAAGGCGTTTGATGATCAAAGTGAGGAGTACTATCGGCTTGGTTTGAAATACAGTGCAGATACAGAATCAATTCATCCAGCTGTTATGGGTCGCCAACTTAGTGATTTTCTTTATAACGGTGATATCGATCGTCAACAAACCGCTGTCGTGTCAGGCGGTTATGGTATTGGTCGTTATACTCGTCGCTATCTTCGAGCCTTCCGTCCAGGGCAAATTTGTAATGGAGCCTATCAGTATGGTGCCATTGGCCCAGACGTAGGCTATACCGTAGGGGTAGGCGCTGCAGTGCAACATGGTATTGGCCCTCAAGCACCGTACAAGGGTTCTCCGGTTATTGGGATTACTGGTGATGCCGGGGCAGCTTACTCAATTATGGAATTCGACACCTTGGGTAAGTACCGTATACCGGCGGTTATGATTGTATATAATAATAATGCTTGGGGAGTGTGGACATCCGGGGGAGGCCGTGGTGCCACGAGGGCCCAACATATGTATTTGTTTCAAGAAAACCTGCGCTATGAAAAAATCGCTGAAGCGCTTGGCTGTAATGGTGAGTATGTAACTAGCCCTGAGCAGTTCACTCCTGCCTTAGAAAGGGGTTACAAGCTGGCTGCAACGGAAGGAATTTCCACGCTAATTAATTGCCAAGGGAAAAAGGAATTTTGGACTAATGAATATCCACCATCAATGCCGCGACATTTTGCTCCCGGTGCATTGGCCTATTATAAGTAGAAGCGAATTTATTAGTAGATTCTATTCGAGCAAAGGCGAGATAAGTTAATGCAAGAAACTGTGAAGGCAGTGAGCGCAGAGTTGCAAAATTATGCCGACAGGGGCATCTTTCAAAATTTTAGCTTAGCCGAGCAGGCTGGTAAAGGCAGTGTGAACTATCGCTTTCACTGGCTAGCAGAGATGCCTTTTAATTTACGTTTGAATGTTCAGAAATCAGAAATAGAAATTAAAGATGTCTTGCCCGCAGTGCCATTCCGCTCCAAGATGGATAAAGAATTTCGTAGTTTTTTGCAGCAGCGTTCTGCGGAATCTATACCGTCCCATCGCCGCTTAGATGACCAGCGTTTTACCTTTTCCTGCAAGAACCGTCAGGAGAAATTATCGATTAGTATTGGTTTTCAATCCGGTGATGGTGGCGATGCTGCAAAAACAGCGGTTAACCTTCTTCATGAAATATTTAATAACTTCCTTTTGGAAGGACCTTACCAGAATTACATGGTGGAGTTTTTTAATGTGCCTGAGGAATAAATCTAATCATCTTGATGCCCACATTACGGGCAATAGGGGTTTTCGCTAAGCACTAAAACACAAAACCCTCCAACTGGAGGATTTTTATATGTGTAAATGTATTATGTGATTATCTCTTCGTTCTTACTTGCCACGGAATGAATCATAGCTGATTCTTAAGTTATTGGCGGCCTTCATTTATAGCTACAAACACAGAAGTTTGGCCCATATTGCGAACTATGAACGGAGAATTAGGATCTCTCCAAGTCCAATCTCCAGGAGCATCGAGCTCTGCTGCGAGACCGTCGGCACGGGTAACATGCACAAGGCCGTCACTGCCTTGAACAATCACAGTATTATTGTCATGGGTTTGGATATTGGTTTGCTCACCAGCTTGCAACTCTATTCGGTAGGACCGAAACCAGGGGTTCTCGATATCTGGATCACCGCTCATGCCTGAGGGTTCATCACTACTGCTGTCTGATACTGCGAGCCCGCTATTCACGAAAGCGATAATTCGCATCAGCCCTGGGCCTTCATTGGCGACCTTGTGGGTGTGAGGTGTAGAGGCATAATCGATATTAGTGCTCACAGAACCGTCTCGAGGGCCGCTGCCAGCGTTAATGTAAGTCAGTAAAATAGCCTGGTCATGGATATGGGCAAAGCTGGTGTCTCCGGGATTCACCTGTACATCCAGCAAGAACAGTCCGTCCTGCGCGTGCACAGTTCGGTGACGAGGCTCTTGTAATAGATGAACAATCTTCTCGCCGATGAACTCATTTTCTTGCGCATTCGCAGCGGGTGAAAGGGTTTGGATTAAAAATACCCATGCTGCTACGGTCAACAGCAGGCAAGTGCACAGGCAACAAAATTTAATTAGCTTGTGTATTAGAGACATTGTCATAGTGGGCTCCGAGTTGCTTATTCTTAAAGTACCGTTCTACTATTTGTTGAGTCATTTCACAAGTTTGATTCGGGTAGAGCGAAAACTAGCATTTCAGCATCATTGTTACGACCACCTCCTGCCACTGCCAAATATTGGCGACCCTCGTGCTGATAACTCATGATCGGACCATGCAGGCGACGCTCAACTTCTATTTCGCCAATGAGTTCACCGGTAGCTTTGTCGTGGGCAACCAGCAAGGAACCAGCTTCCTCCTCGGCTATTTCATCTTTAGAAGCCAAGTAGGAAATTAACAGAGATTTAGTGATCAGTATGCCACCTTCGGCAACTACATCATTAAACACTGAACCCAAGGGGCCAAGATTCAAGTGTGCAATGTCAGGATGATCCGTGGGCCCTTTACCAAAAGGTATCTGCCAGACATGTTCCCCAGTATTAATATCAATTGCTGTAATTCGTCGATAAGGGGGCTTGAGTAATGGCAATCCTCTTGGGCCACCACTGCGATCGTATTGAATTACATAGGGCCAATCGGAAGTTCCATTAGGAGGAGCAACAAGCGCCATGCCCGTCGGACGAGTCACCGACTGAATATAAAGAATACCGGTTTCCGGATCCATGGAAGCGCCGGGAAAATTAGCACCGCCGCCGGCACCGGGGACTACATAAGTTGAACGCTTGCCATTGGAGCCACCAACAATCGGTGGGGTGAAAATATCACCGAGGACAAAATTACTGGCAATATCCAGGGCTTCAGCTCTTAACTCCGGGGTGAAATCAATCAGATCATCTTCACTCGCACCTATTTGTTCAAAAGGTAGCGGCTTAGTAGGGATGGGTTGGGTCGGGTGAGCGCGTTCACCGGGGACAGTGCTGGGGGGAACCGCTCGTTCTTCAATTGGCCACACTGGCTCACCGGTAACCCGGTTAAATACATAGGTGAAGCCGGTTTTTGATACTTGGGCAAGTGCCTTGATGGGTTTGCCGTCGACCACTACATTAACAAGATTCGGTGCCGAAGCTACATCATAGTCCCACAGTCCATGGTGCACAGTTTGAAAATGCCAGATGCGTTCACCGGTGTCAGCATTTAGCGCCACTATGCTTTCTGCGTAGAGATTTTCTCCAAGGCGCTTGCCACCCCAGTAATCGTTAGTTGGTGTAGAAGTGGGCAGATAAACAATTCCCAGCTCGTCATCAGCCGCCATGAAAGACCAAACATTTGTATTGCCTGCAGTCCGCCAGGAACCTTCTTCCCAGGTTTCGTTAAAATCCTCACCAGGCTGGGGGATGGTATTGAAACGCCACTTAAACTCCCCGGTACGGGCATCGTAGCCGCGAACGTGGCCAGGCGGACTGCGATTACTCATTATGTAATCGTAGATTTTGGAGCCAATGACCACCGTATTGCCAACGACAATTGGTGGTGCGCCATGGGTGATGTTGCGCATTTCAAATTCGAGGCGGCCGAGATTGTGCGAAAGATCAACGATGCCGTTGTCACCAAAATCAGGATCGGGTAAACCGGTGGTGATGTCTATTGAAACTAACTGTTTGCCAAGTGTAGCGATAAAGATTCTTTCGACTTCGCCGTCTGTCCAATATTCTATGCCACGAGTTTGGGCTGGCGAAAAATTTGGTTGTCCGAGTTTGTAAGATTCAGGATCAAAAATCCAAAACTCTTCACCAGTGGCTGGGTCCAATGCTGCAACTTGTCCATGATTGGTTGCTTGATAGACAACTCCGTTAACCATGAGTGGCGTCGCCCGGTAGTCGCCGGTGAAGTACAACAGATCATCTGGTATACGATAGTCTGCTGATTCCCAGCGCCAGGCGATTTCCAGGTCGGTAAAATTAGCGGCATTGATTTGATCTAAGGCTGCATATTTTGATGAGGAGTGATCGGCGCCGTGGCTAGTCCATTGACCGAGCGATTCACTGACTTCCTGATCATCAGTGTCAGAATTGCAAGCCGCTAACAGTGAGAGTGTGGTTACAAGAATTAAGGTTGAAGTTCGTTTTGCATTCTTCATAGTTAGATTCCGTTATTTACAAATTACTCACTCGGTGAAGTTCGCGATAGAGATCGTCTTCTTGATCATCGATCACTTTTTGAATCGGTACATCACTTAATACATAAAGTCTATAGATTTGTTTTTCATTGATTACGGTTTGCATTCTCACCCGAACATCAAAGGTACCACCATCGGAGTCTTCCATCTTAGAGTCAAACTCAGAGGGCTCTTCAGAATTCTGATGGCAATATGCTCCAGTCAACAAGTCATCAATATGTAGATGTGTTAGTCAAATGTTAGTATGCCATTGCTGTTGAGTGATCTAATTCTTTGTCCAAATGTAGGCGTCTTGTTTCTTAGATTTAGCGAGTAACATTTTCGTCTAAGAACTGAAAAACGCGCTCATAGATTCTGATCATTTCATTGGCGGAAAATCCTCCATGACGGCCATTGGGAACGGTTACTAATTCATTGGTAACCTCTGCCCGGTCTAGTAGGCTATGCAGCTGCATAGCATGATTATAGGGTACAGTTGGGTCAGCATCACCGTGAATTGTGATAATTGGTGGTAGCTCAGAAGTAACAAAATTGAGCGGAGAGATGCGCGCGGCAATTTCATTGCGATCTGGCATGGAGCTCATCCAACGCACGGCATAGGATTTTTGATTCTCACCATCGAGTAGATCGGCAACATCAGTAATGCCATACCAATTTACGATTGCCGCGACCTTGGGAGATTCACTCCCCAAGCACTGCCTGCCTAGGTCACTGTCTGCTGGTAACATTCCTGTTGTGAGGGCTAGATGCCCGCCCGCTGAATTTCCTGATACAACCAGGCGATTTGTATCGAAGCCATATTCCTCGGCATTTCTTGCTACCCAGCGTAGTGCACATAGGCTGTCTTCTACCGCAGCTGGGGCCAATGAAACATTTCCCAGACGATACTGCACATTCACTGCTGACCAGCCCTGTTCGAGATAGGGGAGTAGCCGCAGCACATTGGCCTCTTTCGAACCACCAATCCAGCCACCACCATGGTAGTAAATAAACGTCGGAGCAGGTCCGTCGTTGTTGCGTGACTGATAAACATCAATCTTTAGCTCGACACCGTTAGCTTGCTGATAAGTTAAATCAGGAATGACTCGAAAATCATTTTGAACTGTTGCTGTCCAGGAGGCGCGATCCGAAAGCTGGGCCAGTAAAATTTGGCTCGGTAAAAAAGTGAGGCTTAGTAATAGAAGTAAGGCTGATTTCTTATTGACCATGGGATTCTCCTTTTTTCTTTTTATTCTGGCTGAGTTTTTAATTCAGTGAGCTTTATGTATAAAACATACTGTTCGTACTCAGGCTCCCGCACTTTACTGCGAATTAGCTAGAATAACATGGAAATTCCACTGGAATCTCACAGGTTTGGCGGCTAGGACGCTACTTTTTGGCCTATCTATCCCTGTTTAAAACTCGATATTTTTTCAGCAGAGGTAGCAATGCTCGCAATAAAATTGCTTCCAGAGTGCCTCGTGAGCCACTTACTGTTGCTGCCTTTAAGATCGCATTGTAAATCGCCTCCTATTTGGGGAAGCAGTTGGTAATGTACAACCCTCGGGCATCGTAGGCATTAATCGTCCAACCCATCAACTTACACAGATGAACCTTGGGTTGCCGATTGTTGATAATGAACATCTTCAAGGTGTTGTGGAGACTGCAGCGATACTGCGTCAATGAGAATTTCTAACTGCGATTCAAATTAATTCAATCAAGGGAGGAACGGCGAGTCCGTTTAATGCATTGGCGTCTTTTTAATCAGCTGACTAATTTACGCCGAATCCACTTCTGCCGGGATTGGCGGCATTGATTCTGCCGAGATCGCCAATTTGTTGTCCTTGCTGTTCTAAGAGTGTTGCGCATTTTCGCCGAGGGATTCGACTTTCTAGCCTGACCTCCATACTACAATAGATTTTATTCCATTGTCCGACGGTCAAATTATAGTTTTTGATTTCTTCATTACTCATTGATTTGTAATTAATTCGCTGGCTATTGCAGGCAGTGAACGAGAGCAATGCAGAAATTAACATCAATCTTATAGTTATGTTTAATTTCATAATAATTAGTCTCAACCCTTAGTAGCAATGCACAGAGCAGTAATTCAAATAGTTAAAAAGTGCCCCGGATTTTTATTCCGTACTGCTCACCTGCATGGCTGCAGGAATCTTCTATTTCACTCAAAGTACCTGTTCCAATCGTACCATTGATGTAGCGTGTGCGAAATCGGCAACGAACGGATTCATGAATATTGGTCGCCTCGAAGCGGTAAGTAAAACCACCCCACCCCTGCATCTCGACAAAAGCGACCAAGAAATCATCGTTGTTGTAATCTTCGATTTTGTCGATGTCATGAACTCTGCTGCCACCTTCGAAGCTGCCGCTCACATCAACTCCATAATTAAGATTGAAGCGGGTCAAATCATGACGGAAGCCATATCGATATCTGCCTCGGCCCTGACGAATAATACGGCGTTCTATGCCGAGCAAGGGGGCTGTAACATTAGAGTCTTCAACGTCTACACGAGATGTGACTAGCAGTTGTGGCAGATCGAACATCCCTAAACGCAAACTCGCGTCAATGCTGCCACCAAAGCGTTCGCCATCACCAAGGTTGCCGTTCGCAGATATAATTGATGTCGTTGTAGAAACATCAATCTTGTCAATTATATCTTCAAGGTCATGATAGAAGAGGTTAGTGTTAAGTACGCCGTTATCATTATTGAAACGATATTCAAGATTTAAATCATATCTCCAAGATTGCTCCTGTCTGAGATCGGGGTTACCGGCCACGGCATTTTGGTCATCATCTCCGCT
>Ga0114993_10007200_pt1 | contig 10313 bp, 13 predicted proteins | sample ArcticOcean_MG_C_FD_87042 | JGI IMG/M metagenome (GOLD analysis project Ga0114993, IMG submission 87042) | Marine microbial communities from western Arctic Ocean - ArcticOcean_MG_CB2_150 | ecosystem: Environmental > Aquatic > Marine > Oceanic | place: Arctic Ocean: Canada Basin | collected...
ACAATTACCGGGCGTTTTACACGATGGGAATTCTTTATGACCGTAAAAACCTCCGTGAGGAGGCCGTCGCCATGTACCGCAAGGCCCGGGATCTCCAACAGAGATGATCTCAGTGCGGCTGGGCCGGCTCGACGAAGTGGAGACCCAAGCTCTGCTGCGTCCGGTGCGCTCTGGCTTCTCGGGACTCACCGGGGCTAGCCGAAGGGTGGAGGCTGGGGTGGGCAACGAAGTGCGCGCCTGCCTCAACGTGATGGGTGATCTCCCAGTCGGGGGTGCGGTGGTGACCCCCGGGGGAGATCCTTTCGCCCCCTTCTGTAGCACCTGAGTCACGGGCTCACGGCATTCCGGGAGGCGGGACGCGGTAGCTTGGTGGCTTGCTCGAACCCGGTTGCGAGCGTGAGCAGCCACGGCTCGCTGCACGCCATTCCGGTGAAGCTCACGCGGTAGTCGAGGTCCGGCGGCGCCGTTCATCTTTATCACCGCGTTCCGGAGGTCCTCGCACGGCGCGATCCGGGTCAGGCGAGCGATCTGCTCATGGCCTTTAGCCTGGACGGGGGAGGGATGTTCATACACTCTACTCCCTACCCGACGGAGGCGTGAGGTACGGGGTGGTCACCGGCGCCTGGACCCTCCCGCTCTTCCCAACACTATCTCAGCGGTCGTTTCCGGCCCTCCTTCTGGAGCTTCTGGTGAAGATCAGCCCCGTCCTGCTCCTTGTGGCCCTGAACCTGCCGACGCCTCTCCTGGCCCAGGGCCCACTCGTGGCCGAACCAGCCGAGGGCACCCTTGCGCCCGGGCTCGTGGCTGCGGAGCTGGCCCGGTCGCGGAGGTGCGTGCCGACGCTGGCGCGGATGGACACACTCAATACCAGGCTGGACCCGCTGGCCCGTCAGGTCGATCGTATCGAGGCGCTCGGCAGAGCGGTGACACGCGAAGACTCCACCCAGGCGGTCCCGTTCGACGGCGGTGATCCCCTGGAGGAAGCCGTTCGTCAATGGTTTACCGCGGATCAGGCGCTGGCGCGCCAGTACGCCGAGAGCGGTGACCTAGCCATCGAGGCGCAACGCGCCGATGGGCGGGGCCAGATTATTGGGCGCTTGCAGGAGGCGGTCGATTCGGTGGATGTGCGGGGGACGGAGATGGTCGCCGCGTCCGGGGAGCTCCCGACCGAGTTCCGCGAGTGCGATGACGTCATGCTGGTACGCAGCGCAGTGCTCGAGGAGTGCGCCACGATGGACAGCCCGGTGTGCAGCGAGGCGCGGTCCGCCACCCCTTCTGGCCGCTACCGCTTCGTGAACGCTCCCGAAGACCTGTGGGACGTCGAATCAGTTATACCGTGGAGTTCCCCTCCCCCCGTGGGTCTCACGCCCCAGGGGGGAGTCGGCGGTGTACAGACCGGGTCGGTTTCGCGAAGAGGCAACCTGCTCCTGGCTCTGGTTGTGAGGCTGCTTATCCAGGACCGATCCACGGTGTCGCCGGATCAACTCACGGATCTCCAGGCCATCCTGGTTTCGCTCGGGTTCGCGTTCGAGCACCCTCAATACCTGATTGCTCCGGTGCTGGCTCTTGAGCTCAATGTCACCGAGCCGCTTGCGGGCGCACACTTCTACTTCCTCCATTTCGGCGATCTCACCGAACCGACGGAAGACGTTATTTGGTCTGCGCCCACCTCGGCTCAGGGTCCAGTCGACGTCACCATTCCGGCCACTAAGGCCATCCTGGACCGCTTGGCCGCGGGAGAAATCGTGACCCTGACCGCCGTGCGCTTCCCAGACACCACTTCTAAAGAGGGGGAAACGGTGTTCAGCTTGGGGCTCACCTCGATCGGGGCGGCGAGTTCCGTGAGCGCGTTCCTCTCGTATCTCACCAGTGGCCAACTGGCCGATGATCTCACAGCCCTGATGCCACCGGCTGGCGGCTGAGTGGAAGCAGACCGACCGCGGTGACGATGTCCTCCTCCCCGGACCCTGCTGTGGGATCGGACCCCGACCTCGCCCGGCGTCGCTTCCCGGGGGTGGTCGCCCGCGTCCTCGCCGTCCAGGTAGTCACGCTGATCGGTCTCTGGCTGCTGAATCTAGCCTTCGGCACCCCCTGAGGCGCAGCCTTCGTGCACTGGATCGACTGGCTGCTGGTGGCGGGTTATACGAGCTATGTCGTATGGGATGGCCTCCGCCGCACCAAGGACACCGACCGCATGGAGGGCTTCCTTCTAGCGAACCGGAACCTGCCCTGGTGGGTGGTCGGGCTCTCGGTGATGGCCACTCAGCTGAGCGCGATCACGCTGGTGGGTACCACGGGACAAGGCGCCACCGATGGTCTCCGCTTCATCCAGTTCTATCTGGGCTTGCCGGTAGCGATGCTGATCTTGTCGGTCACCTTCGTGCCGCTGCTGCACAGGGCACGAGTGTTCACGGCCTATGAGTACCTCGAGCGCAGGTTCGATGGGCGCACGCGCACGCTAACAAGCCTGCTTTTTCTCCTTTCCCGCGCGACGGCGACGGGGGTCGTGATTTCCGCGCCCGCGGTGATCCTGTCGGCTTTGTTCGGGTGGTCGATGGGTTGGTCGGTCGCGTTGGTGGGCGTGCCCGCAGTCGTCTACGCGTCGTTGGGGGGGGTGCAGGCGGTCGCCTGGGCCGACGTCAAGCAGGTAGTCGTGATCGTATTCGGGCTGGCAGCGATCGCGGTCGTGCTGATCCTGGGGATGCCGGATGGGGTCGGGCTCACTGGTGCTCTCAAGGTGGCGGGGGCCACAGGGCACCTAAAGCCATTCGATTTTCGCTTCAGCTTGACCGAGACCTACACGTTTTGGTCAGGTCTGCTCGGGGGCACCTTCCTGATGATGTCCTACTTCGGGACGGATCAGAGCCAGGTCCAGCGCTATCTAGCCGCCCGGTCCGTCGACGAAGCGCGCAGCTCGCTGTTAATGAGCGCATACTGGAAGATCCCCCTCCAGGCGCTCGTGCTGCTGGTCGGGGTGCTCATTTTTTCCTTCTACACGTTCTCGCCACCTCCTCTTCTCTTCAATCCGGCGCACGATGCGGCAGTCAGGGCGAGCGACCGGGGTGGTGAGTACGCCCAGCTCGAGGAGAACTTCCAGGGAGCCTTGGCGGAGCGCCGCGCCGCTGCTCAGGCCGTTGCGAGGTCTTCCCGCGATGGTTCCGGGGAGGCGCGTGCCGCGTTCGTGGTCAGTGAGACCCGCGTGGAAGATTTACGCGGCGCTGCCTTAACGTTGGCGGGAGAAGTGACCGACGAGAACCCCCGTGACGTCAACTACGTCATCTCTTCGTTCGTGTTCAACGAGCTACCGATCGGGCTGCCGGGTGTCTTCATAGCCGCGGTCCTCGCCGCGGCGATGTCGACAATAGCCGCCGAACTCAACTCGCTCGCTACGGCCTCTGTGATCGACGTATACCGTCGTCGCCTGCGACCACGGGAGGGAGAAGGGCACTACCTGATCGCATCGAAGGTCGCCACCGCGTTCTGGGGGATCTTCGCGTGCGTTGTTGCCGTGTACGCGTCCCGGCTCGGGTCACTGATCGAAGTCGTGAACCGGTTCGGCTCGTTCTTCTACGGCTCTATCCTTGGTGTCTTCCTGCTCGCTCTCACAGGCAAGGGGGAGCGGCGGGGTGCTTTCTACGGCCTGATCGCCGGCATGGTAACGGTGGGGTGTGTGAGCTTCCTGGCACCGTCGGTGTCGTTTCTCTGGCACAACGTGATCGGAGCGAGCACCGTGATGTTGGTGGGGTTGGCTCTAGGCGTTGTCGCGCCAGCGGATCCCGTTCCCACGAGTGTCTCCTAAGCTCCACTCCAGGCTTCACTTAGTTCTCACATTATGCTATCTTTGCCGAGCGGGATTCCTTCCTTGAGCCCTCGTTCGAGGGCGATCGTTCCCGACTAAACGTTGGTTCAGCATGCATGTGCCGGAGACGCCGGCCGGTACGCTGTTCGCCTATCCCTAAGGAAAATTTCTTGCCGTTCTCGACATTCGATCTACACCCGACCCTATTGCGTGGGGTGCGGGACCTCGGTTTCGTGCGTCCGACGCCCATCCAGGCTGACGCCATCCCCCCCGGTCTCGCCGGGCGTGATCTTTTAGCCTGTGCAGTCACGGGTAGCGGCAAGACTGCTGCCTTCTTGCTCCCCATCCTCCATCAGCTTATGGATCGGCCGCGTGGAAGCACTCGCGCCCTGATTCTCGCGCCCACGCGCGAGCTCGCGGCACAGATCTTGGCCGACCTTCAGAGCCTGGCGGTTCATACGCAGATGAGTGCCGCGGTCGTGCACGGCGGTGTCGCTATGGGTCCGCAGGAGAAGGCGTTCCGGCGCGGCGTGGACATCATCGCCGCGACCCCGGGCCGCTTGCTTGACCACTTCCAGCGCCCGTATGCGAAGCTGGCTGGTGTCGAGTATCTCGTCTTAGACGAGGCAGACAGGATGCTAGACATGGGCTTCCTGCCAGACATCAAGAGGGTGCTGCGCCACATTCCCAAGCCCAAGCAGACCTTCTTCTTCAGCGCCACGATGCCAGCAGCCATCAATGCGCTGACGCGCGAGATTTTGCGGTCGCCCGCGCGCATCAATCTTGAGCGGCAGGCCGCGCCAGCGAGCAGTGTCACCCAAGCAGTCTATCCTGTGTCGCAGGGACTCAAGGCGAGATTGCTGGTCGCCCTCCTCAAGGCGGGTTCGATTCGAGATGCGCTCGTGTTCACGCGCACTAAGCACCGCGCCAACCGTCTCTTCGAGCACTTGACCCGAGAGGGGATCTCAGCGGAGCGTATCCACGGCAATCGCTCGCAGGCACAGCGCACCAAGGCTTTGGCTGGGTTCAAGAACGGCCGCTACCAGGTGCTTGTAGCCACCGACATCGCTGCACGAGGAATCGACGTGAAGGCGCTTGGCCACGTTGTGAACTTCGACGTGCCCGCGGTGCCCGATGACTACATTCACCGCGTCGGCCGTACCGGCCGAGCGGATGCTACCGGAGAGGCTATTACCTTCGTGTCACGGGAGGAGGACGGGGATCTGGCGCGGATCGAGCGAGCGGTAAGGAAGCAGATTGCTAGGGTCACGCTGCCCGGCTTCGACTACAAGGCCAAGCCGGCCGCCGCTCTCGAGGTGCCGCTCCGGGAGCAAATCGTCGCCATCCGGGCACGTAAGAGAGATGAGCGGGCGAGGGCGAAGGTCAACGCGGAGCGGCGGGCTGCGCGCAGGTCAGGAAGCTAACCGGACGCCACCGTCAAATAGCGTTGATCTCCCGGACCGAGATCGCTATTCCCTGTTCTTCGCAGGCGGATCCGTCTGCTATGTCACCGGTCACTGAGACGCGGGTTTCCTGGGACCACTGCCCGATTTCCCCCACGAGATTGTAGAGCACCTCACTCGAGTCCCGCAGCGCGACGCAACCACCGCCATCAGAGCTGATGTCGCCCACTATCCGTGCGGTCCCGTCGGGCGCAGTGACATGGAAGCCATCCGACTGTTGGCGAGGCTGCCGGGAGCCGTACGACACCAAGACATAGTGCATTTGGTCAACCTCGACCCAAGTCGGGACGGTGACGATCATGGTGAAGCTGCCCTCCATGTCCGTCACCGTCCGGTCGATGACCTCGTAAGCGACCAGGGATCCGAACGAGATCCGCACGCGGGTGAGCGGCGGCAATCCAGCCATCCCAACCGTTACTTCCGTTCCGGCCGCTCCGCCGCGGGGAGATATTACGACCGTGTGCTGCTGAGATGGGGTGAGAGGCGTCATGGTACTATGGCCGGTTGAGAGGCCGGCCGGGGAGCAGTATCAACCCAACATGTTGCTTCGGGGCGGGACATTTCAAGGGAGGCAGGCGATTCTTGGGGTGCTCCGCTCACGCGGTCGTCACGGGCAGTTCGAGGATCGGGGTCAGGGATCCTCTCTCCTCTTCACACTCCGCAGGCTCCCTCTCGGGCGGGCTCGAACCCGCCCGAGGCCCGGCTCCACGCGTCTTGCGTCGACACCACCATCTGCAAAACCGCGTGCGGATCACAGTCCGGATCTGAGTCGCGACCACGCGGTCCTCCGCGCGCGCGTACCGCGCAGGGCGTCCCACGCTCTCTCGGTAAGCGCAGGCACGCCTGGCCGTACCCGGTAACGCCGAAGCCATGAGTCGACCGGACCTACGCATCAATGCGCTCGGATCGGGCTCGGACTACACGCCTTTCCTTCAACATTTGGGTGTCGCGTCGTTGAACGTGAGTTACGGGGGTGAGAACCGTGGGGGTTCCTACCATTCCCAGTACGACTCGTTCGATCACTACACGCGGTTCGGGGATCCCGGCTTCTACTACGGAGTCACCCTGGTGAAGACCGCGGGGCGGATGCCGCTCCGGCTGGCGAACGCCGACGTGCTCCCGATGCGCTTCGCCAATTCCGTAGACAACGTCAGTAGGTACGCCGATGAGCTCGTCGAGCTCCTGGACCAAATGCGGATGTCCACCGAGCACGGCAACCAGTTGGCGGACATGAACGCCTACGTATTGGCTGCCGATCCGACCCAGACGTACGTCCCGCCCGCCTCCGAAGAGGATGTCCCGTTCCTGAGCTTAGCCGCGTTACAGAACGCCATGCGTGGCATCGAGCAGAGCGCGGCTGACCTCGACGGGGGATCCGGCGGGTACTGGAATCCGGACTCACACAGGCTCAGCAGGTGGCCGTGAACAAGGAGCTCATCAGCACCGAGCGCCTCATGACGAATGACGATGGGTTGCCGCGGAGACCCTGGTTCAGACATCAGGTATACGCGCCCGGCTTCTACACGGGTTATGGGGTCAAGACGCTTCCGGGCATTCGAGAGGCCATTGAACAGCGGAACTGGGACGAAGCCACCGAGCAGATCGAACTCGTAGCCGAAATGCTGATGCGGGTTTCGGGCGCACTCGAGCGTGCGGTTCGGATCCTGGAGGGAAACCAGATCACGCAGTGAGGCGCGTCCGAGCTGGTGTCGGCCGTGGCCCGGAGACCGTTAGCTTAGGGAACGGCCTTGACGAACATCTGCGTGATCTATCCGGCAAGGGTGGCCGGGTCGGTGGGGACGAGATGCTGGAGGAGCTACATACGCGCTGGGTCAGGGTCATCGGGGCCCATATCCGGGGCGACGAGGCATGAACTACGGCGACAGAGACGCCCTCCTGACGGTGTAGCAGTCCCGGCCGCCCTCAGACGTTGAACCGTACGTGTAGGATGTCACCGTCTGCGACCACATACTCCTTCCCTTCGACCTGGAGGAGGCCGGCGGTCTTAACGTCCTGCTCCGAGCCGTACTCCACGAACACCTCGTAGGGGATCACTTCGGCGCGGATGAAGCCGCGCTCCAGGTCCGAGTGGATACGGCCGGCGCCCTGACGTGCTGCCATGCCCCGACGGATCGGCCACGCTCGTACCTCGTCCGGACCCACCGTGAAGAACGAGATAAGATCGAGCAGGCCATAGGCCGAGCGAATGAAGCGTGCCAGCGCGGACTCGGCGAGGCCCAGATCCTCGAGGAACGCGGCCTGCTCGTCCGGCTCTAGCCCCGCGATCTCCGCCTCCACGCTCGCCGAAAGCACGATCCCGGCGGCGTCGAGCTCCCGGATCCGGGTGGCTAGCTTCTCCTGCATCGGGTCTGCTACACGCGCCTCACTGCGGTTCACGACGACCAGGAGCGGACGATCGGTCAGGAGGGCGTATCCCTTGAGATTGCCACGGTCGAGGTCAGAGGTGGACAGCGAGCGTAGCTGTCGGCCTTCGTCGAGGGCGGTCTTCATGGTCTCGAAGGCGGTCAGCTCCTGCTTCGGAGCCTGTTCCTTGCGAGCACGGTCGAGGTGACGCTCTACCATCTCGAGGTCAGCGAGGACACACTCGAGATGGAACGCCTCGAGGTCGCGCAACGGATCAGGATCTCCCTCGACCACGGGCGACGCGAAGTCGCGGAGCACGAGACAGAATGCGTCCTGGTCCCGGATCTGTTGGAGCGCTTTGCTCGACAACCCCTTGTGGTCGGAGCCGTGCTCCCCGGGAATGTCGCAGAAGCTAATCTCCGCATAGGTCGTCTTCTTGGGCGAGAAGATCCTGGACAGCGCGGCGAGGCGCTTATCGGGCACTCGCACCGTTCCGTAGCGGAGTTCACCGCCGAAGCCCACGGGCACGGCGAGCCCCGTCATCGTGTTGAAGACGGTCGTCTTTCCTGATCCAGCGAACCCCACCAATCCGATTCTCATCAGTTTCCGGTGCTCGGCCACAGGGTGGTTGGGAGTCTCTGCACGGCGTTGATGAGGATCCCCCACTTCCGTCGTGTGCGCCAGTCTTGCGGCGGCACCTTACCCACCAGGGTGGAACGCCCGCCACCCTGCGGGGTCGTGAGCGACACCCGGGACGCCTTTCCCGGGCGTCGTCCGAGTGGGTATACGGGGACCGGAGGTGGCGGGATGGCGCACGAACGAATGGAAGGAATAGCCACGACCTGCGGGTGTGCGACCGGTGATGGTGATGGCGATGGCGATGGCGGAGAGCTCCGCTCGATCCACGTTGACGCAGCGATCAAGGACCGCAATATCAAGCGGCTTCGCCGCATCGAGGGTCAGATCCGTGGTCTCCAACGCATGGTGGACGACGAGCGCTACTGCGCCGACATCATGATCCAGATCGCTTCGGTCCAGGAGGCCCTGCGGGCGGTGGGCCGCGAGCTCATGCGCAATCACCTCAAGCACTGCGGGTCCGCCGCTATCCGGGGTAGCGGCGAGCAGGCCGAGTCGATGTACGACGAGATCATTGACCTCATGTACCGTAACGTCCGGTAGCAGTCCGGCGTTCCACACCGCGGTGTCCAGCCGTCCTACCTCGACCCTCATGGTGGCTCGCACGGGATGGATGCCAGTGACTGGCACCGGAGTGGCGATGGCGCGGGCGGTCCTGCCCGTGGGCGCAGCTATCTCTCTGGTCGCTGGGCTGGCAACCGCGGGGCCGCCGCTGCCCTCCGAGCGTCCCCTCTCCGCGCAGGTCGCCGCCCCCTACTAGGACCGCTTCACCTTCACCCGCATCCGTTACGGAGGAGGTGGGGGCTCCTTCTTCGGGCGTGGTTTCCGAAACCAGGCCGCGTGGGTCCATGGCTACCCTAGGGCCGACCTCAACATGCAGGTGGTGCTCGAGGGCATCACCACGATGGAGCCGGAGACGGGGGCGAGCGTAGTCCTCGATCTCGAGGATCCAGCGATCTTCCAGCACCCGGTCCTCTATAATGTCCGAGCCGGGCTTCTGTCGCGTCACCGAGGAGGGCGCGCGAAACCTCCGCACCCACCTGCTCAAGGGGGGGCTCATCATCTTCGACGACTTCGACGGCCCCGGCCATTGGGAGAGCTGGGAGGCGCAGATGCGCCGGACGCTTCCCGGGTACCACGCCATCGAGATTGACGAAACCCATCCGGTGTTTCGCACATTCTTCGAGGTCGAGAACATTTACGTGCCGCATCCGATGGTGCGCGTGCAGCCGAAGTATTTGGGCATCTTCGAGGACAACGATCCGAATGGTCGGATGCTGGCGCTGGTCAACTACAATACAGATCTAGCTGAGTATTGAAAGTGGTCCACCAGCGGCTATTCGCCCATCGACCCCACCACACTACGGCTACCTGCTCGGGGTGAATCATTTCATCTATGCGCTGACCCACTGATATCGGAGTGGACTACGCACGTCTCGCCGCCCCGCTGAGCACGAACGACCCCCCGGGGATCTCTCCCGGAGGGTCGTTCACTAGACCGTTGTTACGAACCCGCCAGTGGTCATTAGTCCACAGCGGTTACGTTTTCCGCAGCGGGACCCTTCTGGCCCTCCACGATATCGAACTCGACCTTTGCTCCCTCCGCCAGAGTGCGGAAGCCGTCGCCCTGGATGGCGGAGAAGTGGACGAAGCAGTCCTTCGAGCCGTCCTCCGGGGTGATGAACCCGAAGCCCTTCGAATCGTTGAACCACTTCACGGTGCCTGTGGTACGCATTCCCTCTCCCTTTGTGGTCTTGGACGATGCCGGGGTCGGAGGATCCGTACCAACCGCTCATCTCCCGTATCCTGCGACGAAACTGTTCCGTCTCTGCTATCGCGAATAAAAAAGAGGCCTGGGACGGAGCGTCCAGGACCGCTGGCACTGGGTCAAGCCCAGCTTTTCACCCGCTCAACAGCTAATATCTCACGGTCCTGTTGCGGAAGCAAGCAATTTCTTGGGACACTCCATGGAGTGCTGGCTCTATGACCGACGAAGAGGGGTTGAGAGCGACCCGATTCCGCGAGGCTCTTTCCCATTGGGCCAGCGGTGT
>Ga0114993_10007201_pt1 | contig 10312 bp, 13 predicted proteins | sample ArcticOcean_MG_C_FD_87042 | JGI IMG/M metagenome (GOLD analysis project Ga0114993, IMG submission 87042) | Marine microbial communities from western Arctic Ocean - ArcticOcean_MG_CB2_150 | ecosystem: Environmental > Aquatic > Marine > Oceanic | place: Arctic Ocean: Canada Basin | collected...
CTCGCGACGCGCAGAAGGCGGCATTGTTATCTGGCGCGTTATTCCTTGTCTATCCTCTCGTCATCTTCGTGCCGGCATGGTCTGCACCGCTGATCATGCCGCAGTTTTTTGATGCCGTCACGGCAGCGCCGATCGCTGGTTTTGACCCGGACCAGACGTATGTCCTGGTCGCCAAGCATATCCTGGAAGGGATGGCGCCCGGTCTTATCGGCTTGCTCGTGTGTTCAATGTTTGCCGCCACCATGTCGATGATCGACAGCGATATCAATTCACTCGCGGCAGTCTTTACCAAGGATGTCTGGGAGCGCGGCCACAAGGAGCCACTCACGGATGCGCAACTAACCAGGGTTGGCCGGATCGCGACGCTTGTCTTCGGGATGGCGGTTTTGGGATCGGCGCTGGCTGTCGATGGTTCACCGGGAATTGGCAAGGCCTTCTCGCAGACGGTAAAACTTTTTGCTGCCATTCTGCCCCCCGTGGCGATCCCACTTATGTTCGGCATGTTGTTCAAGCGTGCGACGATGCGAGGTGCACTTGGTGCACTCATCGGCGGGTTCGTCACATTCTTCATCCTGAGGAGTATCTATCCGGATAGTTTCGCCATCTCCACAGGCGGCGAAATGGTCGTGGCTTGTCTCATCTTCTTCGGCGACGGATTCATTTCTCGTCGTTCGCCTGAGAAAGAGGCAGAAGTGGAGCGGCTGTTCGAGCGACTCGAGGGGAAGTCGAGTTCGTAGACGGAGATGAACCGATGAACATCCTGCTCGTCGGTGGCTCAGGTCTGGTGGGTACTTTTATCACACCGTATCTGCAACAGCAGCATACAGTGCGCGTGCTGGATGTGAAGCCACCGCAGCACGACGTGGATTTCGTCGAGGGATCGATCATAGATCCTGCGGCCCTGCGCCGTGGGCTGGATGGCATGGACAGTTTTGTCACGGTTGTGATGAAGGGTGGGCAGGGGGGCTTCACACGCGATCACACGGTAGAGCTCGCCGTCGACAACTACCAGGTCAACTGCCTGGGCCTGCATCTACTGTTGCTGACGGCCCATGAGATGGGGATTCAGTGTGGTATCCATACGGGGACGATGAGTGCCCACAATCGACACCGTACCTGGTATCCCTCTGAGGACAGTGTGCCTCTTGATGGCCCCAATGTGTATGGCCTGACCAAGGCACTGTCGGAGCAGATCTGCCAATACTTCGCACGCGAATTTCAGATGAATCTTGCCGTGTTCCGCATTACCGGGCCTTCAACGCGCGAACGTTATCTCGAACGGCGTCGTGCTGAGCCCGTTCTTGGCGTCGTGCCGACAGACGAGGAGGATCTGGCCAACGCCTATCTGGCGGGTCTGGAATTCGTCCAAGGTGGTGGCGGGCGCTTCGACGCTTTCTTCATCGCCGGTGATGAGAACAGCGAGCAGGTAAACATTTCTCGTGCGCGGGCTGTTCTCGGATGGGAGCCCAAGGCACATCTGCTGTTGTCGTGACCGATCACACACCTTCAGCTCGAGAACAGCGCCAGGTGGCGCTGCAGGGTCAGGACGCACGGCGTCTGCTCTCCCGCCGCTATCTAGAGGCAGTCGATCGACGCAACGAGGAGTTTCTCGAAACTCCCGATGATCGGCCGAACAGCGGTCTGCGCGAAGGTGAGATTGCTCACGCAGATGTGAATGCCATCATTCGCGCCGCCGAGAAGACCGTCCTCTTTGGCCAGCAGACGCGTCTGCTGGCCGGAATCCTGATCAAGGAAGACGATCGACTGCCGCGCTTTCAGGCGGACCACGATGTGGTCAACTATTTCTACAAGTCGATTCGCCTCATCCCAGACTATCTGCTCGATGCCATGTTCGCTCGCGGTATCAGTGTCACGATGGTAAAGAGTCGGGATCTGCTGGTGTTTGAGGGGCCACGGTGCCACCAGTCTCTCCACACGGGCAGAACCCGCAAGACGATTTACTTGCCAGAGGGCGTCCTGACGGCGGCCTTTGAGGCGGGTTATCACCCCTGGGCATTCAGCGAAATTTTGCTACAGGAAGCGTGGAAGTTGCTCGACTTCTATCTCGTGGTCGAGTTGGCGCGTCACGTGCAGACATGGATGCACGGCCATTTCGGCATCCCAGGTTACTACTGGATCAAGGACATGCTTCTTGCGCTGAACAAACATCGGCGCATCGCCGGTGAACGCGAAGACGCCGTGCGCAAACGCTTTCGCCGCGATTCGAAGCGCGGACGCCGTCGACAGTCGAAGCAATACGACGATACGACGCAACGTCGACGGACACGGAATTCATGAAATTCTACCGCCACTACTTCTGGGACTTCTATGGATGGGACCGACCGGGGCGAGAGAATCGGCCTGCAGAAGAAGGACGGCCTGTCTTTGACCAGGGCCACGTGGCCAAATCCGATATTCTTCTGCGCGATCCGTATCACGTGGCAGAATGACACTTTCGACGAACGTCGTGAGGCGGTCTGGGGCGTGTTGAAGATCGACGCTATCAAGGATGCCTTCGACTATCCGGACGAGTATCTCGTCGATCGCGATATCGTGCATCGAATCGCTTTCGACAAGGCGTGTCAGCGTGGGTTGTCATTGGAACCAATCAACGCGCAAGATCTGGTTCACGATCTGAAAGATGTCTGCCGTTTTGGCGTTGATCGCCTGGACAGGTCCCTTGCCCTCATGGAGCAGATGGTGATCATCGGCCTGCCAGGCCTCACCGCTTTCTATGACGCAGTGGCAGAGGAACACGCCTTAGGCAAGCCATACATCATCTATACGGGCGACGACGTCGATCTGGTCGCAGAATTCAAAGCGATGATGCAGCGGCGCTCGTCGACGGGACCGGAGGGAACCCCCAACAGTGTCAGCAATGATGTGCGCGACTATCTCGCCATGCGACTGCTGCGTCAGATCGGTGACGAGTTGGAAGGCTTCCTACAGTTGCCGAAGCGCGAGCGACTCGAGGGTCGCTGGTTTCTGCGCGCGCTGACGCTGAAGGCCCTGGAGTTGGCGCGTCCAGATCTGGACGAGGCCGACCGCGAGGAGATGGTGGCGGCACCGGTAAAGCTCGACGGACCTTCCCATCACGTGAGCAAGCTGGCCGATGTCGCCGGCAGTGTGCTGCGCAGATTGCCCGAAGATCGTGAGTTAGATCTGCTCTTCGATATTCTGCGAAAAATGGACTTGCACGATGAGTACGACGGCACGCTGCTGTCGCAGGCACAAGACCTACGCGACGATGGCGAACTCGACTGGAGCAACAATCAGCGAGGACTGATCAACGATTTGCGCCGTCTGGTCCCCGAGGGTGCACACGCAAAGAGCTCGGATCCAGCGGGCCTTCGCTGCCCGACTCAATCGATTTGACTACTTGCAGCGGCACTCATCCGATCAGGAAGAGCTTCTATCCCTGCTCGCGGGAATCCTGATTCGTATCGACCGCGACGACAGCTATGAAGATGTCCTGGAGCGCATCGCGGATGTCGGTGAACCCGCATTGGACGATCTGCGGCAACTGGCAAAGACCGACGAACGTGAGGTCCATCGGCTGGGTATACGTGATGGTGCCTTGAGGGTGCTGCAAAGTTTGAAGGATCGCCGCGAGCGGGTGGCGTCCACGCCGGTGGCGGTCGATACTCCTCGGTCAACGAAGGAAATCGGAGACATACGATGAGACGTATTTCCATGGTCGTGGTGCTGCTGGTTGGCCACATGACCCAAGCCGGGGCAGAGCTACCCCAAGATCTACCGGTTTCTCCCGAGGCGGTGCAGCAGTTGGTCCAACTGCAAGCAGACACAAACGCATTGTCAGACCTGGGATACAAGATCATCGCCGTGAGCGTCGATCCGCCGGCGAAACTGGCAGAGAGTGCCCAGAAGTGGGGCGTCCAGTTTTCCTTGCTCGCAGATACGCAGCTACAACTGGCGCACGCCTACGGTGTCGCCTACAAACCCGTCGATAAGGGCGGCCTGCCCGTCCCCGCCGTGTTTGTAGGCGATGCAGATCGGGTCAGTCAATTCGAATACGTACATCCTTCGTATCGGACTCTGTTGGGACGAGATGTGTTGTTGGCGGCGGCGCGGGAACTGTTAAATTGAAGATCGCTACTTGGAATGTGAATTCCCTCAAAGTGCGGCTACCGCACGTGCTGCAATGGCTCGAGACGGCACAGCCCGATATTCTCGGTCTGCAGGAGACGAAACTCACAGACGAGAATTTTCCTGTCGCCGAGATTGAAGGTGCAGGATATCATGTCGTGTTCAGCGGTCAGAAGACCTACAATGGCGTGGCGATTCTGAGTCGTGAGCCAGCATCCGACGTCGTGATGGATCTGCCTGGTCTCAAGGATCCACAGCGGCGTGTGCTGGGCGCGACGATCGGCTCTGTGCGATTCCTCGACTTATACGTGCCGAATGGTCAGAGCGTCGGGTCAGAGAAATACACATATAAGCTTGATTGGCTCGCCGCCTGCCGAGATCACCTGGCCGAGCAACTGCAGTTGCACGAGCAATTCGTCGTCGTCGGCGATTTCAATATCGCTCCAGAAGCACGAGACGTGCACGATGCCGTCGCCTGGGCGGGCGAGGTGCTATTCTCCGCTGCCGAGCGCGCGGCCTTTGCAGCGATGCTCGAATTGGGGCTCACCGATACGTATCGGATGTTCGAGCAGGAAGAGGGGACCTTCTCCTGGTGGGACTACCGCATGGGGGCCTTTCGGCGCAATCGCGGCTTGCGCATCGATCACATCCTCGCCTCCGATGCACTGCGCGAGATCTGCACATCCTGCCACATCGATCGGACCCCCCGCACGTGGGAGAAACCATCCGATCACACGCCTGTCATCGCTGAGTTTCAACAGCAATCGAGCTAGCCGTGCGGCGTAAGCGTCGCGGCACCGACGAGGACTGCTATCCCTTCGGCTTGAAGCCGATTCGATCGAAGGGGTTTTTTTCAGCCATAGGGACACCACCGAGATGGCTGTTGATGCGTTTCAGTTGACGAAAATAGAGGGCCAGTGCCGTCGACTGGTTTACTGTCATATCGCCAACCGGTGCCGCAACCAGATCACGTACACGATCGTCGCATAACTTGCTGAGCCACTTCGTCTCCTTCAGCACCTCATGAGCAAGCTCTTCGTCACTGGCCTCGATTGCCTTGCGTGTGAGTTCGAAGTTGGTCGAAACCGTCGCTTCGATACGCTGCAAGTCTTCCTCTAATAGGCCAGCATCGAGACGACTGGGATAACTTCGTGCAAGTTCGACGATGTTTTTGGTGTAGTCGCCAATGCGCTCGATGTCGATGACGATGGTTACGAGCATCATCGCACCCGTCAGATCTGAGCCCGCCCGCACGCTGCAGTGGGTCAGCACCTTACGCCGAACTTCCTGCTCAAAGGCATCGACCTCTTTGTCGCGTGCGAGAATTGCGTCACGCGCATCCGGACGGTCGCTGTGACGCAATGTCTTCACGGCCTGACCAAACATCTCTTGATCGATGTCCAGCATCCGGTAGGTGTCCTGCCATGCCTGCGCCAGCAGGTTGTCGGACTTCCACAACTCCATGATGCTTTTCCACATACCAGATCTCTCGCTGCGCGAAGGTGATGATCTCTATCCAAAAATGATGAAGATCAGTGGCACGAAGTACAGACTGATATAACAAGAGACGAAGATGACCAGATGGCGTTTTGATTGGCTTGCATATCGTCCCACGATTTCCGCCAGACCGATAGGTAGTCTCTTGAGCGGATAGAAGATCGCAATACCGAGGATGTTGAAAACCAGGTGCGAGAACGCAACGGTGATCGCCACCTCGTGCTGCGTCGCCAAGGCGGCCAACATGGCTGTGACCGTCGTGCCGATATTCGCCCCAAGGGTATACGGGAAGATCTGCCGAAGCGTCACCAAACCGGCCCCTGCAAGGGGGATGATCAGCGATGTTGTGATCGAGCTACTCTGTACCATGATCGTCATGGCGATGCCGAAGAGGAGCCCCATGACGTCATTGCGAAACAAATACTTATGGATGATGACCTCGATGCGCGCCAACATCAGAGAGCGCATCGTCGCAATCAGCCCCCCGAGCGAACCGAACATGAAGATGGCGGCGACCACAGCCATCACAAATGGCGCATATGGTACGGACCCCAACAAGGCATCGGTCAGATCAATTGCTGGATGAACGATCGCCTTCAGCGGGTTGAAGAGTTTCACTCCTCCCACGTCCGCAAACCCGTGCTCAAGCCATTGCGCCGTTCGGGCGATGAAGCCAAAGCGCATTTCAAGGGGGAACAGGACGATCACCGCACCGACATTAAAGAAGTCGTGAACGACACCGGCGGAGAAAGCGCGGCGGAACTCGACGCGATTTGCAACATGACCGACGGCGACGAGGGTGTTGGTGATCGTCGTGCCAATGTTGGCGCCCATGATGATGGGAATGGCTGTTGTCAGCGACAGTCCGCCACCGGCGACGAGACCCACGACGATCGACGTCGTCGTAGAGGAACTCTGCACCAATGTCGTGGCAACGACACCGGTGAGCAGGCCGACGAAGGGGTCGGCTGTCAGATCGAGGAGAGTTTCCGCGAAGCCCTTGCCGAAGAGCTTGAAGGAGTGTCCCAGCAGCTTGATGCTGTACAGAAACAGATAGAGATATATGACGATGAGAAGGGGCTTCAGGCGGTCCGGAAGATTCATCCGATCACGGTCTCTCTACGTCGGGTGTTGGCGGCGATGGCTGCGAAGACGAATCTCACGAATGCCGCGTCGTTGGGCAACGGCTGGACGCACATCGAGCGGTGTCGCTACTCTGGGATATGGACGCAAGGAATAACTCAACAGATGCGAGCGTGATTCTTCCACCGCTGGACGCTCTCCAGGAGGGCGTGTTCATCGACATCAGGGGGCCACGGGATGGGGCCCCCGTGCTTGTTACCTGTATCGTCGGGGGTGAGCACGGCACGGCTAGGCAGATCGTCACCGACACGGGCTTTGCTGACGCGGCGTTGGCGAAGGACCTGCGCGTGCAGGCCTTCGACGATCTGTTAGAGGATCTGGTGGAACGCTGCTACGATGACGGTCGCCGACTTTTCACTTTCGACACAGATCTGCTCGACAATGCCCACCGACACGCACACACGGGTGGTGGACTCGCCGAGATTCTCACCGACGTGAAACCCGCTTTGCGACATCGACAGGCCCAACTCACCAAGCAGCCACGGGGTAAACGTGGGGATCTGGGCTTGTCCGACTACCTGCGCCAGGCCGGTTTGCCATTGGCGCCGCACCTGGGTTCCAAGCAAGGCGCCCAGCGACTGCGATATGTCCGCCAACAATTGCACAAGCACAATGCCTATGCCTCGATCACGGGGACGGCGAAGGCGAAGTGGACAAAATTGCTGAAGCAGGGCGAACAGGATTGTCTCGGGCTGCAGCGTCTGCTCGTGGCGCTGGCTCCTATGCACGGCTAACCCCAAATGACCACACCCGCACCAGCAGGATCTCCATGCAGACGCAATTGCTAGGTCAGCCCTGCCGGAATTTTCAGATTCTCGGTATCGGTTCCTTCACCGATCCCATCGACGGGCAAGAGAAAGTCGTCGTGTCGAATTTCGCCGCTGGTGGGACAGGGAATCTCGTCGTGATCAATCCTGCCACGGGAGAGGGGGAGGACATCGCCTTGCCCGGTGATAGCGGCGCCTATGCCGTCCTGCAATTGGCAGAACGAAAAGTTGCTGATTGGAACCTGCGGCACCTACGAGTATCTGCACTGTCTGGACCTGGCGACGCGCGAGTGGGCTGAACCGCTTCGCGACGAGAAGGAGAGCTACATCTGGAATCTGTGCGTTGGTTCGGATGGTCTTGTTTATGGAGGCACATATCCGGGTGTGTGCTGCTGATCCACATCTGAGGTTGTGGAACATCGATGCCGCTGAGGCGCACGGTTTCGGCGAGTCGGGGGCCAGTGTACGAGGCGCGGGAGAGGGCTTCGTCTGTCTTGCGACGGGAGAGGACGTGGACTGCTACGACAGCAAGACTCTGCAAGAAACTCGAGCAGGACCTGAGCGGTGAGCTGACAGATTCGCCACTTGTCTGGCAGCACGTTTTCGAGCAAGGGGGCAAGCTCCAATCCGTGGCGACCATGTCAGATCGAGTCGTGATCGCAACGGATGACGGTGTCGTGATCTATCAGCGGACAGGTCATTCACTAGACGAGCCGATCTGTCTTCCTGCGCCGATCCGCTGTGTGGCAGCGATCCCAGGTGATCGCGTAGCTGCTTTTTCTCAGGATCATCTGTGGCTTGTGAAGCCGGCAACCGGAGAGGTCGTCGATGGCGGGTCGACGGAGGGACGTGTCGTTCCGTCGCGATCACGAGCGCCGGAGACGCCTACGTCGCCATGGGCAACCAGCTGTTCCACTGGGATCATCTTGCTGATCTGTCAGGGCATTCGTAGCTTTCATAAGTACTTGTTTTTATGACAATTTTTACAATTTTCTCGATTTGTTCAAGGCAACTCTCGCTTTTCTAATACCTATGTATCCAACACGGACAAATACCCTTCAGCACGTCGCTGCCAAGGCCGGATTGCGAATCGCGATCGCCTGCCTGGGGTTGCTCTGCGTGGCTTGCCCCGAAGGCGCAAGGGCAGCTCAAGACGAAGAGTCAGCCCAACACCTGGAATCTGGGAGTGATTCTGTCGTTGTCGTTCGACGTGGCGAATCATTGTTGGGTATCGCGGCGCGGCTGCTTCCGGCAACCGACTTCTATACGACCGGCGAGTTGGCCGAGGGAATCCGGGTCGCCAGTGCGATCGATTCAGATCGACTGATGCCGGGGCAAACACTGCATGTTCCGCTAGTGTCTGGTTCGCGAGGGCGCATCGCGACAGATGGCACAGAGGTGCGTGGCCTATACGTGACAGCACGAACCGCGGGAAGTGCGCGCATCCTGGCTTTGGCAGATTCGTTAATCGCCGTCGGGGGCAACACGATCATCTTCGACATCAAGGACAGGCAGGGCGATCTCAGCTATCCATCACGAGTTCCCCTTGCTTTGGCGACGCAGGTTGATTCGCTGGCGCCCATTCGGCGTCCGCGAGCATTGGTCCGCGAACTGCACAAGCGACGTCTGCATGTGGTGGCCCGACTCACTTGTTTTTACGATGAACGACTTGCAGTGGTGCGACCCGAATTGCGGCCGCGGTCGTTGTCAGGTGATGGTGGGCCGTGGGGAAAGGGATGGCTCGACCCGTCTCTGCCACAAGTGCAGGATTATCTACTTGAGATCGTGACAGAGGTCTCACGATTTGGTGTCGACGAGATTCAGTTGGACTATGTCAGATTTCCCACCGAGGGTGATTTGGCGGACGCCCTCTTCGACTTCGATACATGGCATCTGGCAAAACACGAGGTGATCACCGAGTTCGTTGCTCGGACCCGAGGGCGGCTGATCGATACAAATGTTCTGCTTGCAGCAGATCTCTTCGGTGTTGCCGCATGGGGACGCGAGGCGGATCTGCGCCGACTGGGGCAGAAACTGACGGATCTCCTGCCACTTCTGGATGTGGCCAGTCCTATGCTCTATCCATCGCACTTCTTTGGGCCTTTCCTGGGGATCGAGCGACCATCAGACTATCCCTATTACCTGGTACAGGCAGGGGTGCGCCGTCTGAAGCCATTGGCTGAAGCGCACGGTGTTGATGTGCGGCCCTGGTTACAGGCATTTTCTTACGGGGTCACCGGCTTCAACGAACAGTATGTCACCGAACAGATTCTTGCTGCGCGCGACGCGGGGGCTCAGGGATGGATGTTATGGCATCCTGCGAATCGGTTTGATGTATCACTGGAAGCGATGCGTACCCTGCACAATGGGCGGGTGGTCGAATCGTCACGCCGGCAGCCAGAATTTCTGGGCAAGCAGACCGTCGAGGGCGGATCCGACATGTAGTGGCGTATGGGCTGAAACGAGCAACGAGGCCGGATCTCGCCAGGGGATGCGGCCTTTTCTCTTTTTCGGGCTGGCACAATGGGGCTGGTCGTCCGATTTTCTGAATTCGCCATCACTCGATATATACGAAATTGTAGTGTTGGCGCGTATATAGGACAAAAATGTCTCATTGTTGGTGGTGGGATTTCCGGGTATCCTCAGAGGTGTGGAAGGATCCGTCCGCAGATTTCACCGGGATGTCGAAAATATCAGCTGAACGACGAGAAATTGGCGACACACGGCGAAAAGGATCTCGTCATCGCAGGAGAGGACTCGGAGATCGGAGCCAGTCTCTGACTCTCAAGGCCCATTTA
>Ga0114993_10007203_pt1 | contig 10311 bp, 11 predicted proteins | sample ArcticOcean_MG_C_FD_87042 | JGI IMG/M metagenome (GOLD analysis project Ga0114993, IMG submission 87042) | Marine microbial communities from western Arctic Ocean - ArcticOcean_MG_CB2_150 | ecosystem: Environmental > Aquatic > Marine > Oceanic | place: Arctic Ocean: Canada Basin | collected...
CGCCGCCACCGGCACCGCGCCGCCCAAGGGCGTGAAGCTCGACGGCTTCGACATGCTGCCGGTGCTCCAAGGAAAAAAGAAATCGCCGCGCCAGGAAATGTTCTGGCAACGCCGCCTCGACAAGGGCGCGCGCGTGGGCAATTGGAAATGGGTAGAGAGTTCGCGCGGCAACGGCCTCTTTGATTTGCGAACGGATCTGAGCGAAAAGCACGACCTCACCAAGGAGAAGCCGGAAGTTTTGAAGATGATGAAGGCCCACTTCGCCAACTGGAAAAAGCAAATGAAAGCCGCCGAACCCCGTGGCCCATTCCGGGATTTTTAACAACGATTTGGCAATCTGAGCTGGTGGACACTTGCCCGGCTGAATTAACCGATCGTCTCCGCCACGTTTTAAGCGACAAGTTTTTCAGCTTTCAACTGATTAAACTGTGGGAATGGATCTACTCAGTGATGCCGAAAAATTTCTGGATACCCGGAGCAGCTTTTTACTGAGGCCGCGCGAACAAGGTGACAATGGTGTGTGGCAGCAGTTTGAGGATGGGGCGTTTTGTGAGGAGTTGCCGGGGTGTAGGGCGTCGGTGTTGATCAGGGTCGCGGGTGGGATTGTTCATTCTGTGTCGGAGGAGGGGCGGGTGTCGCTGCCGTTGGCGGGTCTTAAGATGGAGCCGTAAATCACACCGGGTTCTCTCGGGGAACATCGGTTTTTTTGTTACAAACCTGATGTCGTTTTGTAGTAGCCGCTGGCGGTGAGAGGCTTTATACTGGACGTATGGATCGGCGGTATGAGGAGTTGCTGACGCGCGGGTTGTATCAGTTTGACAAGGAGGCCTTGTTCGAACTGGGGGTGATGTGCCGGGATGGAGTGGGGGTGAAGCAGGATACACGGGGGGCGGAAGAATGGTTTGTGAAGGCCAAGATGCTGGGGCATCCGGAGGCGGCGCGGGCGCTGGCGGTTTTGCGGTGCGAAACCGCGGTCGAGGAGGCGGATCCAATCATCGGAAATGAAGAACCGCCGGTCATTGAGGAGGAACCGCCAGTCATTGAGGAGGAACCGCCGGTTCTTAAGCGGAAGAAAAAGGCGTCGCCGACGGAGCATCCGTACTGTCCGCATGGTCACGGTCAACTGCGGAGTTGGCAGGGGGGGATGCGTTGCTGGACTTGCGGTTTTGTGCCCGGGGGAACGGTTACCACGCGGGGTTCGCATGTGACGATAAAGAAACCGGATACTAAGGAGATTAGCTCGGGGTGTTTGATTGGGTTGATCATAGCTGGGATTGTTGTCATTAGATCCTGTGTCTAGGATGGGACTGTTGTCGAGGTTGGCCCGAGATAGATGGACAGCGTCAGACAGGCGTATTTCTGATAAATCGCATCCTAACGATCAAATAATCCGCAGGTCCTAACGGGTTTCGGCTTGCGTTTAGGGGGGTTCGTTTCTTGAATGGGGGATGGCGAGGACGGGTGTGGATCAGTTTGAGGGTGGGGCGTTTTGCGAGGAGTTGCCGGGGGGCAGGGCGTCAGGGTTGATTGGGGTCGCGGGTGGGGTGGTTCATTTTGTGTCGGAGGAGGGGAGGGTGTCGCTGCCGTTGGCGGGTCTTGAGGTGGAGCGCGGCGGGGCGGCGAACCGGCTGGTTTTTTTCACGCACGCGAGCCGTCCGGATTGGAAGGTGTTCACCTCGGACGGGGCGATTTTAAGGCACCCGGAACTGGCGCGGGATCCGCGGGTGGCGGCGTTGTCGGGTGGCATCCGGCGGCGGCGGATGCTGGCGGGGGCGGCGCTGGGGCTGGTACTGGCGGTGCCAGTGTTGTTGTTGCTGGGGTTGTTTCTGGCCCGGGGCTGGATGGTGGGAAAACTGGCGGAGCAAGTGCCGGTGGCGTGGGAGGAGAGCATTGGGGAGGCGGCTTTTAAACAGTTGGGCGCGGCTCGGGTGGTCGAGGATCCTGGGGTGCTGGCGGATTTTGAGAAGATTTCGGGGCGGCTGGTGGCAGGCATTGGCAGCGAGCGGTACAGGTTTACTTTTTACATCGTGGAGGATTCGTCGCTGAACGCCTTTGCGCTGCCGGGCGGGACGATGGCAATTCACACGGGGCTGTTGTTGGCGGCGGACTCGGCGGAGGAGGTGGCGGGGGTGATGGCGCATGAGCTGGCGCACGTGACGGCGCAGCACGGGGTGCGGAACTTGATCGAGATGGCGGGGTTGTACGCAGTGGTGACGGCGCTTTTTGGAGACGCCACTGGGGTGATGGCGGTGGTGGCCAACAATGCGCCGGTGTTGTTGCAGATGAAATTTTCGCGCGACCATGAGCGGGAGGCGGACGCGATGGGGTTCGGGTTTTTAATGGCGTCGGACATTGATCCCTCGGGGATGATTACGTTTTTCCGGAAGCTCCAAGAAGAGCAGGGCGGGGCCAGTCCGCCGGCGATCTTGAGCACGCACCCGGCCACGACGGAGCGGATTGCAAATCTTGAACGGCTGCTGGCGACGGGCGCGGGGGGGGGAAAGTTTTCTCCAATTGACTTGAATTACGGGGAGTTCAAGGAGAGGCTGCGGGAGCGGCTCAACAATAATCCCTGATTTAAGGAATCATGCAATCAACGATTGAAGGCGGCCCGGCTTTTGCATTTATCCACGTGGACTTGGCTCCGGGTGAGACGGTGGTGGCGGAGAGCGACGCGATGAGCAGCATGGCGGCGGATCTGGACTTGGCCGCGAAGTTCAACGGCGGTTTTTTCAGCGGCATTTTCAAGAAATTTTTTGGTGGCGAATCGCTGTTCGTAAACCACTTTACCAACAACACATCTGACACCAGGAGGGTGACACTGGTGCAGGCCACGCCGGGAAACATTCGCGCGATACAGCTGAACAACGAGACGCTTTGCCTGCAACCGGGCGCTTACGTGGCGGGCACGCCGGAACTGAAAATGCAGGCGCGCTGGGCTGGTTTTAAATCGTGGTTCGCGAAGGAGGGGCTGTTCAAGCTGGCGGTGAGCGGCACGGGCACGCTGTGGTACGGCGCGTACGGCGAGCTGCTGGAGAAGGAGGTGGCGGGCGAGTACATCGTGGACACGGCGCACTTGGTGGCGTACGAGCCGCAAATGAAATTAAAAATCCAACTGGCGGGCGGGCTGTTCAGCAGCTTGTTCAGCGGGGAGGGTTTCGTGACGCGCATTGAGGGCCACGGGAAAATCGTGGTGCAGACCCGAAGCCTGTCGGGCTTGGCGGGCTGGCTGAACCCCCGGCTTTTTTAAGATGGACATTGAGATCACCAACGGCCCGGGCAACGCGGCGGCGCATGTGCGACTGCAGCCGGGCGAGCATTTCACCGGCGAGAGCGGCGCCATGATCGCCATGAGCGGCGGGATGCAGGTGGAGACCACCACCCACAAGCGCGGCTCGGGCGGCGTGCTCAAGGCGCTCAAGCGGATGCTCACGGGCGAGTCGTTTTTTCTCAACCACTACACCGCCACGCAGCCGGGCGAGGTGATCCTGGGCACGCAACTGGCGGGCGACATGATGCGCTACGACCTGGCGCCGGCCATGAACCTGATCGTGCAGTCGGGTGCCTACGTGGCCAGTCATCCGTCGGTGGAGCTGGACCTGAGCTGGCAGGGTTTTGGCAAGGCGATGTTTTCCGGCGAGGCGATGTTCTGGATCCGCTGCAGCGGGCAGGGGCCGATGGTGCTGGCGTCGTTCGGCGCGATTTATCCCATCGCGGTCAATGGCGAGTACATTGTCGACACCGGCCACATTGTGGCGTTTGAGGAGACGCTGCAATTTGACATCACCAAGGCGGGCAAGAGCTGGATCTCCTCGATGCTCGGCGGCGAGGGGTTGGTGTGTAAATTTAAAGGCCAAGGCACGGTGTGGTGCCAGAGCCACAACGCCGACGCCTTTGGCTCTATGCTGGGGCCGCTGCTCCGGCCGCGCAAATGAGGATTTAAACCATGCAGATCACCATCAATCGCAATGGCGAAAACCACGGGCCCTACTCCCCGGAACAGGTGCGGCAGATGCTCGAGGCTGGCCAGCTCACGGCCACCGACCTGGCCGTCGCCGAGGGTATGAGCGAATGGAAACCGGTGGGCGAGGTGCTGGGAACGTCGACCGGCGCACCCGCGGCCAGCCCGGGCGCTGACCAACGCGACCACGAGTACGTCGTCGAGGGCAAACCCGACTTTGCCTACGTGACCGTGCAAGTACCCGGCGAGAAGACGCTCAAGGTCGAGGCCAGTGCCATGGCCACCATGTCCACGAACATGGAGATGAAGACCAAGTTCAAGGGCGGCTTCTCCCGCTTCCTCACGGGCGAGAGTGTTTTCATCAATGAATTCACCGCGCGCGGCGGCCCCGGCGAGATCGGCATCGCGCCCGGCAGCCCGGGCGACCTCGAGCATGTTTACCTCACCTCCGGCCAGGAGATTTTCCTGCAAAGCTCCGCCTTCGTTGCCTCCGGGATGGGCGTGGAGGTGGATTCCAAGTGGCAGGGATTTAAAGGATTTTTCAGCGGCGAGAGCCTGTTTCTTATTCGCTGTGCCGGGCAGGGCGACCTTTGGTTTAACACCTACGGCGCGATCATCGAGATTGATGTCACCGGCGATTACGTGGTCGACACCGGCCACATCGTCGCCTTCACCAGCGGCCTGCAATATCAGGTCACCTCCATCGGCAACATGAAGAGCCTGTTCTTTTCCGGCGAGGGCCTTGTCTGCCGGTTCACTGGCCAGGGCCGGCTCTGGGTGCAGACGCGGCAGGTGCCCTCCTTTGCCTGGTGGGCCCATTCCTACCGCCCGGTGAAACGCAGCAACTGATCGGCCTTGCTTTTAATCGCCCGCCTGTCGCGCGGCGATGAGGCGGGCTTGGTTGCGGATTTGCGTGAGGAGGGCGAGGGCGAGGGCGCCCAGCGCAAAACCACCCGTGCCACCGAGGGCGACCAGCGCGCGATGCAGCTTGGCGTCACTGATCCAGCCGAGAAAGCCCGCCACATTCAGCAGCAGCCAAGCGGCGGCGCAGCCGTAAAATATCCAAGCCACCTTGGGCGTCACCGTCCGCGGCAGCGCGGCCGAGCCAACCACCACCGGCTTGCGCTTGGCGGATTGTTCCGGGGCGGATCCCGGAGATTCCTTCGGGTTGATGTTCAAAAACTGCTGGCGTCGTTGTCGCGGCGGGATGTGGAGTTCCTCCGTTGCCGGCGGTGTCTTGGCGGGCTTGTCTTGCGGCTTCTTCTTCCCGCGCCCGCGCGTTTCCTTGATCTCCACTGGGATGACCTGCGTGACCCCGGCCGCCTCGATGGCTCCGGCCAGCGCACTGACCTCCCGGGCACTCATCCAGTCCGAGTCGGCCACGTTGCGCACAAGACTGTCGCCGTTGAAGCCCGCGCGTGTTTTTAATTGCTCGACGGTGAAGGGGCCGACCTGATTGCCGTCCGCGTCCTTGATGAAAAATATATCGTCCATGATTGCCTTGCCGGGAGTGTGGCGTGATGCGGCGAGGTTTTCAATACGGCTTGTTTGGAGTTGCCGACTGTGCACAGGTGAGTTACACGTCGGGCATGGAATTTGGCAACGACCATGCGCATGCGTTTATGGATTACCATGGGACAGCGCGCGAAGGCTTGGCGGTCACCGATCGGCGGGGCATGTTAAAGGCCGGGTTGGCCGGCATGGCGGGGCTGTCGCTGCCGGGACTTTTGCAGGCGCGCGCGCAGGCAAAAGAGTCCGGGCGCAAAATGGGCGGCAACAAGGCGGTGATTCTCCTGTGGATGGCCGGCGGCCCAAGCCACATCGACACCATTGATCCCAAGCCGGATTTAACGGAAGACAAGCGCGGCCCCTTCTCGAGCATTCCCACCACTCTCCCAGGCGTGCACGTTTGCGAGCACCTTCCGAAATACGCGAAGCTCACCGACAAGCTGACCATCATCCGATCACTCGACGCGCGCGGCAGCAGCCATCAGCCGAATCAGGTGATGCAGACCGGCAACCGCGCTGCCGCGCCGCGCACCAATCGCGAGGGCCCCCTGTACCCCGCCATCGGCTCGGTGGTAGCCAAGCTGCACGGGGCCAATCATCCGTCACTGCCGGCCAACGTGAATTTGAACCTGCGCGACCGCACGCACTTTGCGTGGGGCGGTTGGCTGGGCAAGAAGCATGACCCCTTCGTGGGCGACGATGTCAGCAAACTTTTTAAGCTGCAAAAAGACCTGACCATTGACCGGCTGGACAACCGGCTGGCGCTGTCACAATCCATCGACCGGCTCAAGCGCGGCCTCGATCAGAACGGCGACATCGAGGCACTCGATGCCTTCGACCAGAAGGCCTACGACCTAGTGGCGGGCACCCGTGCACGCGAAGCTTTTGACATCACTCGCGAGCCTCAAAAAGTGCGCGACCGATACGGCAAACACGAGTGGGCGCAGAAGGCGCTTTTGGCGCGGCGGCTGGTTGAGTCGGGCGTGGCGTTCGTGACCATTGATCTTTCCAACCACCGCTCCTCCGGCACTTGGGACACGCACGGCGACAAGTCGGACGGCGTCTATGGCGGAATCGTCAGCGGCCTCAAGCCATTGCTGCCAGTTTTCGATCATCTTTACAGCACGCTCATCAACGACCTCAGCGAACGCGGTTTGCTGGATGAAGTGTTGGTGATTGCCATGGGAGAATTTGGCCGCACGCCAACGATGGGAACGCAAAACGGCTTCACCGGCGGCCGCAACCACTGGCCGCGAGTGATGAGCCTGACACTTGCCGGCGGCGGCTTCAATCACGGTCAAGTAATCGGCAGCTCGGGCAAGGACGGCGGTGCCCCCGATGACCGCCCCGTCACCCCCGGCGATCTCGCCGCGACCATCTACCACCATTTCGGCGTGCCGCTGGACGCCACCTACGAAGACCACCGCGGCCGCCCTCGCTACATCGTCGAGGAGGGCAAGCCTCTCCGCGAGTTGATTTGACGCCGAGCCCATGCCCGCGCAACATCCCGCCCGCATGTCGGCGCCGGTCATACAAACTCAATCCCTGACCAAGCAATACGGCCAGCAACTAGCTCTGAGCGATGTCTCCGTGTCGGTGCCGCCCGGAGCAGTCGGCCTACTGGGCCCCAACGGCGCGGGCAAGACCACCTTCATTAAATGCCTACTACAGCTCGTTCCCCACACGCGAGGCAGCGCGCAGTTGCTCGGGCGCGACGTGACGCAGGAAGGACGCGAGACTCGCAAGCGCGTGGGCTACGCGCCGGAGCAGGATTGCCACATCCCCGGCATGGTCGGCTGCGAGTACGTGACTTACTGCGCGCAACTCAGCGGCCTGTCCTTCCAGGCCGCGCGGCAGCGGGCGCACGAGATGCTCGATTTTGTGGGCATGGGACAGGAACGATACCGCGCGGTGGACACGTATTCCACCGGCATGAAACAGCGCGTGAAACTGGCGCAAGCCATCGTGCATGATCCGGAAGTTGTGTTCCTCGATGAACCGACCAACGGGCTGGATCCCGCCGGGCGCGAGCAGATTCTCGGGCTGGTTCAGAATCTCTGGCGCGAGCACGGTATCACGGTGGTGCTTTCCTCGCACCTGTTGCACGACGTGGATCGCATCTGCGACCAGATCATCATCATCGCGCGCGGCCGGATGCTGGTGCACGACACCCTGAAGAATTTAAAACAGAGCAGCACCGGCGTGGCCGAGGTGGTGCTGGCCGCGGGCCAGTCCGAGCTTCAGGGAATCCTGTCCTCCGAAGGCATGCCCGCCGAGGTGCTTTCCAACGGCCATGTGCGCGTGGAACTTCCGGGCGAGGACATCGCGCCCGTGCTGCGGCTCATGCGCGCGCATGGCATCCGGCCGATGGAGATTATTCCCAGCCCGAACACGCTGGAGGAAATTTTTGTGAAAGCCCTAGCCGCCAGTCATGACTCAGATTGAACAACGATACCATCGCTGGGATGGCGTACACGAGGGCATCTGGCGGCGGCGCTTGGTGATCGCCCAAGGCACGCTGCGCGGTTGCCTGCAGGTGAAGTGGCTGCAGCGGCTCGTCGCCGGCTGCTGGATCGCCGCGCTCGGGCAGATCATCCTGCTGTTTTTTTACAGCCAACTGGTGGACAGCACCAGCGCGCTGGCCGAGTGGCTGGGGGCGGACGACGAACAGTTCGCCATGCTCATTTTTTCGCTGGAAGTACTGATCAAACAAAATCCCGAGCTGGCCGTCAGCGTGCCGTGGACACTCGTCTTCGGGTTCTACTCGCTGCTGCTGTTTTGGCCGACCATGCTGGTGCTCACCGTCGCCGTGCCGCGCATCATCGCGGCCGACCTCTCCAGCAACGCCATCGTCGTCTACGCCTCCAAGGCCGTCAGCCGCTGGGATTACCTGATAGGCAAGCTGGGCGCAGTGATGGGCCTGATCATGCTCACCTGGGTGGGGCCCATCCTGTTCGCCTGGCTGGGCGGCAACCTGCTCGCGCCCAGCTGGAAATTCTTTTGGCTCACGCGCGAAGCGCTCTTCAACTCCCTCATCTACGGGCTCGTGGGACTGGGCTTTCTCTCGCTGCTAGTCATGGGCGTCTCCTCGGTGTCGCCCAAGGGCAAGGTGGTCACCTTCGCCTGGCTCGCCCTGTGGCTGCTGGGCTGGGGCATGGAAGCCCCCGCCGAGGCCACGCGTACCGAGTGGATGCGCCACCTCAGCTTCCGATACAACCTCGGCCAAGTGCACACAGAGATTTTTAATCCGCGCAACACCTTTGAGCAACTGGACACCTTCCGCAACGACGAAGGCGAAAACTCCCCGCTCGTGCGCCCCATGCGGATGTTCGCCCGCATGCAAAACCGCGACCTGCGCGAGGCCGAACGGCGCGCGCGTTTTCGTGTGTCCCGGGAAATGCGAGAGCAGAACCCGGAATACGAACGCGAAACCCAACGCCTCGTGGAAAAAGAAAACGACCCGGAAGAACGCAACCAAATTCGCATAGACCGCGAGGAAATACGCCGCGAACAACGTCGTGAACTGCGCGATAAAATTCGCGGCGAGGAGGAGGCCAAGGTCATTGGCGGCCAAGCCCGCCGTTTTCGTGGCGCGTTGGTCGGGCTGGGAATTTTAATGGCGCTCTCCTGTGGCATGATGTACCTGCGGATGCGCCCGCAATGACGAAATGGAAAACGTAATCCAGGCAGTTGAATTGAGCCGGTGGTACGGCATTGTGATGGGGTTGAACAACATCAGCTTTAACATCCACCCCGGCCTCACCGGTCTGGTCGGCCCCAACGGCGCGGGCAAAAGCACCCTCATTAAAATCATCACCGGCCAGATTCGTACCAGCACCGGCACGCTGACGGTCTTTGGCGAACTCCCCTGGAACAACCCGCGCCTGCTGCGGCAGATCGGCTACTGCCCCGAGGATGACTCCATGCCCGACGACCTTCAGCCCCTCCCTTGGCTCGAGTCGCTCGGCCTCATCTCTGGCCTGCCGCGCAACGAGGTCAGCGACCGCTGCGTCGCGCTGCTGCGCCGCGTAAAGCTCGGCGAAATCCACTGGACCAAGCGCATCGGCGAATACTCAAAAGGCATGCGCCAGCGCGTGAAACTCGCCCAAGCGCTGCTGCACGAACCCCGCCTGCTCGTGCTCGATGAGCCCATGAACGGCCTCGACCCAATGGGCCGGGCGGACATGCAGCAGATTTTAAAACAACTCGCCCGCGACGGCGCCAGCATTCTCATCTCCAGCCACATCCTGCCCGAGCTGGAGGCGCTCTGCCCCAACATCCTGATTTTAAACTGGGGCCGTGTGCTCGCCGGTGGCAGCCAATCCGAGCTACGCAACCAGTTGCAGAGCGGGGCCGAGCGTTACTTTGTCCGCTGCGATGACCCGGAAAAAATGGCGCGTGTGCTATTCGAGGCCGGTCTACTCATCGGGTTCCAGCTCGATGAGGAACAACCCGGAGGACTGAGCCTGCGCTTGCGGGAATCCGACGCATTCCACGAGCGCCTGCCATCGCTGCTGGAGGAACACAACCTCACCCTGCACGAACTGCGCAGCCAGGACCGCTCGCTGCAGAACATCTTCGACCGCATCACCACCCAATGAACTCTGCCTACACCCAGCGCGAACCCAGCGTGGATCCACTCGGCGCTTTCCTCGGCATGTGGCGGCTGCTTTGGCGGCGCCAGATGTCCCTCAAGCGCCTGCTCTTCCAAGGCGGCCTCATGATCGGCTTCACCTTGCTCACCTTGCTGGCCATCCCCCACGAGGACCGCGTGACCGACCGCATCCAAGCCACCATCTTTTACGGCTGGGTTGTCGGTTTTTATTTTCTCACCCTCATGC
>Ga0114993_10007205_pt1 | contig 10307 bp, 14 predicted proteins | sample ArcticOcean_MG_C_FD_87042 | JGI IMG/M metagenome (GOLD analysis project Ga0114993, IMG submission 87042) | Marine microbial communities from western Arctic Ocean - ArcticOcean_MG_CB2_150 | ecosystem: Environmental > Aquatic > Marine > Oceanic | place: Arctic Ocean: Canada Basin | collected...
CGGCGGTGGCCGTCTCATGACATGCATCAGGGGAGACGTCCAGGGACTGGAGGTACCAATGTCGCCACCTTGAGAGTCGTTCTCGCTCCCTGAGTCAGACGACGGAAAATCTCGCGCGCGCGGCATCGGCTCACCGCGCTGCTGCCCCCCTCCGTAGCTCCAGGCGTTGTAGGCTCGCTCGTAGGGCGTATTCGGGTTCTTGATCGGCACTTGACTCTCCTTGGTGGCGTTAGGCGCCCGTGTCGCTGAAGATGTTGTATTGCCCGTGCCGGGGACGCCACATCGGCCCCACGCTCAGGTCTTGCAGACGAATGTTCGCACGCTTGACGTTGGCCTTGGAGTCCGTCGCGCTCATGCGGAGCGCCGACGAGGGCTCGACCTGATATTCCGGGGACAGTTCGACCGCGAGGGTGTCGCGCATGAAGCGTCGATACCCCGGCGGGAGCGATAACGTGTCCGACAGCGCCACCTCCGTCACAGCGACCGGCGCATAGATGACGCCCTGCAACGTACCCGACGTCGGCACCATCCAGTAGGTCAGTGTCGCCAGCGGAAACGTCAGGTTGTAGTAGGCGTAGGACGGGTAGGTCGACGTGAGGGCTTTCTGCGGGATCGCGGCATAGGCGTCCACCGTGAGGACACCGAGCGGCATCTCAAGGTCTGGGTCTTGGCTCGTGTCAATGAACTTGAGATCGTCCAGATAGATCGGGCGCGCAATGTTCACGTCCCCACCGGTGCCCACGGTATACGCCGCCTGCCCGGAGACGATCGTCCATGTGGTCCGCAGTGACGTATACATCGTGAGGCGCTCGGTGCCCCAGCCGTCAATGAGGCTGTTGAGACGTTCGAGCCCGTCGTTGGCTTCCTGCCCGGTCGGCGTCTCGTTCGCGTCCAACACGCCGATGCGCTTCATCGACGCCCCGATCAGTTCCAATGCCGTCATGGCTCGCTCCTAAAACCGCCACCGATACGACCCGCGTATGCCCACTCCCGGTCGAGATGGCCGTGCCGCTGGGTCAAGGTAGCGCCCCCAGTCACGCTTCGCCGCCTCAATCTCCCACGCCTCGTTCCGTAGCCCCACCGACGTGTCATCTGGCATTGATCTCAGGGACAGATCGCCAGCACGAGTGCGCCAGTCGGCACGTCCAGTGGGACGCTCGCCGCGACGCAGTTCGATCTGGGCAAGCCCGTCACCCGGTAACGCCATCTCCACGCCGATTGGGTGTCGACCCTGATCGCCGCGAAGCAGCTGCTCAATTTCCAGTGCGCTCAATCCCTCCAGCCGAGGGTCCATCCGCACGCTGGACAACAAGGACGCGAGTGACTGCCCCATCTCAGTCGGTCAACTGCCTATGCGTCGACGCGTCACGCGCCGCACGCTCCCGCTGCGCCTTCTTGCCCATCTTCGTCGCCGCTGCCGCCGACTCCGCCGCCGCTGCAGAGACCGTGTCCTCGTCCGACCGCACGCGATCCTCCGCGATGTCCGGTCCCTCACACCAGCCTTGACCGACCGCGATGCGTTTGTCGGGCTCGGTCTGGACAATCAACTGCGCGACTTCGATCTTGCCGTCCGGCAGTAACGTGCCGCGATACACCATCGCCGGGAACGCCGCGTAGACGTAGGGTTTCTCCCACGAGAGGCGCATTTTATCTTCTTCGGTTTCGCCCGTATTCACGATGCTCATGTTGTTGGCCTTTCGCGCGCCCGAAGGCACGAGGAGAGAAGCGGGGAGGCGCCGCATACGCGACCGCCTCCCCGATGGACGAAGTCCAGTCTTACGCCAGTGTGACGTTGCCGAGCGCGATAATGCCCCACGTCCCGCCGCGCGCGATGATCGAGAAGCTCGCCCCGGTCTTCGCCGCGAACGTCGCCACGTCACTCGACGTGGTGTCCCCGTAGAAGCCGGCCGTGTAGGTCACCGTGTTCGCCTTCGCATCGGCGTTGAGGAAGGTCATCCGCAGACCGTCCTGGTCGAGCGCCGGCCCAGCCAGTGTCATGGCGCGCGCCGTCGCGCTCGTCAGCAACACCAGCGTATTCTGCGTGGGGATCGCAATCGCCCCCGCCGCCGAATACGAGACGATGGTCTCCTTGGTGGGGTCGACCTGCGAGTCCTCCCCTAACGGGAGGACCGCCAGATCACTCGCGAGCCCCGTGTCAGCGACGGCGAGAATGTTATGCGCCACCGCCCCTGACCCGAGATCACCACGCGACCGCACGGTGATGTTCGTGCCAGAGACCGACTCCACCACCATAAACTCGTTGTCGATGCGGAGGTAATTGCCGGCCGTGAACCCGGTCGCCGAGGTGACCGGGATGATCTGATCAGAGGCGGTCACTGCCGCCGAGATCGTTGTGGTTGTCTGTGCCATGTTGCCCTACCTTATCCCTGAACGCGGCAGGCCAACGTCGGCCGCAGAGTTGCCCAGCCATACAGAATGTCCAGTCGAGTCGGCTCACTGTCCGTCCCAATCTGATACTGCTGCACCATCCGAATCGAGATGCCCAACTCCTTCGAGCGCACCACCGTCGCCTCCGCACCGGACGTTGGCCGATGCAGGTCGGACATCACCAACGCGAATGCGTCGGGATGATAGACCAGCGACTGCGACGACACCGTCGCCGCCAACGTCCCGCCCGCCGGGTTCGTCGTGCCCAGCACCGTGATCACCGCATCGTCCGCCGGCGACGCGGTCACCGTCTGCAGTTGACCGGAGGTGATGATCGAGGGACTAATCGGCAACGTCGCCATGTTGACCCCCACGCTGGTCGTCGTCGTGGTGACGACGAACTGCTGGAGTTGACCGGTGGACGCATAGCTGACCGGGTTGACCCCATACACGCCGGCAAGGGTAAAGATATCGCCCTTGTTCAACGTGGCGGCGCCGCTCGCCCAGCCATCCGTCACGAGCGTCGAGCCCGTCTGGCTCGCGCCATTGACGAGCGGCGTGCTGGCCGTGTAGGTGCCAGTGGTGTACTTGCTGACGTTCGCGTCCTCATACCACTCGCTCACCCCGAGCGCCCGGGACGCAAACTGCCCCTCCCGATACTGCTCGCTGATCTGCGCGCTGGGATTGAACAGCGCCAGATTCGCATTCGCCAACGTCACCATCGACGTCGGGTCCAGCACCGCCACGCGACCATCCGTCGGCGCCGCGCTGTCGGTGAGCTTCGCCCCCGCCTGCAGGTAGGTGAGGTTGGTGGAGGGCGTCGTGCCCGGTGTGCCCACCGACTGATAGACGTCCTTGAACAGCGTGTTCAGACCGTCGTAGTCGATGACGTTCGCCAGGGCCGCTGCCGCCGGCTTGACATACCGATCGCGCACCGAGTCAATCTCCTGCGTCATGCTGGCCGTCGACCAGCTGTAGGCGATGTTCTTCTGATGCGTGAGCGTGATCGGGACATACTGATCGTTCAGCGCCTGCGTCTGCAGCGCCTGCCCCTCGGTGACCTGATACCGCTGCGGCATCCGGGCGTTGACGGTGTATCCCACTTTGGCGCCACTCTGTACGTAAGCGTCATCGTAGGTGCGGTTCACGTTGCTGGCGAACTTCAGGTTGTTCACCAAAATCCGAGCGACCTCTTTCGTGTACCACGTTGGTGTGACGAGACTATTGGCCATGTTTAACCTTCTACTGTTTATCGGTGCGTGCGCCGACCCCGTTCGAGCTTGTTCATCCGGGTGACATACTCGCGCCCAAACTCTAGCTCGCTCGGGTCATCGGCGGACCCACTCAGCGTCGTCCCGACTGGCTTGATCGGAGGCTTCGCCTTACTCATTGTTTTCTGTTGAGACGGTGGCGTCGAGCCATGAGCGACATCCAACCGCGCTTCGAGCGCCTTCATTTCACCGAAGGCCAGGACTGGGTGCAGCGACGCAATGCGCTGGGCGTCATCGGGATGTTGCGCCATGTGTACCATCAGGCCGGGACCGTGGTCCGAAGCCTTGATGACGTCCACCATTGGCGTGCTGAGGTTGATGTCCTCCCGATTCACTAACACATCAAACTCTGGATTCGTCGCGCGATGGGCCGTGAGCCGCTCCTCGTGCGCTGTATTGCGCGAGGATTCCCATGCCTGTCGCTGGGTTGCCTCGTGCGACTGGCGCGCATGGTGTTGGGCTTCCATCACGGCGCGGCGGGATTCATGTCGTGCCGCCGCTTTCACGTATTCTCCGTAGGTCTCGAACTGCTCCTCGTGCGGCGCATCGGGATCGACCGGTGCGGGGCGTGCCTGTGTCTGGGCCGGAGCCGCCTGGGCGCGCGCGGCACGCATGGCGTCATACTCGCGGCGCTCCGTCTCGTAGGCACGATGCAGATCGCCGCGCTGCTTCGCCAGCTCGTTGATCTGGTTCTGATACGTCTGCTTGCGCGCAGACAGACTGCGCTTCTTCTGATTCAGCTTTGAGCCAGCATCAGACGCGTCGGCGTCACTCGGCTCGTCCGCCACCTCAGACTGGAGCGCCTGCGTCTCGGCATCCACATCCGACAACTCGCGCTGTGTCTGGGTATCCGACGCGGCCGCACCCCCATCTGGGGTGGTGTTTGTCTCCGTTTCAAACTGGTGATCGTCCGGCGCAGCCACGGGCTCTGGCGCGATGTCGTTACTCATAGTGACCCTCTACACGCGATACAGCGCAACCATCAAGGTCGCGGTCGTGGACGTACTGTTCACTCGTATACACTTTACGGGAAGCACTTGTCCAGCGGTGACCGTGAAATTGACCGCCGAGCCACTCTCCGAGACGGCCACCACAATGCCGGCGCCGCCAGCATAGACACTCAGCGCCGGGACCGCCTTGACGGCCGCTGTCGCGGAGTAGGTGCTGCCGTCGAAGTTCACGGTGTCGCTTTTAGTGATCGCCGCCCATTCATTAAACGTGTCGTCTATGTTCATCGTGGTTCCTCAATATCGACAATGACGGCCGTGTCTCCCTCGGGCTGCAGCAGCGCATCCGCCGCGCGTGCCACCGACTCGGTGCGCTCCGCCTCACGCACCCCCTGCTCAAACGCGTGATCGGCGATCACGGCCTTGTGCCCCTCGATCCCCATCTCGTGCGCCTGCGTGTCCTCACGGTCGCGGTCATCGGCCGCAATGCGCGCGTCCACGTCCTGCGACGTGTAGGTGCCGCGCATCTGCGCGATCTGCATCTGGCTCTCCATCTGGAGTTGGGCGATCTGCTGCCGACTCTGAATCTCCATCTGCGCCTGCTGCATCCGGGCCTGTAACTCCATCTGCTTCTCTTGCATAGCCGCCTGCGCCGTCATCTGACGCAACTGGAGGTCGCCCTGCACCTTCACCTGATCCTGCTGAATCTGCTGCTGCGTCGTCTGCAACTGCTCGGTCAACTGCTCGATCATCTGGCCCGACTGCTGCTGCACCTGTTGCAGTTGTTGCTGGAGTTGCTCCGGGTCAGGGCCGTCGTCGCCCGGGTCTGGCCCGATCGCCTCCGGCGGCACGAGGCGCTTGAGGCGCTCGGCAATTTCCTCATGGCCCGGGAAGTCGCGATACTTGAAGTAGAGGTCGCCGATGATCGGCATGAGCGACGGGTTTGCGGTCAGCACCTGCCCCATCTCCTCCGCCGCCTGACTCACCCGGCTCTGGAACGCCTTACCCACCGACACCGTCACGGTGTAGCGGCCGACGCTCAAGTCGTAGGTGCGGACCTTATTGGGACGTGGACGACGTGGCCCCATCGGCCCGAGCCCGGGAGGACCACCCATCGGTGGCTGGCCCATCGGCGGACCCGGCGGTCGACCCATCGGCGGAGCTCCAGGTGGTGGCCCCATCGGCCCCGGCGGTGGTCCCGGTCCCCGCATCGGACCCGGCATCCCGGGAGGCGGACCCCCCTGCGGCACCGGCGTCTTGCCCTGCATCGAAAACGGGGCATTGAGGATGACCCGGCTCGGCGTGTCGTCCCGACCCAGGATGCGCGCAATGCGCCCCGGCCGGTCGTAGACGCGCGGAATCAAATCGAGTAGCACCTTGGCCTCATACATCATCGAGACCTGCGCGAGGTTGTCGAGGTAGTTGCTGTTCCCCTCATCGCTCTGCTGCTGCAGCGCCATCACGGCGCGCCCCGACCGCGACCCCCGACTGTCACCCAGACTCGGGTCGTAGACGAACGTCGTCGCTTGGATGTAGTCGGACGCCTGCGAGACGAGCGCAAGGCTCGGCCCCAACTGGCCCCCGGGCTGCGTGCGCTGCGGGAGCGGCGCCGGCTGTCCGGCCAAGGTCGTCGGCTTCACTTCCAGATACGGGAAGTTGCGCGTGTTGGCTTGCGCCCACGCATTCTCGTGCCCCTCGAACTGCCCCTCGTAGCCGATGAACGGCGCTTTGGGTTCGAGCGCGACTGTCTCCACGGCCGTCGAGATCGAATAGTTCAGCAGGCGCTGCGCGTCTTTCGCCGGCCCAATCACGCCGCTGAACGTCCGCACCCCGTCGATGTTCTGCTCGCGTCCGACCACCGGAATGATCGGGATATACCGCCCGTCCCACTCCTGCTCGTCGAGAATCTCGATGCCGTTAAGCTTGTACCATTTGACCGTGCGTCGCTCCGCCTCCCGACGATGCTGGATCGCCTCGGGCGGGATGTCGTCGGGCACCTCGTCGGCCCACACCGACACCAACGCCCCACGCGGGTCGAGATACGCCACCCGCTCGGCCGGCGTGCGCTCGACGACAAAATACTCCATCACCCGGACGGTCGGCGCGCCGTCTGGCCCCTCGCCCATCCACGTCGGTGCATCGTCGCCCACGCCGGAGAACGTGTCGTTCAGTTGGCTGGCGAGCACACTGTCGGGGAACTCGCGCTTGAACCGGTCCCCGGGCATGAACCCGCCGATGAACGCCCACTCCCCGTCGCTCCAGTCCGGCTTCTGGGCGTAGGGGTCGAGGTAGACCGACGCTTGGTTCAGAATGCGCTCGATCGTCAGTTCCTGATCGAAGTCTTCCCCGCTATCATCGGCGTAGTTCTTCAGCACACGGTATGCGCCTCGGCCACACTTGACGCTGCGCTCGAACGCCCAGTTCCGCGCCTGATCGGCCTGCGACCGCACCTCGATGTGCCGGATCAACCCCTGCAGCACCTCGGCCGTCTCGTCGGTCGCGTCCTCGCTGTCGGGATGCACCTCGATCCCCAGCCGCGCGTTGCGCGCTTGGTTGATGACCAGCTGCACCGGCTGATCGACCTTTGAGACCGTCAGCATGGGCCGCGCGGGGATCGGGACACCGTCCACCACCTGTCCGCCGCGCGCCGCACGGACATCGTCCGGCCACTGATCGCCCGCCGCGAAGCGCAGGTCGTCCTCCTCGCGCTTCCGCTGTTCCGACTCTGCGTCGGACGCCAACTCGAACCGCGACCGCGCGAGTGCGAGGACGTCTGCCTGTGCTTTTGTCGCCATTACGCCCCCAACCATGAGCCGCTCGACGCCGGCGCCGCGTGCGCGGGTGGCACGAAGCGCGGCTTCGCCGGTTTATACCACGTCGCCAGATACCGCATCGCATCCGCGCCGTGAGACGACCAGTCATGCACCGGCGTCGCGCGGAACTCGTTCAGTCGGCTGTTGTAGTCGCGACGATAGTACTGCAGGCTTTCCAGTAACGCCTTGCACCGCGTCTCGTCGAACCAGCACCGCGACAGGAGCATCCGCGCCGCATGGATACCCTCCTCGACCTCGCCGCTCGTGCTGGTATGCACACGTGGCACGGTCTCGAATCGGATACCCAGCGACGCGGCTACTTCGAGGCGCGAACGCCCCGTCCCCAGTTCGCGCACCTGTATATCGTGCGGCGCCCAGTGCTGGCCGTAGCTGTAATTCTTGTCCTGAAGCACTTTGGCGTAGTGAGGCAACCCCTCTCCCGCCGCCTCGTAGTAATCGACAATGCGTATGTCGCCGGCACGGTTCCCCTGACTGAAAATGATGCTCGTCGCGTCGCCAATCCCTAAGTCCCACGTCGTGTCGACGGGGAGAATCTTGTCGACCGGGACCGTGCCAATACGTCCCTCGGCTGTTGCCGCCGCGAGTTCGAGCGTGTAGATCGAGCCCTGCACGCTGGCCGTGAACGAACACTCGAACTCCTGCTCGTATTGATCCGGCGTCATCACGGCACGCGCCGCGTTCAGTTCCTCGGCCGAGAGAATCCCCGTCTCCGAGGCTTTATGCTGCTGGTAGGCCCAGTGGCCGTCGTCGTTCGCCTTGGCGCGCTCAGCCATGTGGAAAAACTCGTTACGCCCTGCGGGAGTCGACATGAAAACGGCGAATCCGTTACGGTCGGCCAACGCCGGCCGCACCACTTCGGAAAAGATCGTTCCCGGTTGCAGCGAAAACTCGTCGAACACTGCAGCGTCGAAGTACGTACCTCTCAGACTGTCGGGGTGATCTGCTCCGAAGAGCGAGACGCGTCGGTCCCCGGGCATGTTGACCGTCAGGTCGCTCTCGCGCTGCTCGACGCCAGGGATGTTTCGCGTGTAGAGCTTCAGATAGTCCCAAGCCACTAATTTGGCCTGTTTGTACGTCGGGGCTATCAGCGCGAAGCGCGGCCGAGGCTTGTCGCATTCAAGCGCAGCCTGGATCAGATGGTTGATCGCCGCCACCGTCTTGCCGAACCGGCGGTGACAGACCGCGACGGTCCAGCGATGGTTGTCGATCGCCGCGTGCAGTTCGCGCTGCTGCGGCCTCGGCTCGTAGCCCAGGTCGATCGCGTCAATGGTCACCACGGCTTGACGACCTTGATGGTGACGGCGCCCTCGACCTCGACGGTCTCACGCGGTTTGCCGTAAGCGTAGTGGTGGAGCATGATCTCCAGCGGCACGCTCTTGCCGTCGAGGATGCGCTTCTTCAACCCCAAGACGTAGACCGGGTCTTCGACCAGTGCCCTCGCCCTGATGCGAACATCCGCGCTCGCCTTGTTCGGCACGCCCTTCGGTCGCCCGGAACGCTTCAGGTTCTTCGTCCCATTAGCCGGCATATTCGCAGACTATACCACCGAACCACCCCTGGCGTGTCCCGGCTCCCTACAGCCAGCACCCAGCAGGTGCCACCCAAGTGGACCCAGAACACCCCCCAAACACCACCCTCTTGACACGCGTATCATCTGTCCTGTATAGTTCACTTGTAAGTCGGTTCGTTGACAACCGGCCTCACCGTTAACCACGAATCAGGAGACAGACCAATGACCAACGCACAGATTGACCCGACCCTCGCAGCGTCAGGTATCGCCAGCGTTGAGACGAGGGACGTATTGCAGCGCGTGTCGTTCGCCTCCGGTATCCGCGTCGGTCAGGTGCAAACGATTACATTCACTGACGGGCGCATCGTCGAACAGTACTTGTGGTTTGACGCCGCTGGCCGTTTCCACCACGCGAGCTAACCACCCGGGGCCGGGACATCCACCGGCTTCACCTTTAACCACGAACCGGGAGACAGACCAATGAGACGAACAACGGAACTGATGTGGGCACAGATGGCAGCGGAAACGGCGAAGGCTCGTCAACTTGAGGCGAACGTGTCCGTGGTTAACGCGGCCATCGAAGTTCAGGCGGCTCGTCAGTCTGAACTGTGCGACAGATTGGCGGTGCGTTTTGACGAGTCACTGATGGATGAGCTTTCTGCAAGCATTCAAGAGTTGTCCCTGCTCAAGTTTGATAGAGGGGAACGTATCAGGATAGGCGTGCAGAGTGTCACCGGAAAACTGAAGGTTGCATCGTAAAACAAGCCACAGGAAGGGTGGCGCATCAACAGAGGGTGCGCCACCGCACGCGGCCACAGCGCCGCAGGAGACAGATTATGGACAACAGACTGCAAGCCACCCTCGATGCTATCGCCCTTCTCGACGAGGCCCGCAACCGCGTGGGCGGCGTCACCCCGGTCACCGGAGTCCTCTGGCGAGCGGCCGACCTCCTGCGGAACAGCGCGAAGGTCATGCTGACCGGGCCGGAGCCCGCGCCACTGCTTGCGTTTGTGGACGCCGCCTGCGACGCGTGTGGCGCTCGCCACGGCGACAGGCCCGACTCGTCGGTCTGGGGCCACGAGTGCTACCGCATAGCGAACCTCGACGCCACCGAGTATGCCGAGTTCGTCGCCGAGCAGGGACGATGACCCCCGCGACCCGCGACGCGATCCTCGTCGGGCTCGTGGCCGGAGGGCTCGCGGCCTACACTCTGCTCGGAGCGGCCGGTTTTTGGGAGCCTGTCCCGCTTATTCCACTCGCGTTATATTGACCAGGAGACAGACCATGAGCCAGCCGAATACACAACACGACCCCGAGAACGTCCGCATCGAAGACGCACCCGACGCCCCGACGCAAG
>Ga0114993_10007207_pt1 | contig 10306 bp, 7 predicted proteins | sample ArcticOcean_MG_C_FD_87042 | JGI IMG/M metagenome (GOLD analysis project Ga0114993, IMG submission 87042) | Marine microbial communities from western Arctic Ocean - ArcticOcean_MG_CB2_150 | ecosystem: Environmental > Aquatic > Marine > Oceanic | place: Arctic Ocean: Canada Basin | collected...
CGACGAACACGACGCTCAGGACGACGGCCGACGTGGCGAAGGTCGCGATCAGCGTCCGCGTCAAGAGGCGCGGTGCGCCGCGTCGGTTGCTCATCGGTCCAGCACCGGTAGCACGAAGTTCACGTGCGACCGCTCGCCTGGGGTCACCTCCACCGTCTTGCTGCTCTCGCCGATACGCTCGTGCCACGCGCTGATGGTGAGCGTTCCGGGCGGCACGTTCTCGATCACGAAGCGACCGTCGTCTCCCGGCGCCGCGAAGTAGGGGTGGTCGAGCACCACAATGACGGCACTCATATATGAGTGGAGGTCACAGAACACCTTGACGAAGCCGGCCTCGTGCAGCGTGCGGCTGCGGCTGGTCCCACGTTCGTAGCGCCCCAGATCGAACGAGGCGGCCCGTGACAGCGAGAACACGTTATGGAAGAACGGATCGTCGTTGGGGAACTCGACCGTCGACCCTCGTGTGACGGCAAGCACCCGTGGCTCGAAGGTCTCGGCGATCTGCCGGATGGCGACGGTCTCGGTCGGCAGCACCGTCGGCGGTGGGGCGCCGTCGACATACAGGACGACGTTGCGGAGCTCTGACTGCGTCGTGGCGGGAGGACGCCGCACGGAACGAGCGATATAGTCCACGACCGCGGGAGGGCGCGACACCGGTGCCACCGTGATCGTCCCTGCCACGGTGCCGACATCGAGCCGGAGATTCGTTTCGGGGCGCGCCGAGGGAGGGTCGGTCCAGATCAACAAGAGGGCGACGGACGCCAGCGCGAACCGAACGGCAGGGTGCGTCATTCTGTCTCCCTTCGCACGTATGGGTGGCTCCTGCTCAACCCGTGTCAGGGAAATCGGCGGATCGCTCCGCTGCTTGAACGCGCGCAGGGTGAATCAGGCTGGTCAGAGCCCTAAGGCCGCCGAGCGAGGACGCCGTTGCGAGTAGGCGGCGGAGAGCCGGTGGCCGACCAAGACCCCCAGTTCTCTCCCAACCGCGGCATCCTGAGACGCGGTCCGCGCGCGAAGACCCGGCCTGGTCGTTGCAGGCCTGCCCTCTGTGGCCGCTTGCCGATTGCCGACGGCCGCGGGCCGGTGACGCGCGCCTCTGATAGGCAAACGGGGTTCGTCCGTGTAAAATATTGAACCCGTAGAGGAGAAATAATTCCGATGATGAAGCGGCTCAATTGGCTGCCCACAGCGGTGGCGCTGGCGGCGGTTCTCTGGTTGGTGCCTGCCCCGGCGACGGCGCAGGACGCCGCGGTGGCCCGCGCCTTTGATGGTCACCCCGATCTCAACGGTGTCTGGCAGGCGATCGGCACGGCAAACTGGGACCTGCAAGACCACCCGGCGAGCGCCGGTCCGGTCGATACCGGTGCGATCGGGTCGGTTCCGCCCGGGCAAGGGGTGGTGGTGGGCAACGACATCCCCTACAAGCCGGAGGCGCTGGCGCAGAAGCAGCAGAACTTCGAGAACCGCTGGACCGACGACCCCGAGGTCAAGTGCTTCCTGCCGGGTGTGCCGCGGGCGACATACATGCCCTATCCGTTTCGGATCATCCAGGGCGACAAGAAGATCATGATGCTCTACGGGTTTGCCGAGGCGAACCGAACGGTCCACATGGACAAGGCCACGCCCGAACCGGCGCCGATCGACACCTGGATGGGGCGCTCGCACGGCAACTGGGACGGCGACACGCTGGTCGTCGATGTGGGCGGGTTCAACGGTGAGGCCTGGTTCGATCGGGCCGGCAACTACGCCAGCTACAGCCTGCATGTGGTGGAGCGGTACACGCCGCTGGGACCCAACGCGATGATGTACGAGGCCACCATCGAAGACCCGAACGTGTTCACGGAGCCCTGGACGATCCGGCTGCCGCTCTACCGCCGGTTGGAAGAGAACGTACAGGTGCTCGAATACAAGTGCGTCGAGTTCACCGAGGACCTGATTTATGGGCACTTGCGCAAAGAGCCTACGCGGTGACCCACTCGGAAAGCTGGAGCGTAGGGCGCGCTCGCGCGACAACGAAGCATCTGGCAGATAGTGAGGTAAGGGCAATGCGAAAGAGAGTAAGCGTCATCGTGGCCGGGGTTGGTGCAGGCCTTTTGCTCGTCGGCGCGTCGGTCCAGGCGCATCATGCGTTCTCCGCCGAGTTCGATGCGAATAGACCGGTCAGGCTCGAGGGCAAGATCACGAGGATGGAGTGGATCAATCCCCACGCCTGGATGCACCTCGACGTCACTAAAGAGGACGGCACCGTGGAGAGTTGGATGATCGAGGCTGGCCCTCCAGGGGCGCTCGTGCGGCGCGGCTGGTCGAGGGAGTCGGTGATTCCAGGGACGGATGTGCTCGTCGAGGGGTATCAGGCGCTGGACGGCGCCTTCAGAGCCAATGGCCGCGACGTCACGTTCCCGGACGGGCGACGGCTGTTTGCCGGTTCGTCCGGTACGGGCGCCCCACTCGACGGCTCTGACCCGACCGAAGCCCGGTAGCGACTTGGACAGCCGAAGAGGAATTACGTCATGGATCGAAGACGAATCGTTCTCGCGCTCGCGGTAGCCGCTCTCGTCGCGACACCGGCGCTTGCCCGGGCCGCTGATTACCACCACGTGCATGTGACCGCCTCGAATGCCACCGAGGCGGTGAAGTGGTACACCCAGCACATGGACTGTCAGGCGCTGTCTGATCGCGACGATGGTGTCGATTGCGGCGGCACGCAGATCGTCTTCGAATCCCGCCCGACGCTGGGCAGCAGCCAGCGCACCGGCATCGACCACATCTCCTTCTCCTATGCGGACCTGACGGCCAAGATGGCCGAACTGGAAGCCATCGGGGTTCGTGGCTCGGGCGTCAGGATGCAGCGGTTTGACGACGGCTCGACACTGCGCGACGCGCCAGGGTTGTTCAAGTATGGCTTCGTCTTCGACCCCTGGGGCACCCGGATCGAGCTGGTGGAGGACGCCGACACCCTCGGGTTCCACCACATTCACCTGAGTGCCACCGACCCGGAAGCGACGCTGGCGTGGTATCACCGGACGTTTGGCGGCGAACCCGCCAGACTGAAAGACCGCCTGGACGGTCTTCGGCTTGGCGAGATCTGGCTGCTGGTGTCCCAGCATGCGGACGGGGAGCCGGCGGCGACCGCCGGACGCGGCATCGATCACATCGCCTTTTCGGTGGACGACCTCGATGTGGCCGAGGCGGAGATGCGTCGCAACGGGGTCGAGTTCCTGGAGGCACCGGCCGTGCCCGAGCGCGGACGGACCTCGGCGCGGCGTGCGAAAGTTGCCGGCCCTGACAGCGTGAGCCTCGCGGTGGTCGAGACCGGCTTCGCGGGCGTGGTCGCCGAGCTGAACACGGTTACCGACATCACGACCGAGCTGCAGCCCTACACCGTTCCGCGGACCCCGTGGGGCACCCCTGACCTGCAGGCGGTCTGGACGGGCGATGCCGCACATGGCATCCCGCTGCAGCGGCCTGATGACCTGGCCGATTCCGACGTGCTCACCGCGGAGCAGGCGGCGGCGCGACGGGAGCGGGGCACGTTGGGCAGCATCTGGGGCTACGAGGCGGAGTGGCGTGACACAACGCTCGGCTATGTGAAGTCGGCCCCGTCGCGGCAGGTGGCCATGGTCATCGACCCGGCGGACGGTCGCATGCCGCCGCGGGCGGACGGGGCGGCGCAACGCGGCGGACGACGGGGCGGGCGCAACGAGTTGCCAGAAGGGCCCGAGGATCTCAGTAACTGGGTGCGGTGCATCACGCGCGGGCTGGTGCCGATGCCGGGCATCTACAACAACGGCCTCCAGATCTCGCAGGGGCCCGGGTTCGTCAATGTCACGCGGGAGATGGTGCGTGAGGTGCGCGTCATCCCGACCGACGGGAGCCCGCATCTCGGACCGAACCTCACGTCATACCTGGGTGACCCGCGTGGTCACTGGGAGGGCGACACGCTGGTCGTCGAGATCACGAATTTCAACGGCCGGTCGCCGTATCAGGGGTCCAGCGAGAATCTCACGCTGACAGAACGTTATACGCGCACCGGCGAGGACACGCTGGAGTACAAGTTCACCCTGGACGATCCGACCGTCTGGACGCAGCCCTGGACCGGCATGTATACGTTCGTGCGGGATGAGTCGCAATACGACCTGGTGGAGTATGCGTGTCACGAGGGGAATTACGGGATGCGCAACATCCTGAGTGGCTCGCGCGCCAAAGAGAGGGACGCGGCACAAGGCCGATAGTCGCTGTTGACTGCTCTTCGACGAGGTGCTGTCGGCGTGAACGTGCGTTCTCGGTACCGAGTCCCGACAGGGAGTCACGAGTCATAGCGAGTGAGCGGGCGGCCCCCTCACTCTCCCGCCTCAGCGTCACCGTTGACAAGCCTGCGCTTTGGCTCGGCCTCAGGTACGTACCCGTTTCGAGGGTTTCATGGTGTCCGGTCCGTACAGCTTCTGGTCCTGTTTTCCCCGCCGGTCGTGCGCCGCGCTGGCCGTCGTGGTCGCCACGACCTTCACCCCCGTTTCGGCGCAGCCGCAGGAGGTGACGGTCGTCGTCGTGCCGTTCACCAACGTCACCCAGCAGGCCGAGGATGCGTGGATCGCCGGCGGCATTGCCGAGACGGTGTCGATCGACCTGCGAACGAATGGGCTCAGGGTGGTGGACCAGGCGGCCGTCCGCGACGCACTGGCGACCGCGACCGGTGGCCCGGCCAGTCTCACCGACGAGCGGGCGCTCGACGTCGGGCGCCGGCTCGGTGCGACCCTCCTGGTCGGCGGCGGCTATCAGCGCGTCGATGAACAGCTTCGCATCACGGCCTGGATCCTCGATGTCCAGTCCGGCCAGGTGGTGGAGAGCGCCAGGGTGGATGGCACGCTGACTGACCTGTTCAGCGCGCAAGACCGGGTCGTCGCCGCGCTCGCCAAGGGCCTCACCTCGTGGCGCAATGGTCGGCATGGTGGGCAGGTTGGGCCCGCTGGGTCGGCCGCGCCGGCCGCACCCACGCCGACCGACACGACCGGCACACTGCGGCTGCCGACGGACCTGCGTCAGGAGGTCTCCCCCGGCGATAGCCCGGTGCGACGGGCTGGCGGCGGGTTCGCCATCGCGGGGCGGCCGACCGCTACCGCCCGGCGCACCACACAACCTCCCTCCGTCGACGGTCGCCTGGATGACCCGGTGTGGCGCGACGTGGCGCCGATCACGCGCTTCGTCCAGACCAGTCCGGCTGATGGCGCCCCCGCCACCGAAGAAACCGAAGTCTGGATCGCGTACGACCGCGACAACCTCTATTTCGCGTTCTATGCCCACTACTCTGACCCGCGCATCATGCGCGCCAACCGGTCCGAACGTGACGAGACGCGCGGCGACGACCAGATGTCGGTCCTGTTCGATCCGTTCCTCGACCAGCAACGGGCCTACCTGTTCTCGGTGAACGCCTACGGGGTGCCGGGCGACGCCATCGTGAACGCGAGTGGCGGAACCGGCCGGAGCAGTCGCAGCGTCGGGCAGTCGAGTGGCGGCTCGAGCGGCGGTGGCTCGGGTTCGAGCGGTAGTAGGGGGAGCGGTTCCAGCAACAGCGGCTTCGGCATTCGGGGTGACGCCTCGTGGGATGCGTTGTTCGAGGCGCGGGGGGGGATCGTCGACGATGGATGGACCGCCGAGATGGCGATTCCGTTCAAGAGCCTGCGGTATCCGGCGCGTGCCCCTGGCGAGTCGCATCGGTGGGGGTTCCAGATCAGCCGGAACATCCGCGAGAAGTCAGAGTCGCTGGTCTGGTCACCGGTCTCACGCGACATCGCCGGTCTCCTGACACAGATGGGGGCGCTCGACGGGCTGACCGACCTGTCGACGAGTCGCAATCTCGAGATGTTGCCCACCTTCACCGGTGTGCAGGTCGGGTCCCTCGACACGGAGAACGGCCGCTTCCGCGAAGGTGACCCCCTCGGCCAGATGGGGTTGGGTGTCAAGTATGGTGTCACCTCCAACCTCACGCTGGACTTCACCTACAACCCCGATTTCTCCCAGATCGAGTCGGACCAGCCGCAGGTCGAGGTGAACCAGCGATTTGCGCTCTTTTTTGCGGAACAACGGCCGTTCTTTCTCGAGGGACAGGAGATCTTCCGGGCAGCGACGCCGACCACCCTCGTGCACACGCGGACGATCGTCGATCCCCGTTATGGGGGCAAGCTCACCGGGAAGGTCGGCAGAACGACGCTCGGGGTCTTTGTCGCTGACGACGAGGCCCCCGGGCGCCTCGACGATAGCTCTGACCCCGCTTTCGGTCGCACCGCGCAGTCGCTCATCGGGCGCGTACGGTATGACCTGTTCGCCGATTCATATGTCGGCGCCATCATGACCGCTCGGGAATTCGACACCGATTACAACCGTGTCGGCGGTCTCGATGGTCGGTTCAGGCTTGGACGCACGCACAATCTGAGTTTCATGGCGGTGGCCTCTGATCACCGGGACTCGACGAACGGCGATCTGAGTGGTCCGGTGGTCGAGGTCGACTTCACCCGGCAGGGGCGGAACCTCAGTTATGCCGTCTCACACAGCAGCATTGATCCGGAGTTTCGTACCGAGACCGGTTTCGTCCCACGGGTAGACATACGGCGGACCGACGCGAACGCGCGGTATCGCTGGTGGCCAGAGGGCACGCTCATCAACTGGGGCCCCAGCTTTACCTATCTGCGGAATCACAACCATGCCGGGGAACTGGAAGACGAGCAGTTCCGGGGCGACGTGAACTTCGAGTTCGTGCGGAGCTTCCGGTTCTCAGGGGGTGTCACTCGCGACCTCGAGCGGTTCAACGGTGTCGATTTCCACAAGACCGGCTATTCCTTCTCCGGCCTGATCAGCACCCAACAGCTCTCGGTGAACGCCAGCATGAACAGGGGCGACGGCATCTTCTTCAGCGACAGTCCGTTCCTTGGACGTTCGACCGCCGGAAGCGTCGGTCTGTTCTACAGACCCACGTCGCGCTTGCGCACCGAGTTGCGGACCATCTTCAGCCGGTTCGTCGATCCGGCCGCCGACGAGGACATCTTCGACGTCAAGATCTTCCGCTGGCGGGCGACCTACCAGTTCTCCGACCGCTTGCTGCTACGCCACATCATGGAGCACAACACGCTCAGCGGCACGCTTGGGAACAACGTGCTCCTGACCTATCGTGTCAACGCCGGGACGGTCGCGTTTCTGGGGTACGACGACCGCTATCAGCAGGGGCTGCAGATAGACGAAGGGTTCTTCCCGACCACCAGGCTCGAACGCACGAACCGGGCATTCTTCACCAAGATCGCCTACCTGTTCAGATACTGAGGCTGGCTGACGGAGCCGGGACCGTCTTACCGGCCCGCCTCGGTCGGGTCGACCCGGTTCCCGTAGTAGGTGATGCTGTTGAGGCCAAGCAGGATGTGTTCGACATAGTCGAAGCGCTGCTCGGTCGGTGTCACCGGGAAGTCGGTGTCTGCGATGTTCTCCGCCTTCACCCGGTGCCGTTGAGCGCGATGAAGGTCGTGAACGGGGTCTGGGAGCGGGGCGGGCCGTGGTGGTTGACCTGTATTACACTGAAGCGTCATAGGCTACCGGGTGTGTCGCTGGGCCGTGATGTGCGCCGTCCAGGCGTCCGGTCCGTGGCGAGGGAGGGCATCACGTGCTTCGCGGCGTCGCGCTTTCCGGCGTGCTCCTCGGGCTGCTGGGCGCGGTGTCGCTCGACGCCGCCCGTGGTGGTGTCACCGCGCCCGTGAGGCCCGTCGGCCTGGCCACCGCGTCCGCGCAGCGGGCGGCGGGCAGTGCGCCGGCGACGGCCGACTGGCAGCGGGCCCTGCTCGATCAGTACTGTGTCGCCTGTCACAACGATCGCACCCGTGTCGCCGAGCTTTCGCTCCAGTCCGTGTCGCTCGACCAGGTCGGTCGCGTGGCCGCCGAGATCGGGGTCTGGGAGAAGGTGGTGCGGAAGCTCCGTGCCGAGTCGATGCCACCGGCCGGCCGTCGTCGTCCCGAACCGGCCGCCTACGACCGGCTCGCCTCCTGGCTCGAGACCACACTCGATGAGGCCGCGGCGGCGGCGCCCAATCCGGGCCGGCCGGTGATTCACCGGTTGAACCGCGCCGAGTACACCAACGCCATTCGCGATCTGCTGGCGCTCGAGATCGACGGGCGGGAACTGCTGCCGGCCGACGACTCCGGCTATGGGTTCGACAATATCGGCGCCGTGCTCTCGCTCTCGCCGAGTCTGCTCGAACGCTACATGATCGCGGCGGCGAAGATCAGCCAGCTGGCCGTGGGCGACCCGGGGCTGCGGCCCACTGTGCAGACCTACACGGTGCGGCCGACGCTGGTCCAGCACGGTCGCATGAGCGAGGCGCAGCCGTTCGGCACCCGGGGCGGGATGACGACGCGCCACTATTTTCCGGTGGACGGCGACTACACGCTCACGATCCGGTTGCAACGCACCCACGCCAACCAGATCCGAGGGCTGTCCGAGCCCAACGACATCGAGGTGCGCTTCGACCGTGGCCGGATCGCCGAGTACACGATCGGGGGAGACGGCGTGATCAATCGGTGGGCGGCGGTCATGAGCGCCTCCGCGTACGAGCAGACGGCGGACGCGGGGCTCGAGTTGACGCTCGATGTGACCGCCGGCAGCCATACGATCGGCGTCGCGTTTCCGGAGAAGCGCGGGCTCACCGAAGGGTTTCTGTTGCCCCGGCTGTCGTCGGCCTCCTACGAGTTCGCGGGTGATCGCGACGCGCCGATGAGTGTGGACAGCATCCAGATCAGCGGGCCGTTCGATGCCGCCAGGCCTGAGGACACACCGAGCCGGCGGCGTATCTTCATCTGCGAGCCGGTGGGTACGCCCGCCGAAGACGACGCGTGCGCCGGTGAAATTCTTGGGACCTTGGCGCGCCGCGCGTTTCGCCGCCCGGTGACCGACACCGACGTCGAGGCCCTGCTGCGGTTCTACCGGGCGGGCGATGCCACCGAGGGCTTCGACCGCGGGATCCAGCGGGCTCTACGCGCCTTGCTGGTCGACCCTGAATTCCTCTTCCGGATAGAGCGCGAGCCGGACGGTCTCCCGCCGGCCACGGCGTATGAGGTGACGGACCTGGAGCTGGCGTCCCGGTTGTCGTTCTTCCTCTGGAGCAGCCTCCCGGATGACGAACTGCTTGATCTGGCCGTCGGGGGGCAACTGAGCGACACGGCGGTGCTGCGGCAGCAGATTCGGCGCCTGCTGGACGACGACCGGTCGTCGTCGCTGGTCGAGAACTTCGGTGGGCAGTGGCTCTATCTGCGCAACCTGCCCGGGGTCAAGCCGGATCCCGACGCGTATCCCGAGTTCGACGACAACTTGCGCGAGGCGTTCCGTAGCGAGACCGAGCTGTTCGTCGAGAGCCAGTTGCGCGAGGATCGTCGCGTGACGGAACTGTTGACGGCCGATTACACGTTCGTGAACGAGCGGCTGGCCCGGCACTACGGGATTCCGGGGATCTACGGGAACCACTTCCGACGCGTGCCGCTCGGCGACGGCGTCCGCGCGGGGTTGCTGGGACACGGCAGCATCCTGACGGCCACGTCGTACCCCAACCGGACGTCTCCCACGCTGCGCGGGAAATGGGTGCTCGACAACCTGCTCGGCGCGCCGCCGCCGGCGCCGCCGCCTGACGTGCCGGACCTCGAGGACAGCGACGCGGTCAGTCCCCGGTCTGTCCGCGAGCGGCTTGAAGCGCACCGGGCGAACCCGGTCTGCGCCAGCTGCCACGCACAGATGGATCCGCTGGGTCTCGCGCTCGAGGCGTTCGACGCGATCGGCCGGTTCCGCACCCACGACGGGGAGTCGACCGTCGACGATGCCGTGACGCTTCCAGATGGGTCGTCGTTCGTCGGGGCAGAGGGCGTGCGGCAGCATCTGGAGGACCGGCAGGAGCGTTTCGTCACGGCCCTGACCGAGAAGCTGCTGACCTATGCACTGGGGCGCGGGCTCGAGGACCATGACGCGCCGGCCGTGCGCCGGATCGTGAGGAGCGCGGCGTCCGAAGACTACCGATGGTCGGCGCTCCTGACCGGGATCGTCGAAAGCGTGCCGTTTCGGATGAGGAGGTCGCGAGAGCCATGATCATCACCAAGCGGCATCTGCCGCGTCGCACATTTCTCCGGGGCATCGGCGCGACAGTCGCGCTCCCGTTGCTCGACGGCATGGTTCCGGCGCTGACGGCCCTGCGTGCCACGGCGGCGCAGCCGGTCCGCCGTCTGGGCATCGTCTATGTGCCCAACGGCATCTTCATGGACCACTGGACGCCGGCGGCCGAGGGGCGCG
>Ga0114993_10007212_pt1 | contig 10304 bp, 10 predicted proteins | sample ArcticOcean_MG_C_FD_87042 | JGI IMG/M metagenome (GOLD analysis project Ga0114993, IMG submission 87042) | Marine microbial communities from western Arctic Ocean - ArcticOcean_MG_CB2_150 | ecosystem: Environmental > Aquatic > Marine > Oceanic | place: Arctic Ocean: Canada Basin | collected...
TAGACATCTGCAGTATCCCCGATGATGAGGGAAGGGCGGACTTCAAAGTGAGGGTTCTGAGGACGCATGTGACCGTCTTTACTGGAGATTAGGACGTATAAACTGTACGTAGCGAAAATATGCTACTTCTGGGGATGTGTGGATGCAATGTCATTGGGATGGAGGTTTAACGGATGGTATGCCACCAAACCGGAGCCGGGCGAGTCCCCGAAGGTCCTCCATGGCCGTGCCGACTACCTTGACTCGGGAGTCGGGGTCTTCACTCCACCGCACCGGAATATCCTTGATTTTAAAGCCTCGTTTTTCGGCAATGATGAGCAGCTCCGTATCGAAAAACCAGTGGTTGTTGACCACGGCGGGAAGCAGGACTTGTGCCGCGGACCTGCTCATCGCCTTGAAACCACACTGCGCATCGCTGAATTTCGTCCAGAAACCCAACTTGATAATCAAATTATACGCACGGGAAATGGTATCCCGTTTGAATGAGCGCTCGATCTGGGCCCCGCGCATGAGACGACTGCCGTTTCCAATGTGGTAGCCCTCTTCGGCGATGGCCTTCACCATCAGGGGAAATGCTTCCAGTCCCGTGGAGAGGTCAACATCCATATAGCTGACAATATCGCAGTTGCTCTCGGTCCAAGCGCGGCGGAGCGCCCGCCCTCTCCCCCGTCTGTCCAGATGGATCACGCCGACCTGGCTGGGGTGCTCGGTTGCCAAGTGTTGAGCAATGGCCAGAGTATCGTCGGTGGAGCCATTGTCGGCCACAGTGATGCGCCACGAGTGCGGGGAGAGGTGCTCGGCCAGAAACTCCCGAAGCGTGGCGATGCACGCAGGCAACGCGCGCTCCTCATTGAGTACGGGTATCACGATCTCTACCGACGTCATGCTCCGGCTCCTTCCCTGCTCTCTCGCAGGGCCTGGGCGATGGCGAAGGGGTCCGACGATACGACGCTCTCAGCGAAAAGCTCCATGCCCCCCACGTCGCTGGTACGGCTCTCCAGGCTTCCCCTGTCCACCAATCGGAAGATGACGGGAAAACCGTCCCACGATTCTTGGGCCGGGGCAAGCGGTGGCATAAGGACACCCATGTTAAAGGATCGGACACCCAGCATGTCACGGAAGACTCGTAGAACGTGGAAAACACCATCCACGGCCTCCGAGAAACCTTGGGCGAACACGAGCACCTCCTTGTCCCGAGCCGGCGTGAGGTGGGCGAGAAGATGCGAGCCGCCGACTTTATGGCTCAGCCCAAGGGAATGGTGTGTTGCCAGCAGGTCGTCAAAGTAGTTAACGTCGTGCTCACGCCGATAATTCTCCGCATCGTGGCGAAGACGCTCGATCTTCACGTAGTGCATATCCCGAGCCATGGCCACTTGGAGATGACCGTGAACCAAGGAGCCTCCGGCTCGCCACAGACAGTTCCAGAGCACGTATGGGTACATGGCGCTGGAGTCCGAGTGATACGCCCGCTCCATCCACTGGCGCGCCAAGTCCAGGTGGCCTGCCAAAGACTCCCTGGTGAAGGCCAAAGGGGCCGGTTCAGCAAAGACGACGAGGCTGTGTAACCGGTCATACTTCGCGACGTTGGCGGCGGTAACCCCGTGCTCATTTGCGATACGTCCGAAGGTGTCCTCCGGCGTGCCCTGCCAAGGGTCGGCCAGCACATCTTCGGACATAGCGGCTACTACCGACGCAGCCTCCTCCGTTTGGATCGGCCGTTGGCTTCGGAGGCTGTTGAAGAGGGCACCTTCGCCTGTGACCCGGTTGACTACCCTTACCACCTCTTGGGATTCCACCGCTGCGACGCTCCCGAATTGCTGCGCGACCCACGGTTTCATGGCTTCGGGAAGCCGTAGCGGAGCTGCGCCAGCGGCGGAGAAAAAGATGCGGTTGAAACGGTCTTGGTCTGGCGCAGGCAACGACCGGATGGCCCGGTCTAGGCGAGCGATGCTAATCGGCTGCGGACGAGGCATCTTTGATTTGGGGGCTGCGCTCCAATGCCAGCTTGTCCATCTCCAACTGCACGGGGATCGGATAGGCCCCGGTGAAGCAGGCATCACAAAATCCCCGCCGTTCACTCACTTCCTCGTTCACGACCTGATGAAGGCCCTCAATGCTCAAGTAGCCCAGGGTGTCGGCGCCAACGAATTTCCGGATCTCCTCTATCGACCGATCGGCAGCCAGAAGCTCGCTCTTGTGGGCCATGTCGACGCCAAAGTAGCAGGGACTGATGATGGGGGGAGCGCAGATGCGCATATGCACTTCGACTGCCCCCGCTTTGCGCAGAAGCGAGACGACATGCGGAGTAGTGGTGCCGCGAACGATGCTATCGTCGATTACCACGACCCTCTTTCCCGCGAGCACCTCCGGCAATGGGTTGAATTTGTTACGAACCCCCACTTCCCGGTACCGTTGGTCTGGCTGAATAAAGGTGCGGCCCACGTAACGGTTCATAAACAGGCCGTAGGAATAGGGCAACCCTGATTCTTCAGCATAACCCACGGCGGCGGCGTTGGCGGAGTCGGGGACCGCAATGGCTAGGTCTGCCTCTACCGGATGTTCCTTGGCCAACTGAGCGCCCATGCGCTTACGTGAGACGAAAGCCAACTGGCCTTCGAGGATGGAATCAGGCCGGGCGAAGTAGATGTGCTCAAAGATGCAGTGAGCGGATTTTGCCGTCTCCACCGGCGAGGGGATACTGGTGACCCCTTCCCGGGTGATAACGATGGTCTCTCCCGGGTCGATTTCGCGAACGAACTGGGCGCCCACGTGGTCCAGCGCACAGCTTTCGGAAGCGAGTATCCACCCCCCCCCGTCGTATTTTCCCAAACACAGGGGCCTCACACCCAAGGGGTCGCGAATCCCCAGAAGGGTGTCCTTAGTGGCAACGGTAAGTGTGTAGGCGCCTTCCAATAAGCGCATCAGGTAGGCCGTCTTCTCCGCCCAGGACTCACCCGGCGCCCAGGCCAGGAGGTGGGCAATCACCTCGGTGTCGGTGCTGGTCGCGGTGGTAATCCCCTCTTCCTTAAGCCGGTCCCGCAACTCCAGGGCGTTGGTCAAATTTCCATTGTGGGCCAACGCCAGCTCCACGTTGGGACCTTTGGCGACGATGGGTTGAGCGTTGAGGAGGTTGTTGGAACCCGTGGTGGAATAACGGTTGTGCCCAATAGCAATATGGCCAGGCAAACGGTCCAAGTCTTCCTGCCGGAAGGCCTGGGATACCAGTCCCATGTTGGTGAAGTTGCGCAGCGTCCTGTCGTCACCGGCGGCAATGCCAGCGCTTTCTTGACCGCGGTGCTGGAGCGCGAAGAGGCCAAAAAAAGCGATCCGGGACGCCTGGTCGCCGGGTGCGAATACCCCAATCACGCCACAATGGTCATGCGGTACATCATCCATCTGGATAAGGGGATGGCTCTGTGAAGTCACTGGGGCCTCCTCCAAACCGTACTCCGCAATTATAAATTATAACCCTATTCTAACCGCTTGGGGTAAAAGCATACTTGGGGCAGGCTCCCAATGCACGAGCGGATACTTGCGCTTTCACCGAGACTTGCAGAGGAGAACGAAAAATTCCTGGTTCCCGGCATCGCCGGTCAGGGCCGAAGGCCGCACTCCCAGGAGACGTAGGCCCCGCTCGATAGCCCAGCGGCAAAAGCCACCCACAACTTCCGCATGTAATGCAGGGTCCCGGATGACACCTCCCTTTCCAACACGTCCTTTACCGACCTCAAACTGCGGCTTCACGAGCACCAAGACCAGCCCCTCGAGCTTCAGGTGTTCCAGGGCAGAAGGCATGACGAGACGCAGGGATATAAAGGAGACATCGGCCACAACCAGGTCCACCGGCTCCGGCAGGGAGAGGGGCATCCTCGCATTGGTGCGCTCATACACCGCCACCCGCGGATCTTGACGCAGACGCGTGGCCATCTGGCCGTAGCCCACGTCCACGGCATACACCTGCTCCGTCCCGTGCTGAAGGAGGCAGTCGGTAAAGCCGCCGGTGGAGGCGCCCACGTCCAACGCCGTGAGTCCGTGAACGTCCAGGGCAAAGCTGCGCAGGGCGTGCTCCAATTTATCGCCACCGCGGCCAACGTACCGGGGCGTCTCGGTCAACCGGAGGAAGGTGTCGCCAGGAAGCCGGATGCCGGGCTTTTCGATCCGCCGCTGACCAGCATAGACACGACCAGCGAGCACAAGTGCGCGCGCCTGGTGCTGGGTCGCTGCAAGCCCACAGACAACCAGAAGCCTGTCGGCACGTACAGCCTCAGTTTTTTTCACTTTGGTGCGTGGTTTGAGGGGGGTCATTTCCATAGTCGCGGCGGCTTCAATGTCTGGTGGAGAGGTTTGACACTCCCAATCCCGACCATTATACTTTCGACTAGCGTAAACCCCAATTCACTCTAAGTAGATTCAGTGCCTAAGCGAACGTGGCAACCCAAAAAAAGGCGTCGACTACGCCGACACGGCTTTATGGCCAGGATGAGGACATCCGACGGCAGGGCCTTGCTCAGCAGGCGGCGCTTGAAGGGCAGACACCAGCTGACCGTGTGAGCCCCTCTCCGTCCGGTGGCCGGAATGCCCTGTATTCCTTGCGTTCCGAGCAACACCTCCGACGCCAACGCGATTTTGATGCAGTCAGGAAGCGCGGTGTCGCAAGAGCCCACGCACTGGTTGTCCTTCGGATGGCCCCCAACCACCTTCCTTACTCGCGTTTCGCCTTTGTGGTGGGGAAGCGGGTATCACGGAAGGCGGTGGTACGCAATAAAATTCGCCGCAGAATCCGCGAAGTTGTCCGGCAGGACCCGATCCAACCGGGATGGGACTTGGTCTTCATCGCGCGGGCCCAATCTGCAGAGGCCGATTTTCAGGCGCTTAGAGACGCGGTATGGAACGTGGAGCGGCGGGCAAGGATACGTAGAAGCGAGGGGGGATAAATGCGGTGTGCAGCAATTGCATTGGTTACTTTCTATCAACGAACACTCTCGCCGTACACTCCCGGCACGTGTCGGCATGAGCCCACCTGCTCTGTGTACACCAAGGAGGCTATCGAGCGCTACGGCGCATTACGCGGCTCTTGGTTGGGTATCAAACGCTTGAGCCGGTGTCGGCCGCTGGGCACAGCCGGATACGACCCGGTGCCCTAAGCTGTGTACGCTAATTACCATCCCGTGAACGATACTTTAACTCCAACCCACCAAGCCGGCGAGGCTGTAGGAGCGCAGCATGGAGGCAGCCGTAATTGGGCTGGCTATCTCGCCGTTGCCGCCCTCGGACTGCTCGTGCTTGCCGGATGTGTCGGCAATGACCTGAACCCAAACGCAGGCTGGTCGGGAGTGGTCGACGGCGGCCACGTAGTATACGTGGGCTCCATGGAGGGCCAGCTGTTAGCGCTGGATGCCGAGACGGGCCTCTTCCGCGCTGCATTCCCCAGCGTGCTCGATGAAGATGAAGAGGTATTCGGCGCCATCTATGCAACTCCAGTCCTCCGTAACGGCCTTATCTATTTGGGCGGATTCAACGGCAAGGTCTACAACATCGGCGCCGATGGGTTGCTTCCGCGGACCCCCTCCTTCGAGGTAAACGGCGACGAGCTCAGCAAGGGCATCGTTGGCACCGTCGCGGTATCGGGAGACAAAATCGTTGTGGGCGCATCAGAGAGCGCCGAAACCGGGCGAATCTACGTGTTGAACGCAGAGAGCTTCAATGAGTCCTGCCGGTACCCGGCCTCATTAGATGATTCCATTGGAAGGGTCTGGTCTAGCCCGGTGGTCGACGACTCGATGGCCTTCGTCGGGGACCTCTCCCACCGCCTCTATGCCATCTCTCTCGACGATTGCTCACTGCAATGGACGGCGGACCTCAATGGGGGTATTGCATCGACTCCCCTGGTGGTGGACGGCGACCTCTATGTGGGCACCTTCGACCGGAGATTTTACCGCGTAGACATCGACGATGGCACAGCGGAGGTCGTTTTCCAGGCGGGCGGATGGTTCTGGAGCGGTATTGCCACCGACGGCCGCATGCTCTTCGTGCCGAACATGGATGGCAAGCTGTATGCGGTGGATATCGCCTCAGGCACGGTTGCGTGGGAGTTCGACACCGAAGGCGCCGCCCTATCGGCGCCGGTGATTGTGGACGACCGGGTGGTTGTGGCCTCTGATTCGAAGGTGGTCTACGTGCTTCAAGCGAACTCCGGTGCGCGGTTGTGGGAGTTCCTAGTGAACGCCGATGTACGGGCCCCTCTCATGGCGAAGGGCAGTGTTGTATACGTAAGCTCGCTGGACCACAAGATTTATGCGGTGGATATCGACGCTCGGCGCACGTTCTGGCGGGAGCCTTTCGATACCAAGGCGAACAGGTAGGTCGCGGAAGTAAATTATGGAATTTATTGCCCTTCTGTGGAATGAAGCTATCGTCCGTCCGCTCATCAACAGCCTGTTGCTGTTGTATGTCCTCCTGTTCAGCAACTTCGGCCTAGCCATTATCGCGCTGACCTTTGTTATCAAGGGTCTCACCTACCCGCTCACATTAAAGTCGCTCAGGCAGACCCAAAAGATGCAGGGCATGCAGATCCAAGTTAAAGCTGTCCAAGACCGTTTCAAGAATGACCCCAAGCGACGATCCCAAGAGGTGATGAAACTCTACAAAGAGACCGGTGTGAACCCTCTGGGCTGCTTGGGACCCTTCGCCTTGCAAATCCCCATCATGATTGGCCTGTTCTGGACCATCCGGAAGACCATAGGCTCTAATCCGGAGGGACTGGCCGGTCTGGCGGGGAACCTCTATTCCTGGCTGCCTATGCTAGATACAGTGGTCCCGGTGAATAGAGCTTTCCTCTGGTTGGACCTGGGGGAGCGAGACCCCACTATGGTGCTCCCGATCCTCTCTGGCGTCACTATGTGGATTCAGCAAAAGATGACCATGCGGCCCACGGCTGACCCAGCGCAGCAGAGCACGCAGCGCATGATGCAGTGGATGATGCCCATCTTCTTCGTGTTCATAAGCATCACCTTTTTCAGCGGGCTTGTGCTGTACTGGGTGGCGACCAATGTCATTGGCATCATCATTCAGTATTTTGTAATGGGCTGGGGGGGTCTGCTGCCTGTACAGGCGGTTGCCTCACCTGAGAAGGAGAGTAAGGAATATGGCGAACTTGAACGAGAGCCTGGAGATGACGGGGAAGACGGTGGAGGAGGCGATAGAGATCGCACTTCTCGAACGCGACGTCGAACGCGCCGGGGTCGAGGTAGACGTCAGTAGCAAGGGCCGCGCAGGCATCCTCGGCATCGGCGCCGAGCCTGCAAAGGTCCGCGTTCGGCCCATTCACCAGGATTCCGGAAACGCTGGCGCCGCGCTCACGGCAGTCGCCCGTGTGCTCCGCGGTATGGGAGTTGATGCCCTGCCCACCATTCGCAGTTCCGGCTCTGGCCCCGACGATCCAGCAGTCATCGACGTGCAGGGTGCGGACGCAGCACTCCTCATCGGCCGCAGGGGCGAGACCCTGCGAGCCATGCAGTTCGTCGTAAACCTGGTGGTGTCCAGCCAGTCCGATGAACCCTCCCACGTGGTGGTTGACGTTGAAGGCTACCGAGCGCGACGTCAGCAGGTTTTAGAAGCGCTGGCCCAACGGACAGCCAGCCGCGTGGAAAGCTCCAACAGCCCCATCACCCTTGAACCCATGTCCGCAGCCGACCGGCGCATTATCCACATGACCCTCTCGACCGACAATGGCGTCAGTACCGAGAGCTCCGGAGAAGGCCCTGAACGGAAGGTGACCATCCGGCCGGCGAATGGGACCGCTGCCGAGGGCAAGTAACGAGAGACCGGAGCGCTGATGCGAGACAACGCGCTATTTACACGAGAAGGCTTCACCCTCGCGGCGCCATTTCTCCTGCTCTTGGGCGCGGCCTTCGTCTCATGGCCTTGGCGCGCTCTCAATCTGCCCGGAGTGATTGGCGACCTCGCGCCTCCCTCGATAATCATGCTCATGGCTGTGGTAGTCGCGGGAGCATTCTCCATGTCCCGCAGGCTCCCTATGGGCTTGATCACCTGGCCACCAGCGGGCCTGGGAGCGCTGTTCTTCTTGGTGGGTGGTTTCGCCACGGGAGACTTAGGATCTGAAGGAGAGCTCCTGGTCATCTTGGCCTATATTGCGGTGCTGGGTTTCGCCATTGTAATCAGCATCGCCCTCTCCGCCCATGGAATGTCCTATTCAGTCATTCTCTTGATCCTCTTTCTGATGGCCGTCTTCATCGTCCGTTTCCCTATATTCGAGACGGAAGCTCCTGAACTAGCGGTCCCCGCAACACTGCTCACTGCGCTATCCGCGTTGCGAGCTGTGGTCGAGATCGCCGTCCTTCTCTGGCTGGTGGAGCGTTTGGTGCTTCGGATAGATACCTCCCCTGCCCACATCGCAGGGGCCATGGCTGCGCTTCTTCTGGCCCATGGACCGCTAGCAGCATGGCAGGAACCACTGCGGGCCGGAGAGTCCCTCACCCTGGGCAACTACTTTCCAGAAGCTCTTCAGTGGGTGCAGCTCGCGATGATGCACCTCGGGGTTGTGATGATCATCGTCCGGTTGCGGCTGGGCTTCAACCGGATCGCCGCCGTGGAGGAGGCCAGACCCACAGCCTTGGAGCCGGACCCAAGGGAAGGGGCCGGTCCAGAGGCAGAGGCCATGTCAATCGATGAGCCATCAGCCCGGGAGACGACCTACTCCAAATCCGGGCGACCCACACCCCGCAACCGGCGCCGTAAACACTAGTCTCTATCGGCGATAGCGGCATTCCCACACCGTCTGGTTGACGCTTCCGGCTCGGGCGTGGTAGCTTCAATCAAACGGCGTTGACGGAAACGAGTAGGCGGGCAGAGGCCCTCAGCGAGCCGGGTATGGTGAAAGCCGGCGGGCAGAATCCGACTGAATATCCCTCCTGAGCCGTCGACCGAACGTCCCGTTTCGCCTGTGTCCGGTCGTCCTGAACTTGTCGCGGGACGAACGAATACAGCTTGCAAGGGGACAAGTAGACTCGGCCGGGGCCGCCTTCCGTTATCAAGGGCGCGGACGTGTTGACGTCTTCAACAAGTGTCCCGACAAAATCGGGAAACAAGGGTGGTACCGCGGGTTTATTAGCCCGTCCCTTTTTAGGAGACGGGTTTTTTGTTGTGGTGGTGAAGTCTTTGAAACCAAGGGAATGAGACCATGCGAAAGGGTGCATTATGGCCGATATAAAGCAGGGGTTTGAACCCGTCTCGAACAAGGTGAATTTCCCTGATCTCGAAGAGGTGGTACTACAGCGCTGGGGATTGGATGACACCTTCCACCGAGTTGAAGAGGTACGTCGAGGCGCACCTCTCTTCGTGTTCTACGAAGGGCCGCCCACGGCCAACGGGAACCCCGGCATCCATCACGTTCTATCTCGTGCGTACAAAGATGTCATTCTTCGTTACAAGACCATGCGAGGGTTCCGTCCGTTGCGCCGGGGCGGCTGGGACACCCATGGGCTGCCGGTGGAGCTGGAGGTGGAAAAGGAGCTGGGACTGAATTCGAAGGCCGACATCGAGCGGTTTGGCATTGAGGAGTTCAACCGCCGGTGCCGAGAGAGCGTCTTCCGCTACGTCAAGGAGTGGGAGGCCGTTACGGAGCGCTCCGGCGTCTGGCTGGACATGAAGGACGCCTACATCACCTACGACAACAGCTACGTTGAAACCGGTTGGTGGGTACTCAAACAGCTCTGGGAGAGGGGGTTGGTGTACGAGGGCTACAAAGTGACGCCCCACTGTCCACGGTGTGTGACGAGCCTGAGCTCCCACGAGGTGGCCCAAGGATACGAGGAGAATACGCCCGACCCGTCCGTCTACGTTCGCTTTCCCCTCTCGGCTGGCCAAGACTCCACGGACGGCACTTCTAACGAGACCCTGGCCACGCTTGGCTATGACAGAGACGCTCAACTCTGGACGTCTGAGCGTCCTTCGCTGATGGTCTGGACCACCACCCCCTGGACGCTTACGGCCAACACCGCCGTGGCCATCGCTCCTCAAGAGACCTACGTGCTAGCGAAATCACCCGACCATGAGAGCCAAGAACGCGTCATCGTGGCGCAGGGGCTCCTACTGCAGGCGCTGGGTGCAGACTGGCAGGTTCTTGCTACCTTTCCGGGCGAGGACTTGGCCGGACTCGCCTACGAGCCGCCCTATCGGAGCACGCAGCTTCCTGAAGGTTATACCCACCGGACCTATGCGGCAGATTATGTGACCACCGACGACGGCACTGGATTGGTGCATACGGCGCCAGCCTTCGGCGCTGA
>Ga0114993_10007216_pt1 | contig 10301 bp, 7 predicted proteins | sample ArcticOcean_MG_C_FD_87042 | JGI IMG/M metagenome (GOLD analysis project Ga0114993, IMG submission 87042) | Marine microbial communities from western Arctic Ocean - ArcticOcean_MG_CB2_150 | ecosystem: Environmental > Aquatic > Marine > Oceanic | place: Arctic Ocean: Canada Basin | collected...
CAATACATCGAGCCGACCAAAGGCCTCCTGGGTCTTGGCAAACAGATTCTTTATAGATTGGGGATCTGTCACGTCGGTGGCCACGGCCAGCGCCTGCGAACCCGACGGCCCGGCAGCGGCGGCTGTCTCTTCTAAAAGCTCGGCGCGACGGCCGGCCAGAGCAACAGCATAACCGGCCTGAAAAAAAGCCAGTGCCGTGCGTTTGCCAATGCCAGACCCCGCTCCCGTTATAATGACGACTTTATCGGCTGAACTCATGTATCCTGTCTCCTATATATAGTTTGAAGTAGAAAAAATAAATCGCTTATCTGCTACCCAGCGCTTGCACCACCGCCGCTTCCCCATCGACTCGGCACTGCACCACTGCCCCGGCGTCTACAGCTGCACTATAAGGCCGCATCGCCTGCGCTTTAGCCAGCACCTTTTGCTGCACATCCAGCGGATTAATCACATGGACCTGGGTGTCCTTCAACGCCGCGGCGATCTCGGGCAAATCGTAGTGTTTTAATACATCCGGGATGATCGCACTCTGCCGCCAGGTAAAGGGGAAGTGCTCGGTCAGAGCGCCGTAGTGCGACAGCATCTCCAGGCAAATCACCTTCTTTACTCCCGTGCCCAAGAGCGCCACATGCAACGCCACAATGGCACCGACACCGCGCCCCCCTACCATCAAACGCTGCTCGTCCACCTCTGGCCGCGCCGCCAAATACGCCAACCCGCACAGCGCATCCCGCACCCTCAACCCCATAATCGGCTGCTCGTTGGCAATGGCAAGGTAGGTGAGAATGCGCTCACTGTCGTTCCAAGCGGCCAGATCGTAGGCCACCGGTGCCGGTTCCAGCGCCCCCAATCCCGATACCTCCATACTGAGGATGCGCGGCTGATTGGGTTTGCAGTCCGCCTCAAACATGCGCAGTGGTGGCACCAGAAAACCATTCTGCCGCAGGGCGGCCCAACGCCCTTGGTCGTCAAGCCACAACAGCCCCGGACGCGGTTCCTTATTGCCCACATGACTCAGCATAAGCCCTGGCAGATGCACCTCCTCCACTGGCTGGATGTCCACCTCCTCCACTAGCGCGTGCCAACTGCGCTGCGCCGCGCCCTGCGCTTCCACACGCACAGGTTTACTATCGCCCTCTATACCCAATACTTGCGCCGCAGCCGTGCGCAGCGTAGCCGCAGCCGACTGGCTGTTGCGCGCCCGCTCCATGCCCCGCCCTACGTTTTGGTTGACCGTGAACATATTCACCGCGCTGGCAGGATGGCAAAGCAATTTTTCGCGCCCTATGGATGTCATGTCCGCCGGGGTCAAGTCGCGCGCTGGTGCATTGCTCCCTTTAAAGACGCGATTCATCCACCCCACCGCCTCACAGGCCATCGCCACCGTATAGGCATGTCCACTGTTGTGGTCGACAAAGAGATCGCAAGCGTGCGGTGCCCCCGCCTCCCGGTAGAGGCGTTTAACTTCGCGCCCCAGACGTTCAGTAGCCTGTACATCAAAAACCTCGTCTTCAGCACCGGCCATCAGCAAGCAGGGTCTTGGCGCCAGGGCGGCGACGCAATCGACGTAGTCTAGCCCGGCGGCGATATAACCGATGCCAAATTGCTCGGGACAACTAGTGTAAAGTCCCTGCAAGTGGAGTGACTCGTGGTCGGCCAGGCAACAAGCCGGCCCGACAAAAGCTACGCGCTCATCTAACAACGCCGTCATCAAGCTGGTCAGCCCCCCGCCCGAAACCCCGGTCATGGCAAAACCGGCTCCCTGCTCCACGTCGCTGCGCGTCTCCAGATAATCGAGACAGCGCATGGCGTCCACTACAAAGTGACTCTGTGACCAAAACCCAGTTAGATAGCCAATCAGGCCATTGGTAAAATGATCATTTAATTCGGTCAATTCGCCGGAGCAGCCGGGCGGATCGAAGGAGACAGCAATATAACCATTGCGCGCAAAAACCTGGGCCGAGTGCTGATACGAAACCTCGGTCTTATTGCTGTGCCCAGTAGGACATACTACCCCCGGATACACCCCTGGTTCTTTGGGCAGATAAACAGTGGCGTTTACCTCCCAACCGGGGAGCGATTCGAAGAGCACATTTTCGAGACGGAATTCGGGGAAAGTATGCGAGGAAACGGAGCGGACCTGAATCTGGTTGCGCTTGAAAATAACCTGGGGAAACGGCTTCTTAACCGCTTCTAAGACCTGCTGGCGCCACGCCGCCCATTTCTCCTGGCTGTTAATCGCCTGCCGCCGCTGGGCGCCCTGGCGCAACGACTGTCGGCAGGCCTCCACTACCTGCTTCTGCAACATCAACTCAGCGCGTTCCATAGCAGCGGCGCCCTTAGAAGCCCACGGCCTGCCCCTCTTTGCGCGGCTCCGACGCGGCGCAATAACCGTCGTCCAGCTTGTGGATCAGCTGTGCCCCACCAAAGGCAGTATAAGGCAATTGGTTGAGAATATGACCGCGTTGGCGCAATGCCTCCAGCACCTCGGGCGCAAATCCCTGATCTACCCCCACTTCCAATCCACTCAATATCTGCCAGCGCGGCCCATCGGCAGCAGCCTGTGGGTTTTGCCCGTAATCGACGAGGCGCAAAACCATTTGCGTATGCCCCTGGGCCTGCATCGGCCCGCCCATCAGCCCAAAGCTCATAATGGGCTCGGCGCCGCGCATGAGAAAAGCCGGGATGATCGTTTGGAAAGGGCGCTTGCGACCGGCCACCTGATTGGGATGACCGGCATCGAGGCGAAAACCCGCACCGCGGTTCTGCAAGCTAATACCGGTCTCGGGCACCACTACACCGGAGCCAAAACCCATATAATTGGACTGAATAAAAGAGACCATCATGCCATCGGCATCGGCGGCCGTCAAATAAACCGTACCGCCCAGTCCCGCCACCCCGTGCTCCAGCTCCTGAGCCTGCGCCATGTCAATCTCGTGCGCCCGCCGCTCCAAATAGGCCGGATCGAGCAAGTCGTCCACCGCCACATCCATGGTCGCCGGATCCGAGATATAGCGATAAGCGTCGGCCAGTGCCAATTTCATCGCTTCTATCTGCAAGTGGACACTGTCGGCCGAATCGACTGCATAAGAGGCCATATCTCGATACCCCAAAATCCCCAAGGCAATCAGCGCTGCCAACCCCTGGCCGTTGGGCGGAATCTCGTGCAGCGTATAATCTTTATAATCCTGACTCACCGTCCCCACCCAATCCGCCTGGTGCTCGGCCAAATCGGCCATTTGCATCTGCCCGCCACACTGGGCGGCATGGGCGCACATTTTCTCGGCCAGTTCACCGCGATAAAACGCCTCGCCATTGGTAGCAGCGATCATTTCCAGCGTCCGCGCTTGGGCTGGACAGGAAAACTTCTCCCCCGCTGCAGGCGCCCGCCCCCCCGGCATAAAAGCTTCGGCAAAACCCGGCAAATCTTTTAATACAGCGGCCTGGCCCTGCCACGACTGCGCTGTAATCGGCGCCACTATATACCCATCGGCGGCATACGGGATAGTCGGCTCGAACAAATCGGCAAAGGGCAATTTGCCAAAACGCCGCGACACCTCGCCCCAGGCCGATACCGCACCGGGCACAGTCACCGCATCCCAACCGCGCTGTGGCATATTATCGCCAGCAAAATAATCGGGCGACCAAGCCGCCGGCGAGCGCCCCGATGCATTCAAACCATGCAACTCCTTACCATCCCAGATAATGGCAAAGGCGTCCGAGCCAATGCCATTGCTCGTCGGTTCGACCACCGTCAGGGCAATGGCCGCAGCCACAGCGGCATCGGCGGCATTGCCTCCCTTGAGCAGCATGCGCAGTCCCGCCTGCGCCGCCAATGGCTGTGACGTGGCCACCACATTGGCAGCCAGCACCGGCATGCGCCGCGAGGCATAAGGAAATTCCCAGTCGAAAGCAGCCATGTTCAAACCGGCGCTACTGTTTTGAAGGTGGTATGCGCCAGCACCTTCTGGTTCTCATAAATCGAACCCGGGTGCAGCGAGCCTGGCAACGGCAAACGGATGGGCACATTCTCGGTGCGGATACTTTGCGATGGCTCGCCACGCAAAAACGTCTCTTGGTATTTTTCCCAGTCCGACCCGGGATGCAGCGGCCAGGAATCGGCCGCACAGTATTGCAATAATAAGAGCCGCCGCGGCCGGGTCGAAATATTGGGTAGGGAGGCATGCAAAGTGCGCACGTGGTGAATAGAAACACCGCCGGCTTTAACATGGATCTCTGCGGCGCTGGAGTCGTCAAAATCCTCTTCGGTTACTGCCCCGACAAAATGACCATCCTGATGGTGGTCATATATCTTGCCCTTATGCGACCCCGGTATGACCAGCAAACAACCGTTCTCCGTCGACATATCGTCCAGCGCCACGCCCACCGCCAGCAAATCGTCGTTGCTGTGCGGATAGAACGCCCAGTCCTGGTGCCATTGCACCGGGCTGCCGAATTCGGGCATCTTCATATTGAGCTTGTCGCCGTTGTAGCGCAAACCCGGACCGATAAGTTGTTCGATAATATCGAGCAATTTGTCATGGCGCAGCGCGTTATCGTAAACCGCGTGTTGTTTGACCGGCGACTTGATGCGGCGCAACTTGGGCACTGCCGGTGTATGATCCGGCTCCAAATCAAAGATGCCGTCATTCTCAGTGACAGTGCGCGACTGCTCGACGAAGTCATCGGTGACGCGCTGCAATTCACTGACCTCTTCTTGAGAAAAGACATTCTCAACCCCCAAATAACCGTTTTCGCGATAAAATTCGATTTGTTGCGGCGTCAACATCGCTCTCTCCTCTTATTTCAACCGTATAATTTCTTGTTGTTCGGCGCTGAGACGCCCAGCTAATTCGGCGCTGAAATGCAGCCCCTGACCGCCCCAATCGGGCATATAGCCTATGCTGTAACAATAATATAGGGTGCGACGGGGCCGATTGGAAGTATTTACCATAGAACCGTGCGTTAGCGCCTCGGTAAAAATAATGGCGTCGCCGGCCTCGGCCGCTACTGCTACCAACGGCGGATTATCTTGTGGATGAGCAGACCAAGGTTTGGGAAAATTGCTCTTGTGCGCCCCCGGAATGACCGCAAAGCAGCCATCTTCCGAGCGGCTGTCCAACATGGGAAAAACCGCCTTGGTCAACGTCGAGACCATCTGGCCATTGCGGCAGTGATACTGGCACTTGGGCAAGATCGGCGTGCCGTTCATATGCAACCCCGTGTACCCCCCGCCCCAGCGATAAATCGTATAGGTGTGATTGAGGCGATAAGGCCCCCCGGTCACCGTCTCAACTACATCCAGCACTTTGGGCAAGTCGACGAGTTGAAAAAATACCGACTCGCCCTCCATAATATTGGAAATATAGAGATTGCTTTCTGTCTGCTTGTCGCCTAACATCAGCGGCGGCGGATACTGTGCTGGGTCCATCTTCTCAAACCGATCCAGCGCCTCATTACACCCCTCTACTACATCCTTTGGCACCACATCTTTGAGTACAATGTAACCTTGCAAATCGAATAAGTATTTTTCTTCCTCTGTCATCACATTTCCTCCTTCACTATCCGTGGCGCAAAACATCTTCCAGCATGCCGCCCCAGGCCAATAATTCCTCGTCCTGTCCTGCTGCCGCGCAACACTGCAAACCAAGCGGCAAACCATTTGCCGCCCTACCCGCCGGCAGATTCAAGGCCGGCAATCCGGCGTGCGTCCAGGGTAGATTCATGCACGGATCACCGGTATAGTTCAACCCTACTGGCGCGGTTCCCGTCGCCGGCGGACAAACCCACATGTCGACGCCGTGCACCCTCATCTGCTCGGCCAACTGCTGCCGCAATGCGGCCCGTCCCATTCGCCCCTTCTCCACCATTGCCCCGCTCACCTCTCGCCCGTGGCGGATAAGCGCTGCCGTGCGCGGTCGGTAGAGCGCCTCATATTCATCAAACCATGCCTCGTGCACCTGCGCAAATTCCGCGGCGGTAAGCTCTATATGGCGCTCGTTTATATCCTCGATATCCTCTAATATTGGCACGCGCCGCAGCGCAAATTCGGCTTCCTGCAATTGCTCCAACTGGCGCTCTAAAGCTGCCAATGCTTGCTCGGAAGCCTGCTCCAGATAGGGCCCTTCTACTACCCCCAGCACCGGCCGGTCCACTTCCACCTCTCCCCTCCACTCGGCGCATACCACGCCGGCCACCCGCCCCATGCCCGCCACATCCTGGGTGTATACGCCCACCGTATCGACCGAGCGCGAAAAATAGAGAATGCCTTGCGTATCAATGCGATCATAACTGGGTTTCAACCCCACGATCCCACAAAACGCCGCCGGCCGAATGACCGATCCCACCGTCTGCGATCCCAACGCCGTCAAGCAATACCCCGCCGCCACTGCTGCCGCCGATCCACTGCTCGATCCCCCCGGCGTATGTTCCAGATTATGCGGATTACACGTAGACCCGGGTTCCATATAAGCAAATTCCGTAGTAACAGTCTTACCCAAAAACAACGCCCCAGCCCGCCGCAAAGCCGCAACACTGGCTGCCTCTTCCCCAGCAAAGAGTTCACTTGGCAACGCCGTCCCTGCCCGCGTAACTAGCCCGTCCACATGGAAAATATCCTTAACCCCGACTAAAGCCCCATAGAGTGGCGGCCGCGACCCGGGATCGGGAAATTGCTCTTGCAAAGCAACGGCTTGGCGCAATAACCTCTCCAACCGCCCCCCTTCGGACTCTAGTGCCTGAAGCCGTCCTTCAATCTGATCAATGCGTTCGCAAACAGCTACAATATGTTCCTGCAAGTCCTGCTGTCCAGAACGTAGCGCCGCAAGCGTTTCTGCTAGCGGTCTGCCATATGCCAGCATACATCCCTTTCACTAAAGAAATGGATCTATTTAGGGCCATCGAACAAATTCAGATTCTCCAATGACCCGCCGTCAACTCTAATTGCTGCTCGCCTAAGAACGGCCCACTCCAAGTGCTTCTTCGAACCTGCCCTGCCGTTCCAACTCAGCCAGCGTATCCTCATCTCCTAAATATTGCCCATCGACAAAAATCTGGGGAATCGTGTGCTCCCCTCCCGTGCGCCGTACCATATCCCTATAATTGCGTGTGGGCAACTTAATCCCCAAAAGAAATAGAATCCCTTTCTTCTTAAACGCCACCCCCTTGCGCCCGAGCATAAATCGCGCAACCCAACAATAGGGACAGAGCCAACTGGCATACATCTCTACACGCGCCATAACTCTATTTGACCTCGCCTCTCAGCATTCTAAAAACCTTCTAACTTCGCCTATATTGTTCACTTACCTCTTTTACGACCATGTAAAATATACTATAGCTAAACCCGCCACCAGCCCTAACTGCTTTTTTTATTTGACTCGGGCTAGCCCATTTTCCTATATTTGCCGATGATTGGACGAGCTGCTTTGCAGCCTTCCAAAAGAATGTATGTTTCACCCGCGTATCGGCCCAGTCCGAGCGCACGTCTGGCCCGTGTGTACAACCAGACGCAAACGAGAGGAGGTGGTTCATTGGAGTCTATAACAGGAAGGTGTACTACCTGACCTGACTCAGGATCCAGGTGGTACACCACACCTGGCAGGGATATCCGCCTCTCCGGAGGTCGATCGTCCCTCAAAAAGTAAAACCGGGCACATCTTAGGATGTGTCCGGTTTTTACTTTTATAGATTAACCGTTACACTGCTTTAAAAGCGCAACACCAGAAAACAGACAAACATGATGAGCGTCGGCACAACCGCCTCCTTGAGCAAACCCAGCGGCGACACCCCATTGGCAAAATACCCCCTAAGGATCGACTGTCCGGCCGGATTGGGTGCATTGGCGATAACGGTCAAGCCACCACCCGCTACTGCTCCGGCGACCACCGCGTATTTGAGTTCGTCGGTAAAGCCGGGCACTAATGTGCTCAAATAAGTAATAGCTGCATTGTCGTTAAACGCGGTCAGCACCGTCGCCCCCATCATCAGCGGCACCTCCCCCAGTTGGCCCAGCACCGGGGCGATCCACCAAGCCTGCACGCCGCCGTGGGCCACCAATCCCGCCAAAAAGAAACCCACCAGCAGCGCCGGCTTCAAATCGATGCGATTCTGGTAGGGCGTGGTAACCTGAGCAAAACCCAGCAAAAAGAGAAAACTGACGCAGAACAAAGCCGGGTGGTGCGCGTTGAGCACCGTCCAGGCCATGCCCAGAACATGGACTAACATAACCCAGGCGGGCACATGGCTTTCGCGTTGGTCCCAATCTGGATCGCGGAAATTCGGACGCTGTTCCACCGGCAACAAACCCGGCAAAGCCTGACGCATCTGGTGCACTCTCGTCTCTTCAAAGCGCTGCTCAAAGGCCTCTTCGGCCAGGGCGAGGTCGACATCTTTGCCTTGCAGCCGTTCCAGGATCCTGTTCCAGAAACGCTCTTTGATCTCGGCACATTTCTGTTCGAAGGAAGCAGTAAAGCCCAACTCATTGCACACCACTTCTTCAATCTGGCCAAATTCCGCCTCCAGGTCCTCGCGCTTGATATAGCGGCTCTGCAATTCCCGCTGCATACGCACCACCTGGTATTTCTCCTGCAACTCGTCTAATTCCCCGCGAAAACGATAATAGTACAACACATTGGCCAGGCAAATCCCCACGACCGCTTTCCAGCCGAACGCAGTAAACATAAAACCCAAACTCCAATTCCACGGCCCGGCGACCATGAGCACGGGCGGGGCGGCAAAATGAGTTAAGGTGCCGCCGACGGAAATATTGACAAAAAGCAAACCGATGGTGGCATATTTGAATTTATCGCTCGGATTTAAGCTATAGAATTTGTCCGCCAATAAGAGGGCCGAAATAGTCATGGCCGCCGGCTCGGTGATAAACGAGCCCAGGATGGGCCCGGCGGTCAAGATAGTCAACCACCAGGCCGCTAGCATACCGCCAAAGAGATTGGCAATTTTCCACAACATCAATTCCGTCAGTTTGAGGATGGGGCGCGTCGAGGCCAACGTCATGATCACCACCACAAACAGAGGCTCAGTATAATTAACTGTATAGCCCATATACCCTACGGTCGTGTTCCAGTCATAAAAACCCGCAATGGCGGCGGTCAGGACAACCGCCCATATGCCGAAAACCACCTCCACCTCGCCGAGGAAATGAAAGAGGCCGGCACCAAGGCTCACCGAATCCTTGTCTACCTTACCTTCTCGCTTCTTCTCCTGGTGCTGCTGCTCCCAGTGATGGGCAACCTCCATGAACTTATTGCCCAGAAAGGTATGAATGATGGCGCAGACAAAAATAATAGTGGCGACCAAATTAAATGGTTCCGCGGCGATGCGATGAGAGAGCACCTCTGCCAAATTTTCGAGATGCCCATCGCCATAACTTTCCAAGCTGGGAGGAAAATTGCCCCCTCCTACCGCGCCGCTAGCGTGGACTGCGGCAGGCATACCGACGCCGAGTACGCACAGTAACACAGCCAGGTATCCAATTTGCTTCATACCTACTCTCCCGACGAAAATATCTAATTAGAGGATAAGAATTATAATAAGAATGTCGCCAAATACCAAATGGGGTCAGTCTTGCAAAACGGCATACAATAGATTAGTCCGGTCTGCCGTTATTTTGACTTCCTCGTCCAATTCCTCGACCAAAGCCTCGCAATCAACGCGATCAAACCGGTTGCCGCCCCGCCGCAGCAGCGGCAGAAATTTGATGCGGTCAAAAGCAGTAATCTGTTGGTACGCCCATTTCTTTTGTTTTACACCGTGTTCGACGAGCCAATCGAAAGCTCGTTCTATGCTGCCACCTTCTGGCGCTTGCCAATGCCACAAGTCCATACCCATCCGCTCACTCAGGGTAGCCAAATCGAAAAACGCCATGAGGTTCATCGTGCAGCAATCTAGTCCGCAGGTACGCGCCAATTCCCGCGCCTGCCGACCGTCGGCTCCTATCTGGACGGCTATGCGCTGTGGCACGCGCTCTGCCAGTATCTGGCCAGCAACCTCCTCCCGCCCGAGAAATAAGGCCAGACAGCACACCTGCACGTCATACCAGGTGCCGTGGTGGTCGAGTTGCCCCGCCGCCGCCCTGCCATGGTCGCCCTCCAACAACCAGTCGAAATAATCCGCAAACCATGCCTCTAATTGCTCCTGATCCTCGTCGTTCCACACCGGCGCAGCGCCCAATAAACCCACCGCATCGATCAGCCAGCTGAACGGACTGGTATCGATGATGCCCTTACCTCGACCGGCGCAATGCCCCGGAATGCCCTGCCCGTATTCGAGGTGTGGATTCATGC
>Ga0114993_10007217_pt1 | contig 10299 bp, 10 predicted proteins | sample ArcticOcean_MG_C_FD_87042 | JGI IMG/M metagenome (GOLD analysis project Ga0114993, IMG submission 87042) | Marine microbial communities from western Arctic Ocean - ArcticOcean_MG_CB2_150 | ecosystem: Environmental > Aquatic > Marine > Oceanic | place: Arctic Ocean: Canada Basin | collected...
CCCCAATGCGAGCGGGCTGGCATCGACCATCAGCCAGGGCAGCGGCACCACTCAATTGAATGACCAGATTGGCGATATAAACCTCCTGAGCAAGGCGCGCCGACTCAGAGCACCCCACGTCGTGCGGACCGCCCAAGACGTGGCGTATGGTGCAGGGCCCGTTATGAGTGTGGGTACAACCCAACGCTACACAATGGCTCTGGGTCCCCAGACGTGCAGCGATCATTTGGCGAATCTCGTCGGACAAAGGGATATCAAAACCCAGAAGATCGCAGTCGACGATGACCACTTTGGTCTCTTCATCGGCCAGCACCAAAACCGTCGCCAGCAGCGGCGACTCCACTTCAGTGGCACCTTCGCTGCGGCGCACAATGCCCTGCATGCGAAAGCCCAGCGGCGGCGTGATATCGATGCGCGCCACACCGGCAGTCAAAGTCAAATTGCTCATATCGCAGATCCTTTTTTATTTATCTATGATTTCTGTGTCAGTCTTTGTTTTTGTCCGTTGCAAATTGCCGCCGATAAAGTTGAAGAATACAGTAAACTGTTGCAAGCAACAACCAGAAACCAAGAGTGCCAATAACGAGACCTTCCTGTCTCATATGAGACTCTTATACCCTCTATAGAACGCCTCCTCCGCTGGCTAATTCCTGACCGATATAGGAATCCCATCTGATTGGCACTAGAAGCGCAAGACTTGTCAGCCGCTACTGCCTTGGTTTTCTTTTTTCTAAGACGGGGCAAGTTTTGTGCCATATGGTTATATTCAAGCTAAAGCATCCGACTTAGAGCACATCTGCAATAATTCGTCTATTCCTGCGAGTTTGCTACTACCCCATCTGAAATATTGATACCCTCCAGGCCGACGACATCCTGATTGCTCTGGGCAACGAAAAGCAACTCAATAAGCTCAAACAACTCGCCTCTGAATAAACGGAGTGAAACATGGCTTTTGTCGTATATGAACTTGGCAAATCTGTTCCCTGGTCGGCCCCCCCCTCACCCAGGCTGCAACAGATAAAAGAAGTTCAGGCGCCAGCAAGGACGCGCAAAGTACCGGGCAAAAGGGAATCGCCGTACACCTCTACTCAGTCCCCCAAAACGCCATCAGTGCGGCGTGCGGCACAGAAGATCTATCGGCGCGCCAAGCACATGCCGAGCCAGCACCAACCTGCCATCCTGGCATCCCAGATCATGAGTTCTCCTGTGATCACACTTGCCGGGGAAACCACTTTAGACGAAGCTTGGAAATTGATCTGCGAGCACAGATTTCGCCATGTACCCATCATCTCCCACAAAAAAAAACTTATTGCGATCATCTCTGATAGAGATTTGCTGCGAGCGGGTATTGGGCAAAATTCAGCCAATCAATCTCTGGCATCAAGGACGGTTCAGGATGTTATGAAAACGCATGTACTCGCCGCGCACCCCGATACAGAGATCCGCGAAATTGCCCGAGTATTGTTTGAAGAGCACATAGGTGCTATGCCTATTGTAGACCCGAAAGAAAATCTCGTGGGCATTATTACCAGGAGCGATATTCTGCGAACGCTTGTAGACCATGCGCCGCTTGAACTCTGGGTCTAGTACTTGAGCAGAAAGGAGCACCCATGGACCAGGGTTACCGAGAGATCCTCCCCATCATCCGTCTGCGCAGCGAATCGCCGCCGTGGCTGGACACGATCGTTCTGCTCCTGCTGGCGGCGCTAGTACTCATTCCACTGTTCTCCTACCTATTCGGCAAAATACGCAGCAGACGGCAAACCTTAGCAACCTTTATGGAAAATGCCGCAGAGCGCGGATTGAGTGAAAAGCAGAGCCAGCTACTGCTGCACATCGCACGCCTGGACCACATGAAACAACCTCTGCTCCTGCTTAGTTCCCTCAAAAGTTTCGACCGCCACGTCAGCCGCCATACCGCACGCCTAAATCAGCAAAAAAATGCAGCGGCAAAGAAAACAATCGAAGAGATATCTCTGATTCGCCAGGCCTTACACTTCGACAACACGCCTCTGGGGCAGCCCATGCAAAGCACCCGCGAACTCGAACCCGGGCAGACCCTGATGGTGTGGCCGGTCAAAGGAGGACCAAAGGGGTTTTCCCAATGCGTTGTAGTCCACCGCGACGATCACGCCATAACCGCCGTTCCCCTGATCAGAGAGGACGAAAGCCATCTCTGCGCTCTGCAGGCAGGCGACAAGATCAAAGTGCGGTTCTGGCACGCCGAGGACACCGAGTACCGTTTCCGCACCGAGATTCTCGAAACCGTAGCCGCAGTCACAAGTATCACCATCAAACACGCGGAACATCTAGAGCGCGTCCAAAAGCGCGACTTCTTCCGCCTCCAAACCAGCTTCGATCTGGCGCTCTATCGCAACGGCGAAAGCATCGAGGAATCGCTTGCTGAAGAAGATGGAGAATTACCCGTCCCCATACTAGTGCGGGTGGTGGATATAAGCGGCGGTGGGCTCGCCGTCTTAAGTCGCGAGGAATTACCTGAAGATACAACATTGAAAATCGACCCCGATTGCGACCACACATTCCCTCTGGCTAATATGCGCTGCCTTGTGGTCAAACAAGCGCCCGATAGCAAGGGCGGTTATCGCGCTAATCTAGAGTTCATCGATCCGCCGGCCAAATCACAAAACGAGATCATCCGCCGCATGTACCAGCAGCAGATCCGCAATGCCGCAGGTTGAAATGGCTTCTTAATCGAACTGGCGAAAACTGGCCAAGACATCGTTCTGATTGAGAATGCCGAGTAGCTCTTCTTTTTCGAGCAAGGTGGGATAGCCGAGCAATTCGGAGAATGAGGGACCGGCTGCCAGACCAACCATCAAATAGCCGGTAACCCGGGGCAAATGCCATTGGAAGATCTGGCGGCCCACCAAGAGGGCCAGCCAGAACAGCGCCGCTACGGCTAGGAGGGTGTGGAGCCAGTCATCATCCATAAGTTAATAATATATAATATGTTATAACATCTAACACAAAACGCCGAGTAACGAGTATTGTCTTTACTCTTAAGACGAAGTATTATTTATGAATAGAGGTACAACTTAGTTGAAGAACTTTCATTTTGGCAACTGGCTCAATATTTTATATTATTAGACAGCTGATTCCTAACTTCTTTGGAAAACGGAGACAGGACGATGAATAGATTAAGACGAGCTTCTGTGATAATAAGTGCGGTAGTGGCATTTGCAATAACAGAAGGGACCGCTTACAACGTTTACCGCCTGGGGGGCCAGGATGGAAATCCATGGCCCGCAGGGCTGTCTTTTGAGCCCGGAGAATATCTGGTTATCGGCCAGGACGGCCAGATTGAAGACCGCATCCAGGTCACTACTCCGACCACCAACCCCACTTGGAACGATACCCTGGCGATCTCTATCGACAGCCTAGGGGTCAATTGGCTGCGCCCCTTCTGGCTCTCCGATACTTTAAATGTAGCGCAGGACGGGGTACGCAATCAGGTGCCCACAGGGCTTACTGACAATATAGGCGTGGGCGGGACCAACCACACCAATGGCGTGATCGACCGGATCCAGCTTATGTTTGACGTCGATCTCACAACCGCCGCCTTCTTTAAGGCCAACAATTCGGACGATCCAGAGATCATAACCAGTTTTATCGTGCAGAACCTCATCGTCGATCTGGGGGCCAACTATCCGATCAACCGGGTCCGTTTTTTTCCCCGTCTGGGCCAAGATCATCCCAATATCGACCAGATCCTGGAAGAAATGGACGCGCCAAAAATCAAAAAGGAAGATCTCGTAGAAGAGGATTTTTCCGATAACTTCTTGGCGTGGTTCGAACTAAGCGGCGCCAATAGCTCGGCAAATTACGCCGCTAGTAAAGACTGGAGAACGGCCGAAAAGCCCTGGTTTCGCAGTATCAATCCGCGCATCGTCAATTCCTCCAACGATCCGGGCCTCACCACTCTCCACCGCGACCGGGAAAACCAGGATCTGGTGGTGGATTCCCGTTTTCCGCTGCAAAACTTCCAGTGGATTGCGATCCGCCCGCTCAACCCCAACAAAAATTGGGAGATCGCCGAATTTCAGGTCTTTGGCAAAGGGTATGTGCCGCGCACCGTCTACACTACCGCGGTGCTCGACCTTGGCAGCGAAATGGCCTGGGGCAAAATACGCTGGAAGGGCAAGCACGATCCAGACGCCAAAGTCCTAATCCGCACGCGCTCCGGCAGCGACCTCGATCCCGATCTCTACTGGTTGCCCAGCAACCTGCTAGGTGAGAACAGACAGATTAGCCGCCAGGAGTACGATCGCGGCAATATCAGAACGCGTTTTATCACACTGGATGAGGAAAACTGGAGCTTCTGGTCATCGCCCTATCCATGGCAAGCCGGGCTGCGCGACACCTCGCTAGTGGCATCGGATTGGCAGGACGGCACGGCCATCCTGTCGCCGGGGCCAGCGCGCTATATGCAGTTGCAAATAGTGGTGCTGTCGACAATAGACCATAGCGCCAGTTTAGAGGAATTGGAGATCCAATTCGCGCCACCGGCGGCGGCGCAGGTAGTGGGCGAGATCTGGCCATTGGACGTAGAGCGTACGGAGAGCACCTCGTTTACCTATAGCGTGCGCCCCACCTTAGATACCAATGAAGACCAGGGCTTTGATCGGCTGGAGATCTTTACCTTGACGCGCGCCGACTCGGTGCGCTCGGTGCGCGTAGATGGACGCGAATACATCGATCAACAGACACCTGAAATCTTCGACGATCGCATCATCGTCGCCTTTCCCAGGCTGAGCGGGCAAGAAGATACCTTCAAACTGATCGAGGTAGAATTCGATGCGCATGTGGTGCGCTATGGTACCACATTCCAGGGCTGGGTCTTCGACAGCGAGGCCAACGAGGTCAAGCAATTGATCGACGCTGGGGATGCGACGTCCGATTTTCCCGGCAACGCGCTGGGGGTGCGCACGATCGGCCTGGGGGCCGAGTTAATCGCAGCGGTGGATGTGGGGCCCAACCCGTTCACCCCCAACGGCGACGGCATCAACGACCAAGTGCGCTTCCAGTTTCAACTGCACGAATTATCGACTCCGCGAGCGCTGACGGTGACCATTTACGACCTGACGGGGAAACAGGTACGACAGCTCAACCAAGAGGGCGTCGTGCGCGGTCTGTTCGGCGATGGACCAGACGCACCGACCTGGGACGGCTTGGACGATCATGGAAGCATCGTGGCACCAGGAATCTATTTATATCGCATTGCCCTGGATGCCGACAAAGGCGAAGAAGAGTTGACCGGGACACTCTCGGTGGCGTACTGAGTTGTCGTCCATCGCAACATTGCAGGAGCCAATTATAGATCGTGGCGGCACCCCGAATTCCTTTTAGTAGACGATTCCTCACCGCGCTCCTAGCTGGCGCCGAGGAAAAAAAGGATTCTTTGCCACAGATTACCCAGGCCGCCGAAGTCGTCGCCGAGCGTCTGCTCGGCGCTGGCGAACTCTTCATCGCCAGCGCGCGGCCAGACTTCATCTCCGAAGGTTATATCCGCTCCGGCGGCCTGATGTTGCTCAAGGAGTGGCAAACTGAGCTCGAACTAACAACACCAGATACCGCAATCTTCGGCACCACCGATCCAAATACAGACCGCGACCTAGTGCGCCGTTTACACCAAAACGGCGCCCACCTCGTCGGCATAGGTCCCCCGCTTGCTGCCGCAGACCGCCAATACGCAAGCTTCTTTCATGCCTACATCGAAAGTACACCGCCGTTGCCGCCGGATGTACTCGCCGAATTCGACGCTCAGGCCTATCCGCTCGTGTCGTTGCACAACCTCGTGCTCTTGTGGGCCTTTACCGGCGAATTGGTAGCCGCCCTCAGCCGTCAGGGCGTCATGCCGGCAATGTACCAGAGCGTCCTAGTGCCCGGAGCACGACAGCGCAATCAGCAACGCAGCGGCCACCGTTTTGAGCAAAATCACAATGTGCCTCCCATTGCTCCGGGGCAATTGGCTACCGCCTACATAGAAGCTCTAAGCACATGTTACCGCGCTCTGCTAGAGACCCAGACCGCAGCCATTGCACAAGTTGCCCAGGCCGCTACGGCCGTCCTCCACAACGGCGGCACCGTCCACGCTTTCCTCATCTCGCACTTCCCCATTTTCCAGGCCGGTGCGCCGGGCGATCCCGGTTTTATGCAGCGCCTCGAACACATCGCGGCCGAATCTCCGGCGGATACCGAGTTAGAAGTCAAACTGCAGCCGGGCGATCTCTTCTTCTTTCTGGGCTATTACAACCGCCCCACCAGCGCCTACCAAACCGCGCACCGCGCCGGCGCCGACATCGTAGAAATTATCACCGGAACCGAAAACACCAACGACCCAGCGCCGGATTACGTCATCCATCCCCAATGGCCCTTTGGCGATTCACTGGTGCAAATACCCGAGTACGACGTCGCCATCTTACCCAGCTCCGGCATTGTCCAAACCGCTATCTACTGGGCTGTAGTGGGTGAGATGGCCGAGCTACAGAAATCATAAAAATCACTTTGGAGACTAGATAAAATGAGCGCCGACCCCGTTCTCTACGAAATGCACATGCACACCCCACTGTGCAAACACGCCGTGGGCGAACCAGAAGAGTATGCAGCCGTCGCCCAACAGCGCGGTCTGCAAGGCATCGTCGTCACCTGCCACAACCCCACCGACAATGGCTGGTCGCCGCAAGTCCGCATGAGCGTAGCAGAATTCGACGACTACGTCGCCATGATCGAACGGGCGCGCCAAACCTGGGCCGGACGAGTCGATGTCCGGCTCGGCATCGAAAGCGACTACGTCCCCGGCATGGAGCAGTGGTTAGAAAAATTTCACAATATGGCAGAGTTCAATCATGTGCTCGGTTCCGTACACCCGCAACTCGGACAGTATCAAGAACGCTATTTTGATGGCAATTACGAAACCTTCCAGCGCACCTACTTCGAACACTTGGCGCTGGCGGCAGAAAGCGGACTTTTCGATACGCTGGCGCATCCAGACCTGGTCAAAAACATAGCGCCGGATGATTGGGATCTCGACCGAGTACTCGATACCATCCACAGCAGTCTCGACCGCATTGCCGCAGCGGGCACGGCAATGGAATTAAACACCTCGGGGCTCAATAAGAACATTGCCGAAATGAACCCGTCAGCAGCAATACTCCAAGAAATGTACCGGCGCAATATCCCCGTCGTCATCGGCGCCGATGCCCACAACCCACAGCGCGTCGGCGCCAATTTCATCGATGCCCTCGATACCTTGGACACCGTCGGCTACACTCACGTCAGCCTTTTCTTAAACCGAGAGCGCCAAGAAATCCCCCTAGACCAAGCCCGCGACAGTCTACTGCTACCCGAAACCGCCGCGGCAACCTAAACAAACAAACATCACTTACCTTCGCCGTGCTCAAGATACCCCAGCGAATTTTGTCCATAATCCTTGCGCCATTTTATAATAGACGATTACATATGCGTTAATACGCACCCCACATCTTCTGTAAACACATAGATCACCCCCCATACCCCGCCGGCTGCAACCTCTCCGAGGATCAAACCCAGAAAAAACGGTTTCAGGTTCTGGAACAACCTGGCCCCGCCAAAACGCGAAATAACCAGTTTCAAAAGCCAGGCCACCATCGCTGAGAACCAGATCTGACTGGTCAGCCACCCTATGGCGATGGCAAAACCAATGGGATGCAGCGGCCACCAGAACCAACGGTGCTGCGCCCACATCAGGAAGACCTCTAAGCCGGCGCCAATGCCTGTGAATATCCAACCTCGGACATTGGCCTCCGGCATAGCCTCCATGGTCGGACCTATATAGGGCCAGCCGTGCGCTCCAGCCCAATTGAGCAAGGACAGATTGACGGCTCCATGGGTGTAAGCCAGATACAAAGTCGTGCCCGCCGAGGCTAATAGACTGCACACCAGAGCCAATAAAATGCCCCAGAACAAACGCCCCTTAGGACCGCCAATCGACTCCGCCAATTTGAGGCCATTGGCACAGGCTACCATCGGCGAGGTGCGCGATTCGCCCTGCCAGATAAAGGTGAAGTTGAGCGCCACCAGCCCCTTGGCCCCCAAAATGGAGGTCCCCATCCCCGAAATGACAAAATAGGCCGGCACAATGGGGCTACGGGCTGTGGCCACGCCGCCGGCGGCTACCACGCGCGCCACCAAGATAAAAAACAAAATACTGACAAAGAGCAGCACCGGCAGCACCAGCAGGGGCACTCCCGAACGCCACAACCAGACACCCACAAAAATTAAACTAAGCCCAAAGCCGTACAGCGCTGCCCGATAGCTCATCACTTCTTCGCTGTCGTCCACTCCTGTATTGGGCTCCCAAATCTTGTGCACCACCTGGCGCAAATGAACGCGCGCCGTCCACAAACCGTAGAGCACCAGGACGATCACAGCACCAGTAGCCTGGTGAGTCAAGTCGGCCGGCTGCGAGTACTCGTAGGCACTTAATTTTTCGACACTGGCGATGCCCAAGATATTAAATATGCCCTCCTCGACTTTGCTCAAGACGTAGAAGAACCAGATGCTGAAGGTAATCTCCAGATTGACCAGGTAGAAAAAACCAACCCAGGCCAGATTGAGCCATATGGAGAGATTGAGGGTGCGGTTAAACAATTGGATGCTGCCAGTATAGACATACTCGGGCACGACGGGGAAGTAGTGGTGCAGCGCGTTCAAACTGAGCAAAAAGAAAGGCAGAGCAAAGATAAAGACGACCTGTTTACCTTCTACGATTTTCCGGCCGCACATTGGCGCCATCTGCGCACGACCAATCCCATTGAGTCTACCTTTGGCACCGTGCGCCATCGGACCCGGCAAACCAAAGGGTGTGGATCGCGTAAAGCCACCTTGATGATGGTCTATAAACTGGCCACCGAAGCCGAGAAAAAATGGCAGCGGTTACACGGCTGCAAGTTACTGGAAAAAGTAATCGAAGGCGTACAATTTATTGATGGAGAAATCAAGAAAGCCGCCTAATTCACCTGGATACGCTCATGATCCATCCACAGGATTTGACCATATCTCCGTCGCCGGACGCACCCGTATGGTGCCCCAGAAGATCATCGCCGATCCAGACGATGCCGACAAATTTGTCATCGCCATGCGCGATCCCGACACCGACGAGTTGGTGCCACAGCTGCGCAGAGGTGCCAAACGCCATATCGAAAGAGGCAGAGAAGGTTATTGGAAAGTAGTCTGATATCCACCGCCACCCAAAATCCACTGATACTATGAACGACAACAAAACACCCAAAGGCCAGATTGAAGTCACCTTCTACGACAACACAAAAATCGCCGCGACTATATATCACAGAGCGGAAAACGTCGTGCTATGTTGGACCAATAGCGGCGGCGGTCCCCTCGAGCATCCGGTCCAACCAAAAAAACAACAACCACATTTACGGTTGGGTACGCGAATTGAGCCGCGTTTTTGGCAAGCGCAGCAAAACGTATAATTACCGTTCTTTCGCCAACAATCCAACCCGCTAGCCCACAATCCGCGCTTATTCGTCCCCAGCTCCAACGGCCATCCATTGGCCTATTGGAGTTTTTTTTTATCTTCGCTACACTATGCCCGACGACAATTACATCGAACTGGTCGCGCTGAGCCTCTATTTACTTGTCCTGCTCGGCATCGGCGTCCGCAGCGCCCTCTTTATCAGCATTCCACTGACTGCCCGCTGGTCCTTGGGTCGCCTTTTCCAACCGCGCGATTCCATCTACCATATGCAAAACTCTGAATAATCTTCTATACCTCAAATCGCGAGCAACCTCCATGACCGCAGAACGTTTCCTTATAACCGGCGCCCTCGGCTGCGTCGGCGCTTGGACCGCTAAACATCTGACCGACGAAGGTCTCGACGTGTGGACCTACGACCTAGGCGGCGACGCCCATCGCCTGCGCCTGACCATGGATGACGACGCCCTGGCAAAAGTGCATCTCATCGAAGGTGATATCGCCGACCTGGATACATTCGAGAGAACCGTGGGGGCCAAGGTAAATGTCGTGGGCACCACCGTCGTCCTCGAAACCGCAAAGCGCCGCGCCGACCAACTCCAGGGCCTGGCCTACGCCAGTTCCATCGGCGTCTACGGCGAGGCTGAGAACTATCCGGACGCACCCTTAGCTCACGACGCACCGCTCGATCCGCCCACCCTCTACGGCGTTTTCAAACAAGCCAACGAGGGCACCGCCCGCATCTACTGGCGCGAATACGGCGTCGACAGCATTGGCCTGCGCCCCTACGTAGTCTACGGACCCGG
>Ga0114993_10007224_pt1 | contig 10295 bp, 9 predicted proteins | sample ArcticOcean_MG_C_FD_87042 | JGI IMG/M metagenome (GOLD analysis project Ga0114993, IMG submission 87042) | Marine microbial communities from western Arctic Ocean - ArcticOcean_MG_CB2_150 | ecosystem: Environmental > Aquatic > Marine > Oceanic | place: Arctic Ocean: Canada Basin | collected...
AGCTGCCCCAACCCGTTCCACCGGACAACGGACCGAATTTACTTTTTGGCTTTTGCCGGGCGGGATTATATGACTTCGGGTCAGTGGAATGGATATGCACAACGAAAACACCCAATGGCAATTCTGGATCGACCGGGGCGGCACCTTTACCGATGTGGTAGCCAGGCGCCCGGACGGCACGCTCGCCGTTGAAAAATTATTGTCCGAGAATCCGGGCCAATATGAAGACGCCGCCGTCGAGGGACTGCGCCGTCTGCTCGGACTGGCGGGCGATGATCCGGTGCCCACCGAGGCTGTCGCCGCCGTCAAGATGGGCACCACCGTCGCCACCAACGCGCTTTTGGAGCGGGCCGGCGCGCCGACCTTGCTGGTGACCAATCAGGGCTTTGGCGATGCCTTGGCAATTGGATATCAAAACCGCCCGGACCTGTTCGCCCTTGATATCCAATTGCCGGAACGGCTCTATGGCCGCGTCCTCGAAGTGGCCGGCCGGCTGGACGCCGCCGGCAACCAGATCCAGCCCCTTGATGAGCCCGCCGCCGCCGAGGGACTTGCCGCAGCCCATGGCGCCGGCTTTCGCGCGGTCGCCATCGTGCTGATGCATAGCTACCGGGCGCCGGAGCATGAACGCCGCATCGCCGGCTTGGCCGAGGCGGCAGGCTTTACCCAAATTTCGGTCTCCTCCGAGGTCTCGCCGCTGATGAAGCTGGTGTCCCGGGGCGATACCACGGTGGTCGATGCGTACCTCTCGCCGATCCTCAAATCCTATGTGGACCGGGTCGCCAAAAGCCTTGGGTCCGTCAAGCTGATGTTCATGCAGTCGAGCGGCGGGCTTACCGATGCGCAACTGTTTCGCGGCAAGGACAGCATTCTGTCGGGGCCCGCCGGCGGTGTTGTGGGCGCCGCCGGTACCGCCGCCATGGCCGGCTTCGATAAGATCATCGGCTTCGACATGGGCGGCACCTCCACCGATGTCTCCCACTATGCCGGCGAGTTTGAGCGCGCCTTCGATACAGAAGTGGCCGGCGTGCGCCTGCGCTCGCCGATCATGCACATCCACACGGTGGCCGCCGGCGGCGGCTCGATCCTCCAGTTCGATGGCGCCCGCATGCGCGTTGGGCCGGGCTCTGCCGGCGCCGATCCGGGGCCGGCCTGTTATGGCGGCGGCGGGCCGCTGACCATCACCGACGCCAACGTGATGCTGGGGCGCATCCAGCCCCGCCACTTCCCGCATGTGTTTGGGCCGCGCGCCGACCAGCCAATCGATGCCGATATCAGCGCCGCCAAGTTCGCCGATCTGGCGGGAGAGATCGCGGCGGCCACCGGCACCGAGCAATCCGCCGAAGCCGTCGCCGAGGGCTTCTTTACCATCGCCGTCGAAAACATGGCCGGCGCCATCAAACGCATTTCGGTGCAGCGCGGCTACGACGTCACCGAATACACGCTGGTCTGTTTCGGCGGCGCCGGCGGCCAGCACGCCTGCCGGGTGGCCGATGCGCTGGGTATGGAAAACATTTTCATCCACCCCCTGGCCGGCGTCTTGTCGGCCTACGGCATGGGCCTCGCCGAAGTGCATGCGCACCGGGAGCGGGCCGTTGAAACCGAGGCGAGCCTGGGCGCCCTTGCCGATCTGGAGCCGGTGTTTGCCGATCTCGAAGGCCAAAGCCGGGTCGAGCTAGCCGAACAAAACATCGCCGCCGATCAAATCCAGGTTCACCGCCGCCTGCATGTCCGCTACGCCGGCACCGATACGGCGCTCCAGGTCCCGTTCGGGCCATTGGACAAAGTGTCCGCTGATTTCGAGGCCGCCCACCGGACCCGTTTCGGCTTCATCGATCCCGGACGCGGGCTGATCCTCGAAGCGGCCTTCGTTGAAGCCGTTGGCGGCGCCGAGCGGGCGGGCGATGGCGCCATGGAATTGGGCCCGGCCTCCGGCGCACCGATCGAAACCGTGACCACCCATATGGCCGGCAGCGCCCACGCGACGCCCATTTACCGGCGCGGCGATCTTGCGCCGGATACGCAAATCCATGGCCCGGCGATCATCATCGACGATACCGGCACCACGGTGATCGAGCCGGAATGGGCGGCACGCATGGGCGGCCCCGGCCATCTTATCCTTTCCCGAACGAGGCCGCGCCCGGCCAAGGCGGCAATCGGCGTGGCCGCCGATCCGGTGATGCTTGAAGTATTCAACAACCTCTTCATGTCCATCGCCGAACAAATGGGCGAGGTGCTTGCCAACACCGCCTCATCGGTGAATATAAAAGAGCGGCTGGATTTCTCCTGCGCCCTTTTTGATGCGGGCGGCGCCCTCATCGCCAATGCGCCGCACCTGCCGGTGCATCTCGGCTCCATGGGCGAAAGTATTGCCACCGTCATCCGCCAGCGCGCGGGCACCATGCAGCCGGGCGAGGTTTACGCCCTCAACGCGCCCTATAACGGCGGCACCCATCTGCCCGACATCACCGTCATCACACCGGTCTTCGATAGGGGTGGCAAGGACATCCTTTTCTTCCTCGGCAGCCGCGGCCACCACGCCGATGTGGGCGGCATCACGCCCGGATCGATCCCGCCATTCAGCCGCGACATCGCCGAAGAAGGCGTGCTGATCGACGACTTCCTTTTGGTCTCGAAGAGCCGATTGCGCGAGGCCGAGCTGCGCCAGTTGCTGGCATCGGGCCCCCATCCGGCGCGCAATCCCGACCAGAACATCGCCGACTTCAAGGCGCAGATCGCCGCCAACGAAAAAGGCGCCGCCGAGCTGGCCCGCATGGCCGAGCACTTCACCCTCAGCGTGGTCGAGGCCTATATGCGCCATGTGCGCGCCAACGCCGCCGAGCAGGTGCGCCGCGTGCTGGACGTCCTGCCGGACGGCGAATATACCGCACCCATGGATAACGGCGCCCAAATCCAGGTGGCCATCCGCGTCGACAAACTTCGCCGCCGCGCGGTCATAGATTTCACCGGCAGCTCGGTCCAGGACGGCGGCAACTTCAACGCGCCGGCCGCCGTCACCCGGGCGGCGGTGCTCTACGTTTTGCGCTGTCTGGTCGCCGACGATATCCCGCTCAACGACGGCTGTTTGGAGCCCATCGAGATTATCGTTCCAAGCGGCACCATCCTCAATCCCAACCCGCCGGCCGCCGTGGTCGCCGGCAATGTGGAAACCTCGCAAACTGTCACCGGCGCACTGATGGCGGCGGCAGGCGCCTTGGCATCGGGACAGGGCACCATGAACAATTTCACCTTCGGCAACACCGAGCACCAATATTACGAAACCGTCTGCGGCGGCGCCGGCGCCGGGCCCGGCTTCGATGGCGCCTCCGCCGTCCATACCCACATGACCAACACCCGCCTGACCGATCCTGAGATCTTGGAATTCCGGCACCCGGTGCGGCTCGAAGAATTCCGTATCCGCACCAATTCGGGCGGCGCCGGCCAGTCCAGAGGCGGCGACGGCACCGTCCGCCGCGTGCGCTTCCTGGAGCCGATGACCGCCGCCATTGTTTCGTCGTCGCGCAAAGTTGCGCCGTTCGGGCTGCAAGGCGGCGATGATGGCCGGTGCGGCCACAACTTTGTCGAGCGCGCCGATGGCACCCGCGAAGCGCTTGCCGGCGCCGATCAGACCGAGATGGCGGCCGGCGATGTGTTCGTTATCGAGACCCCCGGCGGCGGCGGCTTTGGCAAAAAATCTTGAGCAATATCATTCACTTGCCAGCAATTCACCAATACAGTCATCGATCCCGCGCACATCGCCGAAGCTTTGCCAGACGGTGGTCAGCCCGACAATATGATCTTCGTCGTAGCGGGCTGCGGTGGCGTCGGAGACCATGACCACCCGGTAGTCGAGCATCATGGCATCGCGGGCGCTGGTCTCGCAGCAGAAATTGGTTACGGTGCCGGCGATCAGCACGTTTTCGATGCCGCGCGCCCGAAGCTGCTCGTCCAAATCCGACGAGCCCTGAATAAAAGCCGAGAAACGCTTCTTGTTGGCAAAGATATCACCGTCTTCCGTAACCAACGTCGGATAGAGTTTTTGTCCCTCGGCGCCTTCGGTAAGGTTGTCCTTGTGGGCTTTCATTTTCTCCGGCGTGAAGAAATAATCGTGATAGATGGGCCATTTGGAAGGCCCGTCCATTTCATCGGCAAGGGACATGAGCACCCAGGCAACAGCGCCGCCGGCTTCCCGTAGATGGGCGCTGAGTTTATTGATATTGGGGCAGATGGAGCGCGCCGTTTCCACCTCGGCGACAAAAAAGTTCTGCATGTCGATGACCACCAGGGCGGTCTTTTTGGGATCGAACTTATCGAACACATGCAGGCGGCCGCGCTTGGCCATGATGCGCTCGATCACATAGTCCGGTATCTCCACATTATGGGGCATGCGCGACTGCCCTTAATCCGCGGCCTGGATCGAGCGCCAGACCTTTTCGGCGGTCGCCGGCATCTCAACATTGGGCGCGCCGATATGGCTGAGCGCATCGTTGATGGCGTTCATCAGCGACGGCATCGAGCCGACCGTGCCGGCCTCGCCGACGCCTTTGACGCCCAAGGGGTTGCGCGCAGTCGGCACCTCGTTGGCGGCCAGCTCGAAATTGCAGAAATCATCGGCCCTCGGCATGGCGTAATCCATGAACGAGCCGGTCAGCAACTGCCCGGCGGCATCGTAATTCAGATCCTCCATCAAAATCTGGCCGGCGCCCTGGGCGATGCCGCCATGCACCTGGCCTTCGAACAGAAGCGGGTTGAGGACCACGCCGGCATCGTCCACCGCCACATAGCGGGTGATGTCGATCTTGCCCGTATCGGCGTCGATTTCCACCTCGATAAGATGGGCGCCGTTGGGATAGACCGGCCCCTCGCCGATGCCGAACTCGCCATGCTCGTAAAAGCCCGGCTCGATATCGGCCGGCAGCTTGGGCCGCTGGAAGGCGGTCTTGGCAACTTCGGTGATGTCGAGGGACTTGTCGGTGCCGGCGACGGAAAAGGTACCACCTTCATATTCGATATCGCCGGCGGCCGCTTCCATCATATGGGCGGCGATGCGTTTGCCTTTTTCGATGATCTTTTCCGCCGCGATGGCGACTGCGGAACCGGCGAACACGGCGCAGCGGGCGTTGAAGGTGCCGACGCCGGAGGTGACCACGTCCGAATCGCCCATCTTATATGTGATGCCGTCGGCGTCGATGCCCAATTTATCGGCCAAAACCTGCTTGAAGGTGGTCTCGTGGCCTTGGCCGTGATCCATGGCGCCGCAAAGCAGCGTGATGCCGCCCTCGGTATTGAAGCGCACTTCGGCATGTTCGAAATTGACGCTGGCGACGCCGGACACGGTGTTCGACAATCCGACGCCAAGATACTTGCCGCGCTTTGCCGCCGCTTCCCGGCGCGCCTCAAACCCTTTATAGCCGCCGGTTTCCAGGCATTCTTCGAAGTTGCGTACGAAATCGCCGCAGTCGTAAACCTGGCCGAGGCCGGAGCGGTACGGCATGGCGTCGGCGGGAATGGTGTTCTTCAGGCGCAAGTCCGCCGCATCGATGCCCAATTGATCGGCGGCCTGATCGACCATCACCTCGATCACGTGGCAGGGTTCCGGCTTGGCGCCGCCCCGGTACTGGGCATTGGTCATGATGTTGGTCAGCGCGCCGGTGACGCGGGCATGGATGGCCGGCGTTTTATAGACGCCCGCCAATCCGCCGAGCCCCGACACGGCGGCGCCGATATTGCGGTCGGTGGTGAAATAAGCGCCGATGGGAACCTTGGTATGGGTGCGAAGGGCGAGGAACTTATGGTCCGCGTCCAAGGCCAGCTCGGCATCGACCAAGCCGCCGCGCCCATGTTCGTCGGTGAGGATGCTTTCCTGGCGTTCGGCAATCCATTTGAGCGGCCGGCCGATCACTTCCGATGCCCACATGGATAGACTGTATTCCGGATAGCAGCCGCCCTTGATGCCGAAGCCGCCGCCCATATTGTCGCAAATGACGCGGATTTTGGTCTGCGGGATTTTGAATATCTGCTGCGCCAGGGTGGCGCGGGTACCGTGCACCGACTGGATGGTGGCGCGCAAGGTATAGCGGTCTTCGTAATCGTCGTAATTGGCGATGCAGCCCCGGGGCTCCATGGCGTTACCGGTTACCCGGTTGACCAATACCCGGTGCGTGACCACATGCGCCGCTTCGGCGAAGGCGGCATCGACCGCGTCCTTGTTGCCGATCTCGTGGCAGTAGGCTTCGTTGCCGGGATTGTCTTCCCAGACGGCGGGCGCGCCATCGGCCAGGGCGTCATCGGCGGTGATGACGGCGGCCAGGGGCACGTAATCGACGGCAATCAGCTCGGCGGCGTCTTTCGCCTGATCAACGCTTTCGGCAACGATGAAGGCCACCGGTTGGCCGGCGAAGCGCACCCGTCCCTGGGCCAGGATCGGCATCGAGCAGACATAGCCGGGCGAGCCGTCGGCCTTCTTGCCGCGCATGGTGGGGAACTGGGCGCCCAACCCACGGGCTTGCAGATCATCACCGGTGAGCACCGCGAGCACGCCGGGGGCGGCTTCGGCGGTGGCTTTATCGATGGATGTGATATCAGCGTGAGCGTGCGGTGAGCGCAATACGAAGGCGCGCGCCTGGCGGGCTTCATTGACATCGTCCGCATAACGGCCGCGTCCCTTGATCAGCCGGTAATCTTCATCGCGCCGGACCGGATCGCCGATACGTACCATATTCATTTTTCTTTACCTCCCATTGACTGACCCGAAATTGCCTTCTTTGGCCCCATTCCGCAAGCGCCAGTTGGACCCGGTGCCGGCCGCTTTTTGCGGCACGGTGATCCCCGCATAAGTTACTTTTGCGTGTAATTTATTTTTAATCTCGTGCGACATCAATTTGCACCCCCCTTACGGTTATGACTGTTTATGACGCTTTATGACGGTTTTGCGGCGAATGGGTTGATATTTACAGGTTACACGGCACAATTCTCCTGCCCGATTGCGCGTTGCAGCGGGCTTAAAACAGGGTGTTTGCGGGATTTAAACGCGGACAAGAGTATAGAACATAATCGGAACAATTGCAAGGAATTTCGGCCGCCCCATTGCTTTGGTGCGCAAATCTAGCTGCGCTTATAGGCGCCGTTGATTTTTACTTCGGCGCCGTCCGGCCCGATGACGATAAAGCTGTCATGGCCGGGAAGGCGGCGCTGGATATCACGAGGCTTCAGGCCCTTGGCCGTATAGGCAGCCCACGCCGCGTCGATATCGTCGACCTTGAAATCGAATTGGAGGGCGCTTAGCGGAGCGGGCATGGCGTCCGATGCGGTCAGTTGGATGCGGGTGTTGTCGCCCAATGCAACGACCGCGAATTTGTCCTGGCGCACATCGGCGGCGCCACCCATGGCCTCGAAAAAATCGATGGCGGCGCCAAGATCGGTAACGGACATTCGCAAATGAGCGAGGGAAATGGCTGCGTCTGGAACCCGGTTCATGATATCTGTCGCCTCTGCTGGTTTGCTTCCGCCGCCGGTAAACAGCGGCGGCAGACTAATTCTAACCGGAATTTCCGTTGTCATGGGAAATCATTGGTAATGCACCGATTAATTGCTCCCGCGCTGGCGCTGCTGGCGGCAACGCTCGGCGGGCCAGTTGCCGCCGATGGCCTGGACCCGGCGTTGCTGAAGCGCGCCTTGGTGCGCGCCGAAGCCCTGCCCCGGCTGCACGCGCTGATCGTCGCCAGGGACGGGCGCGTAGCCGCCGGGCGGGCTTTTCGCGGCCCGGGATTGGACGCGCCGGTCAATATCAAGTCCATATCCAAATCCCTGATCGCGGCGCTGGTCGGCATCGCCATTGATCGCGGCCTCCTGACAGGCGCCGGCCAATTCATATTGCCGCTCCTGAAACGCCCCGGGGCGGCCACTGGCGACGCCCGCTTGAGGACCATCACCATCGATCATTTGCTTTCCATGCGCGCCGGATTGCAGCGCACGTCGGGGCGCAATTATGGCCGCTGGGTGAACAGCCGCGACTGGGTCGGGCATGTGCTGTCGCGCCCCTTCGCCGATGCGCCCGGCGGACACATGCTCTATTCCACCGGCAACAGCCATTTGCTTTCGGCGATCCTGACCAGGGCCGCCGGGCGTTCGACCCATGCTTTGGCTAGGGACTGGCTGGCGAAACCGCTCGGCATCCGCATTCCTCCCTGGCAACGAGACCCGCAAGGCATTTATTTCGGCGGCAACAATATGGCGCTGTCGGCCAACGCCCTGTTGCGCTTTGGCGAGCTGTACCGGGGCGGCGGCATGATCGATGGCCGGCGGATATTGCCGGCAAGCTGGGTGCGCGCATCCTGGACGGGGTACACCCGCTCGCCCTATTCGGGCGATGCCTACGGTTATGGCTGGTTCTTAACGAAATATTGCGGCCAGCGCGTCGCTTACGCGCGCGGCTTCGGCGGGCAATTTGTTTACGTGGCGCCGGGCTTGGCGATGACCATCGTCATCACCTCGGACCGCTCGGCGCGCACCCGCATCGGCGGCTACCGCCAAGCGCTGACATCGCTGGTCGAAGACGCGCTGATCCCCGCAGCCCTGCGCGCCGATGGCCGAGATTGCGCGCCTTAAATTGGCACAGGATTGTTTTGTTACATGCTTTAACAATGCCGATACAGCGCCGTCATTAGCGCGTCATACCGCCATGGCACCCTACCTTAAGTTAATTGGGAGATGGACCATGAAGCGGTATTTGCGACTTTCGATATTTTTGGGCGTTGTGGCAGCGGCGGCGGCCCTGTTCGGCGCCAGATATACAGACTGGGTTTCCACAGCCGCATTGGCCGGCGAGGGCGAGGCCTATCTGGTGGTTCTGGACGCCCCGGACGGCTTTGCCGCGAAGGCCGGCAGGCTGGGTTTCACCAAGATCGAAGCGCTGAATTTTTCAAGCTTGGGCGCCTCGGCGCACCGGGTGACGGTGCCCGGCGGGGCCAGGCTGGAGGCCGAGTTGCGTAGACTTCGCCGTGCCTTTCCAGACGCCATCATCGACCAAAACGACGGTTAGCACCGATGGAAAATTATGATTTAACTCAGCTATCGTTTCTGATCGTTGAAGAACACTTGCCGATGAGTTCCATGCTCCGGGGTATTCTCCGCGAATTGGGCGTAACGGAAGTATATGACGCCTCATCGCCCGAAGCCGGGTTCGAGGAATTTAACTTTTCGGTACCGGATGTGGTGCTGATTGACTGGTCGCCCGGATTTGACGGCATTGGCTTGCTGAAGAAAATTCGCGCCGACGAGGCCAGCAAAAGCCCCTATGTGCCGGTTATCATGGTGACCGCTCACGGCGAGGCGGAAAAGGTGTTCGAGGCCCGGGACGCGGGCATGACCGAGTACCTCACCAAACCCATATCGGGCACGCGCTTGTATCAGCGCATTTCGTCGATCGTGAAATCCAATCGCAACTTTGTTCAGGCTTCGAAGTTTTTCGGCCCCGACCGGCGCCGCCGAACCAAGGAATTTGATGGCGGCTGCCGGCGCGGCGAGAGGCCGGTGCTCAGCGCCGTTGCAACCTAGAGGGAGTGAGGCCATGCTGACGTGTATCACCCTGACGCTGCTTTTGATCCTGATGTTGGCGGTCGCCATATTGCTATTCCCGGACGCGGCGATGCTGCCAATGATCGGCACGGCGGCCGCGGTTCTATTGTTTGCGCCGATCTGGTTTGTCGGCAATCAGGCGGCCCGGCAATCCTTCCAGGGCGCGCAAAATCCGGCGCGTCTCGACCGGGAAGCGAAACAGCTTATCGACGTTATCATGAACTCTTCCAACGCCGTCGGCTTCCACGAGATCGGCGGCAAAACCCAGGACACGATCGTCGCGAATATGCGCGATCTCAAGGCCGGCAAGATCAAGAACGCACACCGGGCGGTGAAGTCACTAGGCGCGGTTCCGGTTTCCAAGTTTAACGCGACGCGCAATCCGGCCCGGCTAAGCGCCACCTTGGCCAAATACTATCTGCTGGCCGACGACAAGACCGACGACGGCGAGCGGCTGCGCATGCGCATCAACAACTTCATCGCCGGCATCAGCGACGCCAGCTTGTAGCGGAATTTCCCGCGCGGGCGTTGCTCTCAGGCGATGCGGCTGGTTATTGATCAGACGAATACAAATCCAGCGAACTATTGATCGATAAACCACTAGGTGTTATAGATATTACGATAACACTACGTGGCTTATTTTGGGTGGTTTATTGGCCGGGTACCTTACCAAGAGTTTTGCCCGTTGGGCGCGGCGCGTGGGGATTAAGGATCAATCC
>Ga0114993_10007234_pt1 | contig 10284 bp, 8 predicted proteins | sample ArcticOcean_MG_C_FD_87042 | JGI IMG/M metagenome (GOLD analysis project Ga0114993, IMG submission 87042) | Marine microbial communities from western Arctic Ocean - ArcticOcean_MG_CB2_150 | ecosystem: Environmental > Aquatic > Marine > Oceanic | place: Arctic Ocean: Canada Basin | collected...
AGCCATGGTCGTTGATGGCAGCCGACAGATCTGGCTCATCGGCGAGCAAACGGGCGAAGTCTGGTATGACGCCGGAACCAGCCCGTTTCCCTTCGCCCCCGTCCCTGGAGCCGTCTTCGGCTATGGGACGCCAGCGCCCTTCTCCGTCAAGTTGGCGGGCACTTCCATGTGCTGGCTCTCACAGACCGTGGACGGGGCAGGCATTGTCGTGGCGTCGTCTGGCGTCGTGCCGCAGCGCATTAGTACCTACGCGGTCGAGACAGCCATTGCACGCTACGCACGCGACTCCATCATCACCGACGCGGAGGCGCTCGTGTACTCGGAAGCTGGGCATGTGTTCTATTGCCTCACCTTTCCAGCCGCCAATGCGACCTGGGTCTTCGACTTGACCACGGGCCTCTGGCACGAGCGTGGCGTGTGGGATGCCGACGCTGGGGCGTTCGATGTCTGGGCGCCCAGGAGTCATTGCTACGGCTTCGGACAGCACCTAATCGGGGACCGCACGAGCGGCCAGGTCTGCACGATGGACACGGCCTACACCGCCGAGTGCAATGGAGACACGATACGTCGGCTTCGTATTCCGCCGCCCATGTTTCGCGCTCCAGGCGTGCGTCGGATGTTCGTGAGCCGCATGGAACTGGTCCTCGAGACGGGCCTCGGCACAGCGACGGGACAAGGCGTGGACCCGCAGGTGATGCTGCGCTCCAGCACCAATGCCAAGACATGGTCGCACCAGCGGCTCGCGTCGGCTGGCAAGCAGGGCGAATACAACGCCCAGGCCGTCTGGACGCGCTTGCCGAGCAGCCTGAAAATGTGGGTGCCGGAGATCACGGTCACGGACCCGATTCCCTGGCGCATCATGGGTGCCGAGATCGATGGGCGCGGTTTCTTTGGGCAGGGCGGATAATGTCCACGCAACTGGCACCGGTCCCCGAGTTCGTCGTCGAGTCGGCAGTCACGCAGGAGCGCATCACGGGCCGCGTGACGCAGGCCATGCGTTATTGGCTCTTGGCACTGGCTGACCGCCTAAATACGACGCCTAACCGTATTGCGGCAGTCGCAGTCGAGACGCAGGCCGCCTCGATCTCGGCGACGAACTTCTCCATCGCGTCGGTCCTCCCTGGCCTGTATCGGCTCTCAATGGCGGCACGGGTCACACGAGCCGCGTCCAGCAGCAGTTCGCTGATCGTGACGTTTGGCTGGACGCAGGCGGTGGCCTGCACACTGGCGAGTGTGGCGATGACGGGGAACACGACCGCGACGGTCGGAACAGCCTCATTCCTGGTCCGCGTTGATAAAGACTCCGCGATCACCTATGCCACGACCTATGCGTCGTCGGGCGGCGTGACCATGCAGTATCGCCTGGACACGGTCTGCGAGCAGGTGCTATGAGCGCCATTCGAGAGGCGACAGAAGAGGATGTGCCTCGGATCGTGGAGATGGGCCTGGCGTTCCTGCGCGGCTCCCCCTATCGCAAGCATATTCCCGAGAATGCCGAGCAACTGGAGGCATTGACCCGCCGGGTCATTGACGGCGAGTCGAGCGCCTGCCTGGTCCTGGAGCGCGACGGCGCACCTGTGGGTATGATGGGACTGATGGCCTACGACCACTTCATGTCGGGCGAGCACGGGGCCGTGGAGCTGGTCTACTGGATCGACCCAGCGGCGCGTGGCTCTGACGGCGTGCGGTTACTCAAGGCTGGAGAAGCCTGGGCCTCCTCGCAGGGCGCACAGTGGTTGCAGATGATCTCGCCGGACGCTCGCGTGGACCAGTTCTACGAGCGGCTGGGCTACCAGCTCGTCGAGCGGTGCTTTCAGCGACCACTGGAGATGCACGCATGACGCCTGTCCTCATGGACGACCCGAAGATCATGGTCTTCGACGATGTCTTGCCTGACCCGATGGCCTACCGTGCGGCGGCACTCGCGCAGACATTCGAGACGCATATCCACAATACCGTGCCTTTTCATGGCATTGCGATGTCGCCTCCAGACGTGTCGGCGTTGATCATGGAGCGGTTTCCCTCCTATCAGCCCACGCTCACCTTCTTTCGGCAGAGTCCGAAGGGACAGATGGAGCCGAACTTCATCCATTGCGACCGCACGATGGGCGACTGGACGGCGTTGCTCTATCTCACCCCAGACCCGCCAGCCGAGGACGGCACGGACTTCTGGACGCATCGCCCGACTGGGGACACGAAGAGCGCGGCGCTTAGTACAGAGAGTTCTCTCCCTGAGGATGAGAAGATACAGGCAACGGCTGACTGGGATCGTCGGACCCATGTCGCTGGAACCTTTAACCGGATGCTGCTCTTCCCCGCGCCCTATTACCACTCCCGCGCACTCTTCGACAACTTCGGCGATGGAGACGAGTCACGCTTGGTCCATGTTACGTTTGGAGAGGATTCATTATGGCAGCAATAACCGCCGCCGTCGCCGTTACCGCCGCCAGCGCGTTAGGGGCCGCGAAGGTTTCTGCGAATGCAGCATCGAACAGTGTTACGACGCAGACAGCATCAGCCAATGAGGCGGCTCGACTTCGAGCGAAGTCAGCCGCAGATCAGTTGGCGTTTGCCAAGGAGCAGGCAGCGCAACTGCGCGCCGACACGGCGTACGCACAGCAGGCCAATTACGGGCAATGGGCGGCTGGTGAGGGCAATGAGGCTAGTCAGTTCAACATCAACAACCGCTTCAATGTGGGCGCTACCAATGCGACGATGGCGAACGCATACAACCAGTTCAAGGCCACGCGAGACGACCGCAACGCCAGATACACCACGCGGGCGGGCGACATGAGCAACCTCCGAGCGATGCTGGGCGGCCAGACGTATGACCCGGCGGCGTTTGACGAGTTGGCTGCGTTGGAGCGCGTGAAGGCCGAGCAGTACGACCCCACGATTCCTGATTACCAGCGGAACCCGAACATTCCGCCGCCATCGGCTCGCAGCTAGAGGACACGCACATGCCTATCAATAACCCCGAAACGCCCTCGCATCGCTCGATAGACATCATCGCGGCCTATCGAGAGTTTCTAGGTCGCGAGCCAGAAAACGCCGATGTGCTCAGGGAGTGGATAAACAGCCCAGGCACCCTTGAGGAGATCCGCACCGAGATCCGTGACAGCGAAGAGGGGCAGGCGTATAGGCGGAGCCGGAGCAACGAAGAGACAACCGACCCCGGCCTACGCCGCACTGACATCATCGCGCTCTATCAGGAGTTACTGGGACGCGATCCAGAGAGCGACGCCGTGGTCGATGCCTACTTGAACAGCCAAGGCAGCCTCGACGACATCCGGGACGAGATACTGAACAGCGAAGAAGGGAAAGCGTATGCGGCGAGTAAGGGTGGTGGCCCCAACGGCGGCGGGAAGGACAGCGATGCCATTACCGCGGCCTATCAAGAGTTTCTGGGACGCGACCCAGAGAACGAAGATGTAATCACGGAATGGATAAATAGCCCGGGTACCCTCGACGAGATCCGAGACGAGATCCGGAACAGTGAAGAGGGCCAGAGATATACCAAACGCCAAGCCCATCTCTACAATACTCGGTGGTGGACCGAGGGCGTAAACATGTCAGCCACAGACCCTGGCGTACATGCCATGATCGAGCGCGACAGGGCTGGGTGGCTGGAGATGTTGCGGACACATGCCTCGGGATTCAAAGACTCTGGCGAGGGGTCGAACTGGGAAGAGGTAGCCCAGGACGAGTTAAATGCGGCTATCCGGCAGATGCGCTATGCCCCCAATGCCGGAACAGACCCGAAGCGATGGCTCGATGAAGCCAAAGCGCGAATCACCAGACGCATCCAAGCTGACGATACAGACGACAATGACACCGACTCTGGCGACAATGGCAACCCCAATGCTGGCGACAATGGCGACCCCAATGCCGGCTTCGGCACACGACCCACGACGCCCTATAGTGTGAGGCCCACGGCTGCCTCGACGTTTGCGCCAAGCCAAGCCCAGCCAGGGCAAAATGCGTGGTCCGGTCAGGCCGCGCCGCCATCGACACCGCCACCGCAGCCCCCATTCATGGGGAGGATGTCGAATCTCGTCGATAACACCTCACCGACAACGGCAGCCCCGTGGCAGCCCCCGCAGGCAAACAATGCGTGGAACCAAACCGATGCGAATTATCAGCAGGCGGGTGCTGACTACGCCGCTGGTCCGAATGGTGCCAACTATACGGCGGCCCCGTGGGAGCAGTCACGGCGGCGCTTTGGGGGCCAGGATGCTGCATTGGGCGCTCCACGCGGCAGGCGGCGTAACCAGATGTCGCAACGCTATGGTCGCCGAGACCGCACACAGTTTGCACGCCAGGACGCTCGGGGGAATCAAGCGAACGCTACGCTCGCTCGCACCGACTTTGACCGGCAGATGGACAACTGGCTCCGAGCCTATAATCAGTGGAATCAGCAAGGATCGGCTGGTCCGGCGCCTGATACGGGTCAAACGAATAGAGGCACGCAATGGCAGTAAGAAGTCTCGCCGGACCATTCGATTATTCGGCCCCGACGACGCCTGCGGTTCAAACTTACGGACAGCCGTTTTATACGCCATCGTCACCATATCAGACCCCCAGTCCGTACCAAACGAACCCCTATACGGCCCCGACCTATCAGTCGGCCACCCCGTTTGGGCGTCCTGAGTATGCCCAGGCGACCCCGTTTGCCTCTCCGACTGCCGAGGGGATGCAGCAAGACCCTGGCTATCAGTTTCGCCTCACCGAAGGCCAGAAGGCGCTGGAGCGGTCGGGCGCAGCGCGTGGTGTCACGAATACGGGTGGCAACATGAAGGACATCCTAGACTACGGGCAGAATGCGGCCAGCCAGGAATACGGGAATGTCTATAACCGGAGCCTTCAGAACTACAACACCAACGAGCAGAATCGCTTCAATACGTATGCGATGAACTACGGGAATGCCGCGAATGCTTATGGCACCAACGAAGCCAACCGAGCGCGTGCGTTCGATGTCAATGCCGCCAATGCGTTTCAGGGGTATGGCGCGAATGAGATGAGTCGTGCGAATGCCTACGGCGTGAACGAGAACGCTCGACAGCGTGCGTATGACACGAATGAGGCGAACGCACAGAACGCCTATGCCACGAACGCCGCCGCGAATCAGGCCGCATACATGATGAACGCGAATCAGGCGCAGCAGGACTATCAGAACCAGTTCCAGAGCTGGGTGCAGAGCTATAACCAATGGCGTCAGACAGGTGCCGACCGCTTCACCGAGCAGTATGCGACTGCGCCGCCGGTATAACCCCATGCCACCATTCAAATACGAACCCTTCCAAAACCCGTACGTCGGGTCGATCATTGACCTCATGGGCCAGGGCGACGAAGCCAAAGCCCAAGCCCTAACCCGCGTTGGAGAGATCGAGGCACAAGCCGCACGGCAGCGTGGGCAGATATGGAGTGGAGCGGTCCAGAACGTCGGGAGCGCCGTTTCCCAGGGTATCCAGAGCTGGCAGGATGAAAAGGCGCAGGCGAAGGCGCAGGCGCGTATTGACGAAGATCGTGCGAGGGCCGACATCTTATGGTCACGCGGTGTAGCCGAGTTTGATGAAGGAGAACGTGCTGCGGCCTTGGGCAGGCGCGCCTTCTCTGGAAGTACAAACCGGGATACTCAGATCGGCCCAATGCCGACCTATCAGACAGAAGCGGACGGCTCCATGATGATGGAAGACGTGCCGACCCCGCCAGGGATGCTACCGAGTCAACGTCCTGTAATAGACGAGCACCCATACCAGACAATGGAAGCGAGCGGTCTTCTCCTCTGGAATCCAGCCAAGCTCCTAGAGGAAGGGACTGCCAATGGCTCCCTAGAGGCAATATTGCCCTATGTCGCGGCCATGGAAAGCGCCAACGCTACGAAGAAAAGCAACCACGAGGCAACCATTGCCTCTGCGAAGGAGACAGCCGTCGTCCTCTTGGGCATGTCAGACGAGGGGCTTGTCGGAGCGGTTCCTGAAGCCCTTGGATTCTTTAAGGGGAGTCTGCCTCCATCGATGCTAACCATATTCGAGCAAGCCGTCGCTACTGGCGACCCTAGCGAGATACGAGGGGTGCTCAATCGGTTCGCTGGCGTAGCTAAGAAGCCTGGATATACCCTTGGGCTGAATGACAGACGTTACGACGGGGAGAATAACCCCGTGGCCTTTGGGCCTGGAAAACCACTAACGCTGGAAGAGAAGATTATCGCAGCATCTGCGCGTGGAGACGAGCCAGAACTTGAGAGACTCCATGCGCTGCAACTCAGGCTGAGCGAAACGGCCGCTAGCGTCGAGACAGCACGACACAATCTGGTGACTGCGGACTTAAAAGGTAGAGAGTTGGATGCGGCCGAGGAGGAATCCCGGCCAGTTGTACTTAGCTACGATGCGAATGGCGATCTTGACCTACACGCGTCTATGTCATTGCTTGGATTGGATACCATTTCGCAAGCAGATTCATTGCATGCACGAGCTGATATGTGGACGACTGGTCTTCTCACTTCATTCCCGAGGCTTGTCGGTCCTGTGTTCGGTGGTGCCGAAAAGACAATGGGTAACATTGCTGCGATAGATCTCGCAGAACATGCCATTACGCGGGCGCTACAGAAGAATACGAGACTTCCTGACGCAGAGAGGAAGGCTATTAGGAAAAGTCTCGACATGTCTACTGGAAGGCTCAGAAGCCCAGACTTTGTCCGTCTGAAGTTCAAGGAGATAGATACAGTCTTGCGGATGGAACTCCAATCTAAGAGGAACGTAGATGACGTACGTTCAATACTCCAAGTATTGGATTTACTGGGAGTGCCGAATGACAGCGCAACTGCCGAGGCAAGTCCCGTATCAGACGTGCCGCCACCGGACCTGAAAGATCTAAAATTCGGCCAGGTCACCTTGTTTCAGGGGGGACCACACAAGGGGGAGAGGTGGACCATTAACTCGCTTGGACGTCCAGCAAGGGTTGATCCGTAATGGGACAAACCTACGTCAGAACTCCGCTCACTGCCAGCCAGCGAAAGCAACTTGAGGACGACGTTAAAGTTGCCACGCGGAGGCCGGAATCTATTAATATCCCTATCACCCCTCAACAGAAGACACAGGCCGAGAAGTCTGGTGGTTTCTTTGCACCAGAAGGGCCGGTAGCATTCTTCAATCGCGGCATCAATCGCGGAGCCACACTCGGCGTAGGAGCAGAGTCTCTCGATAAAATAGTGAGACATGTCACGCCAATCCCAGAAAGAGATCCCGAGGGATTTACTGAGAACATTGCACAGTCTACGGGCATGGCGCTTGGTACCGTTCCAGGGGTCGTAGGAGGAGCCGGTCGCGTGGCCTTGCTAGCGGGCGGTAGGGTTGTCCCAGCCGTCGCTCGGGCAATCGCCACTCCATTTATGAATCGTTGGAAGACGGCGGTCGGCACAGAACTCGCGGCTGGTGCTGGCGCTGGCGCTGGCAGAGAACTCGCAGGGGAAGAGTATCAGGCACTGGGAGAACTTGGCGGAGGACTGACAGGCGGTGTTGGCGCTGGTTCTGTGCTCGCACTCTCGGAACTCCGTAGGATGATCATTCGAGGGGCCATTAAGTCTACTCGTGGTGGAATATCTCGTGTGAAGGCGTGGGTCGCTCCATTCTCCGAGTCGAGTGGACGAACGAGGGCATCGGCGCAACTCCAGGCGCGTTCAGCGGACCCCTCTGCCGCTGCGGCCTTAGTAGACGAACAGGCCATCGGCGGTCTGACATCTGCCCAGCAGACAGGCGAGCAAAACATCTTGGCCCTTGAACGAACGATTGCCTCTCGGTCGTCTGAGACAATAGCTGCCTATCGAGCGCAGTTGCAAGCATCGGAACAGGCACTTGGTCGCGCTGCGAAGGACTTAGCAGATACGGGCGGGTTGGAATGGAAGATTCAGGGAGCAATAGACAAAGCGCAGGATGAGATACAGCGGTTAGGGCTTGGCATGTCCGAGGAAGAAGCCTCGAAAGTCACCTATAAGGCCGTCATGGATGCGTATGGAGCGTCCAAAATAACTGAAGCTGAACTCTGGAACGTCCCGAATGTCCGTCTCAGCACGAATCGCATTGCATCGACCTATGACGAGCTTGTTGCGGAATTGCCACGAGCGCAGCATAAAGACATGCCACAGGAGGCAAGGGATCTTCTGAGCACGAGCGAGATGCCGAGCGATGCCTTAGTGCTCGGCGACCAGGGAGAATTGGTATCGAGTGCAACGGATGGACCCACGCGACTCTTTGCGGAAAGCGAATCGCTGCGAGAGATACATGGGTTCGCCTCGAAGATGCGAGAAATACAGCGAGCCGCGAGAGCCGCTGGCGACGGCAATCGCGCACGTATTGCTGGAAGACTTGGCGATGCTGCCTGGGAGTCTTTGCTGGGATCGGCTGATAGTCCCACATCGGTGGCTCCGCAGTTACAAGCGGCGAGAGAGTATACCAAGGCGTTAAATACAGCATTTCGGCAGGGAGAAGTCGGGAATCTCTTGGGCTACGCTCCGACCGGAGAGCAACGAGTCGCCCCGACTGAGATACTCGAAGTGGCCCTTCGCGGTCGAGGCAATGCACAGGCGGCTGTGAGAGATGACGAGTTACGTGCAGCCGTCGGATTCGGAGGTCGCGATACCGCTGGAGCGACGGATGCCATTGAAGCGTATCTAGAGCAACGGCTCCTCGCGGCTGCACGGCCTGGGGCAGGTGGCAGTTACTCTGCCGCTGGGGCAAGCGCCTTCATGCGGAACAACGCGCAACTCTTGGGGCGACATCCAGGGTTGCAGCAGCGACTAGAGGCTTCCGTAAGTGCCCTGGAACGGGGCGAGAGACTCATAAAGTTACGACCCACCATCGCACGCGCTATGGAGTCATCCACCCCCGCCGGTGAGATTAAGCGTGTCGCAGCGAAGGACATGGAGGAGTTCAGGGCCGGGGTGATGGAGTATGCCTTACATCCTGGGACGACAGTAGACGAAGCTGGCAATCGAGTCATTAGCGGGAAGAGATTACTGGGACTCCTGAATCAGGACAAGACACGTCGCGTCTTCTCCGAACTCTTCTCAGACGCAGAGATGGGCAGGCTTGATACGATCGCGAGAAATCTTAGGAATGCCCAGAGGGCGTCTGGGAAACTAGACCCGACGATCCCTGGCGACCATACACCGCTCCCGGTGGGTATCGAGCGCGTGCAGTCTACGCTTACATTCCTGGCGAGGTTCCTGGGCGCTCGCAGTGGCGCGTATGCCGCGCAAGGCACTGGGGCAACACTACAGACAACGGCAAAGGCTGCCGGTCTAGCAGAGCGCGGCATGGCTCGTTACCTGAATCGTCATAGCGACAATCTCCTCGTAGACGCGATGAAAGACCCAGCCTTGTTCAAGTCGTTAATGACTTCGGTGAATGCACCTGCCGAGGAGTCGAGAACTGCGTTACAAGTATTGAAAGATTGGATTAGACGTTCACAAACAGCAATCCCAATAGCGTTGGATACGATTATGGCTCCTACGGCTATCGGCACTGGTGTGTCGATGCTTCCAAGTCATGATAGACAACAATCAGAGAGTCGGCTCAAGACCATGCGCGACCTGCTTCCGACAGTACGCGTGGCCGGGAGCATATCCGATCTAATTAGTGACAAACGACGGCAGCGTCAATCTTCGGAGTCTGGGTCAATGGCAGACGTACTCGCTCGATAGCATCTCATGCCCGTTTCTTGTAGAACATAGGACTTTATGGCAGGCACACTCACACCTACCCCATTCCAGGTCGTACTCGATGCGACGGGCGTTGCCGTCGCTGGGGCTAAGATCTACACCTACCTCGCCGGAACGACCACGGCCTCGGCGACCTACACCACCGCTGCTGTCGATGTGGCGAACGCAAACCCCATCGTCGCGGATAGCGCGGGGCGCTACACGGCCTATCTGTCGGCAGGCGGCAACTACAAGTTTATCTACAAGACCTCTGGCGATGTGCTGATCCGCGAGCAAGACAATGTATTGGCGGTGCCGGGGAGCGCGGTCAACCTGGACATTGAAGGCACGGTGGGTCAGGCGGTTACGGCTGGGCAGGTGGGTTATCTGTCCTCGGCTGGCGAAGGCGTACCCCTCACGGCTGGCCTGTGGTATCTCACCGACTCGGATGCCACGCCGACCTCGACGCTCCCACAGTCGATTGGCATGGTCGTCAGCGCCATCGCGATCAATGCGGCTGGCACGATCCGACTCGCTGGCGTTGCGACGACGGCCTCGTCGGTGGTAGTCGGCAGCACCTATTACAT
>Ga0114993_10007236_pt1 | contig 10284 bp, 12 predicted proteins | sample ArcticOcean_MG_C_FD_87042 | JGI IMG/M metagenome (GOLD analysis project Ga0114993, IMG submission 87042) | Marine microbial communities from western Arctic Ocean - ArcticOcean_MG_CB2_150 | ecosystem: Environmental > Aquatic > Marine > Oceanic | place: Arctic Ocean: Canada Basin | collected...
ATCTTGGTCTTTAGGGTGTTCTAGACCAATACTCCCACCATCACTCCACTTCTTACCATTATTTTTAGAGTGTTGGCATACAATCCTATCTAATAACATGTCACTACTCCACCCCTTCCCTTCTGGGTCGCTTAAATGGAGATAATAAAAATCTCCATTGGGAGAAGAAATAACACAGGGGTCTCCGTAAACACCTAAGCTAGATTCTAATGTCTTTTGTTTCCAAGTGTGTCCACCGTCCGTTGATCTATAAACATTATCTAAGATGCTTCCCGCAATAATAATATTCGGATTTTTTTGACTTATTGCAATGCTCGGCTCACATGGTTGAAACCCCTTTGTAGTATGCTCTAAACCTATTCTCACATTCTTAGGTACTTGCGCCTCACTATTAGATTGAGCGAAAATTGAAAAAGTACACAGATATAAAAAATTAAATAACAACCCACTTAGACAGTATTTCATAACTTTTTAATTGTTACTATCAATTAAGATGTCAAAATCTGAGATAAGTAATTTGAGCTCTTCTTGTATAGCGTTTTGTAGTTTAAGCAAATCATCATCTGAGAGTTCGGCTAATTTTTCTTCAGCAGCGTGATCATGAATATGTAACTCCCCCTCTTCATGGTTGCATTCTGTTCCAGGTAACTTAACCATGGTTTTACTCCAAGTCACATATCTAGAATCTAAAGATGCAAGCTTGATGAAAGAGCTGTCAGTAGTAGGAGTATTTTGAAATTCTGTACGAAGTCTCACAAGAAATTCCTTAGCTAATCTTCCGCTCTCTTCATGAACTGAGATTGCCATAGATTTTGCATTACTCTCACCTAATTCTTCTTTATTATTTTCGCTGTTAGAAGAATCACCGCATGATGAAAAAGAGAAGATTGCAAGAAAGACTGTTAAAACTGAAGTTGAAATTTTCATAATTATATAATACTATTATTTTGCTAATTTATATCTTTTTTAGGGACTGGATCATCTCCTGAAGTGCCCCAAGGATGACAGTTTCCTATTCTACGCAATGTTAACCATAAACCCTTGAAAGATCCCCACTCCTCAAAAGATTGTATAGCATACATAGAACAGGTGGGGTTATGTCTGCAATTAGATCCAAGGAATGGGCTAAGTATGGTTTGGTATATTCTGACTAAAGCAATAAAAACGAAGCGCATAGTCCAAAGATAGTCAGAGGTAGATTAAGTAGGCCAATTCTCAATAACCATAATCAAAGCTAGACTAAATGTTGCACCTCCAACAACAAGTTGTTGGGAACGTTCATGAATTCCCAAGGAACGACCAAGAGAAAAAAGAGATAATGTGACCAGTAAAATGACCAATTGTCCTATTTCAATTCCTAAATTAAACTTGAGAAGTGGTATTATAAAACTCGAATCTCCTGAGGTAGAAATCCTATAAAAAGATGAGAATCCCAGTCCGTGAATAAGACCAAACAGCAATGTAAATAAATAAATTGACTTCTTAGCAAATTTTGTAGAGGTTACTAAGCTAACGCCGCTTATTTGTAACGCTGCCGTTATTACTATCGTTAAGGGAATAAGAAATTCTATATACACAATAAGTGATCGTACAACATCCAAGCTTGCGAGAAGAAGTGTTAAGGAGTGCCCTAAAGTGAATGCGGTAGCAAGCAAAGCCATTCGGCCTAATTTAGTGAGATCGAACGATGCTGCTAATGCAATTAAAAAAAGAATGTGGTCTAGACCTGAAAGATCAGTTATGTGAGATGCTCCGAGAATAATATCCTTCATCGCTAAGATTTAGTTAATTACTTAATGCGATGATATGCACAAATAGTGAAAGAAAATTCATGGCGTTCATCAGCTGGGTGATCATCAATAACTCGCATTTTCCATAGTGAGGAATCAAATTCAGGGAAGAAAGCGTCTCCTTTAGGCGTGCCGTGAACGTGAGTGATATACATCGTGTCTACAACATCTAATTCGAGTGCTATTTTATAAATCTGACCCCCTCCAATTATAAAGCAATCTGTTTCTCCCGCATTTCGTGCTGTCTCTAAAGCACTTTCTAAAGAGGGTGATAGTTTAGCGGAAGATGCGTCATATTCTGAATTGCGACTTAAAATTATATTTGTCCGTCCAGGAAGAGGCCTGTATTTATGAGGAATACTTTCGTAGTTCTTTCTCCCCATGATAACATGCCTTCCTCTCGTTGACGCTTTAAAAAAAGACATATCGTCCGGCAATGACCAAACCAAGTCGTTGTCCTTTCCTATCACTCCATTATCCGCTACAGCAGCAATTAAGATAATGCGCATTAAGGCGTTTTCATTTTCGCTCATACAGCAATTGGAGCTTTTATGTGAGATTGTGGCTCGTAGTTTACAAGAGTGAAATCTTCGTGAGTAAAGTTGAAGAGGCTCTTAACATCTGGATTTATGAGCATCTTAGGTAGCTCCCCAGGTGTTCTAGATATCTGTTCGCGAGCTTGTTCGACGTGATTAGAGTAGAGGTGAACGTCGCCGAATGTATGAACGAATTCACCTGGCTTAAGTCCACAAACTTGGGCCATCATCATTGTGAATAAAGAGTAAGAAGCTATATTAAAAGGAACACCTAAAAAAGTGTCTGCGGAACGTTGGTATAGTTGGCAATTTAACTTACCCTCACTTACATGAAATTGAAATAGGCAATGACATGGAGGGAGTGCCATTTCATCAATAAAACTTGGATTCCAAGCGCTTACTACATGTCGTCTAGAATAAGGGTTGTTGATGATGGAGTCGATGACCTTTGAGATTTGGTCTGTAGAAGAGCCATCCGGATTAGGCCATGAACGCCACTGATAGCCATAAACTGGACCGAGATCTCCATTCTCATCAGCCCAATCATCCCATATTCTAACTCCGTTATCCTTGAGGTATTTTATATTCGTGTCGCCTTGAATAAACCAAAGCAATTCATGTATGATACTTCTAAGGTGGAGTTTCTTAGTTGTAGTTACGGGGAAACCTTTAGAAAGGTCAAATCGCATTTGGTATCCAAAACAACCAAGGGTTCCAGTGCCTGTTCTGTCATCGCGCACGACTCCATTTTCTAATAAGTGGTCAAGTAAATCAAGGTATGCCTTCATGGAGCGAAGATAATAAACAACTATTGCCAAATACGCAGCTTATCAACTATAGGACCAACTTCCCTTGCTCTGTAAATCATATTTACAACTAGCATATGCAAAAGGAGGGCGAAGTGAATAGGCACTAAATATAATGGCCATCCTAAAGATGGAAATAAAAAAGGGTTATACACATCTGGAGCTTCCGAAACAAACATGTAGTTAGCTAAGACACCATCAGAGCTCTCGAAAAAATTTATAAATCCATTTATAAATACCATCAGAGTTGAAATAACCGCAGCAAATAAATATGCTCTTAACCAGTCAAAAGAATTGAGTCGCATTCCATAGACTCGAATCATTACAATTGGCACGACAAAAAGCCCCGTGTGAACAAGAATATAATGAATCATAACAAACGGAGAATCACCAACAGTAAGCAGTGGAGTTAGTATTGAATAAAACCCGCCAAGTATAGACATAAATAAAGTATATACGAATAGCTTTCTATTTCTAATGAAGCAATTAAGTGCGAGGAGCCAGAAATTAAGTCCACAAAAGTGTAATGGGAGAGAGCGGTGAAAAGAAAAGGTTTGGTATGGATTTAAAATAGTATAAATAGGTAGAAATATCTGTATTGCAATAATCGCAAACCCCAAGCGCTTCAAGTAATAATTTCTATTTTCTACACTAATATTATCGAAAGATTTAATGAAAACCCATCCAATAAAAAGTGCACATCCCATCATAACCCAATACCTCATCTCAGTAGGCAGAATGGCTACATCATAATTATTCATTTTAGCAATTTAGACGAATTAATCAATTGACCAATTGTGGTTGCGCTGTTTCAGCAATAATCGTTTGAGTAGGAAAGGCAAAGTCAAGTTTTGCTTCATTAAATTTTTTCAAAACCTCCATATTTACTCCTCCTGGAGTATTGGCCCAGTGACCAGATTTCTTAATATAATAAATACAGTTTACATTAAGGCTGAAGTCCCCGAAAGAATTAAACCATACAGTAAATTCATCCTCAGTGTCAGTTCTATCAGATATAATTTTATTTAATATATCTATTGCCTCCTGAATTCTTTCCGGGGAAGTATCATACGTAAGTCCTAAAGCTATACTCACCTTGCGTGAAGGTTCTGCAGTAATGTTTTCTACCGGTGAACTGGTAAAGTTGTTGTTAGGGATTGTGACCATTCTACCCTGCAGGGTTATGATTCTAGATGAGCGAATACCAATTTCTTTAACTGTTCCATCAATACCATTGACGATTATTCTATCCCCTACTTTAAATGGTTTATCTACAAACACAGTAATTCCACCGAAAATATTAGCTACAAAATCCTTCGCAGCCATAGCCAAAGCAAGACCTCCTATTCCCACACCAGCAAGCATCGCCCCTACATCAAACCCAACATTATTCATTGCTGTGATTATACCTAATATCCAAACCCCAGATCTCAATGTTTTCCTTAATACCGGTCCAATTTGATTAATCATAGAGTCTTTCGAAGTTGCACTAATGCTTGATATTACATTCGCTACAACCGCATCTAGCAGCCTAGCCGCAAGCCACGTGAAGTCAAGAAGAACCACAACTTGAAAAATTGAATCTACTATATCACCTGAGCCTTCAAATTGCAAATGAGAGTATCCTAAGTAAAAACCCAATAGAACAAAAGCAAGAGCGATGGGCTCCTCTATAGAGTCAACTATAATATCGTCTAATTTACTGTCTGTAGAAGCTGTGAATTTTTTAAGTACTTTAGAGAAAACCTTATACACAAAGCGTGCTACAACTACACTACCTATAATATATGCTAAGGCAATCAACCACTCCGTTACGGGATTCCCGAAATAAATTAATGAATCAAATCTTTCCATGCAGCTAAAGTCGGAAAACTAACTGATATCTTTGCATAATAATGAAAAATCTTCAAACAGGGCATTCTTTAAGGATTGGGGTTTTAGGTGGTGGTCAATTGGGCCTAATGATGATTCAAGCTGCAATAGATCTAGATTTAAGGGTGGAAGTCATGGACCCCTCTGAAAAAGCGCCATGCGCTAAATTCACGCATAGATTTATTATTGGAGATTTAAATGATGCTGAGTCTGTTTATCAGTTCGGGAAAAATCTTGACATTATTACGATTGAAATTGAACATGTAAGCGTTGAAGGACTTCGTAAATTAGAAAAACATGGAGTCAAAGTCATCCCTAAACCTGATCATATTGCACTGATTCAAGATAAAGGGCTCCAAAAACAATTTTTTGAAGACAATAATATTCCTACATCAGATTTTATTCTCATTGAAGCGGGTGGTAACATATCCACTTTAGGTCTTCCTATAGTCCAAAAACTAAGAACTGGAGGTTACGACGGACGTGGAGTTCAAATATTAAAAACTACTGCAGACATTGTCGAAAAAGGTTTTTCCGAGGCGTGCGTATTAGAGAAAGCTGTAGATATTGACAAAGAACTTGGAGTTATTGTCGCTCGGAATTCATCAGGGCAAACATCTATTTTTCCTGTGGTTGAATCTGTGTTCGACCCCAAAGTAAATCTAGTTTCTTCTTTAATAGCTCCAGCTAATATTGATAAAAACACAGCTGCTAAAGCCCAAGCACTTGCTTTGCAGGTTTTAGAGGCAATGGATTTCGAAGGACTCATGGCAGTAGAGTTGTTTTTAGATTCAGATGGCGATTTGCTCGTCAATGAAGTAGCTCCTCGAACACACAATAGCGGACATCATACCATTGAAGCAAACAAGACCTCTCAATTTTCGCAACACCTGAGGGCAGTCGTGGGTCTTCCACTTGGAGATGTAAGTCTTTTACACAATGCTGCAGGCATGATTAATCTATTGGGGGCTGCTGGTGCATATGGAACGCCAGTATATGAAGGGTTGTCCGAAGCTCAATCGATTCCTGGAGTTCACCCCCACCTATATGGCAAATCAGAAGTGAAGCCTTATCGCAAGATGGGGCATGTTACTGTGATTGGACCGGACCTTGATTTGGTACAAGAAAGACTGTTGAAACTTCGTGAGTCTCTATGCGTAAGTGGCACTAAAGAAAAGTAAATTGTTCCTATGAATAAACCTAATATCGCTGTTCTCGCTGGAGGTTATTCTGGTGAATATGAAATCTCAATTCAGAGCGCTACTGAAATTTTAGAGCACATCGATACATCGAGGTTTTCTCCAATTATGGTAGTACTTGAATCTGAAGAATCATGGTGGGCAGTCCACTCCGATGGTAGGCGTTCAAGTATTGACAAATCAAATTTTACTTGGTTAGACACCTCAGGCGATACACAATCATTTGATGTCGCTTTTATTATGGTTCACGGCACTCCTGGTGAGGATGGATTGTTACAAAAGTATTTCGAAAACCTAAATATTCCATTCACTACAGGCTCGTCAGATTCCGTCTCTACCACTTTTAATAAATATCTCACAAATAATAAATTGAGACAAGAAGGACTATTAGTAGCTAAGTCCTATTTAATAGAAAAAGGGAATCTTTTAGGTCAGGATGAATTGAATAATATCTTAAAGCTTATACCACTACCTTGTTTTATTAAACCCAATCACGGAGGCTCGAGCCTTGGTATCTCAAAAGTTATAACAAAAGAAGATATACTCCCTTCTATTTACGATGCCTTTAAAACGGGCACTCCATCTGTTCTAATAGAATCACTTTTAATTGGAAAAGAGCTCTCTGTGGGAGTTGTCCCAGGAGATGTCAGTAGTCCCATAGCAATGCCTATTACCGAAATTATTTCAGAAAATGAGTTTTTCGATTATGAAGCGAAATATGAAGGTGCAAGTCAAGAGATAACGCCCGCTGAAATTTCAAATGAATTGGCTGATAAAATCCAGCTAGAAGCCCTTCAAGCATACGAATCGCTAAACTGTAGAGGTATGGTTAGAGTCGATTTTATAGTCGTAGAGGAAAACCGCCCAGCGATTTTAGAAATAAATTCAGTTCCAGGGTTTACAAAAATGAGCTTACTACCTCAGCAATTGGCACATGCAGGAATCAACGTTAGAGATCTACTATCAAGAATAATAGAATCGTCTATAGATAACTAAGATTTCACCCGAGAAGGATTGTCCTTAATAAATGCCTTCCAACCTCCAGAGCCTTTTTGCATAGTGGGGTTAGTCTGTTGGTAATGATGGCAAAGCGCAACGGCAATCCCATCTGAGGCATCTAGATTTTTAGGCATCTTTTCTTGCGGGATATTTAATAACCTCTGAACCATTCCCTGAACTTGTTCTTTTGATGCAGCACCAGAACCAGTTATAGATTTTTTTATCTTCCTGGGGGCATACTCAGCAATATGTAGATCGCGACTTAAAGCTGCTGCAAATGCCACGCCTTGAGCCCTTCCAAGTTTAAGCATGGATTGAACATTTTTTCCGAAGAAAGGAGCTTCAACTGCCATTTCATCTGGCGAATGTGTTTCGATTAATTGAACGCATTTATCGAAAATTTTCTTTAATTTAAGTGCGTGGTCCTGATATTTAGCTAAATGTAAAGCGCCCATTTCAACCATCTCAACCTTCGATTTTCCCACAATGCGAATAACTCCAAAACCCATAATCGTAGTTCCAGGATCAATACCTAATATGATTCGCTCTGATTCCATCTTATTATAAATGTGAAAAATACAAACTGTTTATCATCTTAATCGTATTCTAGCAAAATGATTTTAATAACCTTGATCTTAATAATCCATGCCATTGTTGTTGGGGTGTGGAGTCGAGGTTTTAATCTGAATAATAAAGTTAGCAACAATTCACTCGAGCCACTTACAGTAATCATTGCTTGTAAAAACGAGGGACACTCCCTCCCTACCCTTCTCTCTTCCTTAAAAGACCAAACAACAAAGCCATTCGAAATAATTATTGTCGACGACCACAGTACTGATTTAACAAAAGAAATCGCTTCTGAATTTACAGTAATAAATAACTACGGGGTTGGTAAAAAAGAAGCCATTCGAACCGGAATAAAACACTGCAAGACCAAATGGGCAATAACTACGGATGCGGATGTTAAAGTACCTTCAACATGGATAAAGAGCATGGCGTCTGCAGCTAGCATCACGTCAGGATCAGCACTAATTGGCCCAGTAAAAATCATGTCTCACACAAACTCTATTTTCAGTGGAGTAGAATGTCTTGACTACGCTGCACTGATGGGTTGGTCAGCATCCACAGCTATATATGGAAATGCCGCAATGGGAAGTGCCGCTAATTTTGCAATTAAAGTAAGTGACTACCCCAACGAAGACCAAATGAAGTCTAGGATTGCATCCGGAGATGACGTCTTTGCTATACACAGTCTTGTGAACTTAGGAAAAAAGGTGTTTTGGGTTCATGACATGCAAGCATGTGTCGAAGCAAACAGCGCGGGAAGCATTAAAAACTGGATTAGGCAAAGAGCACGGTGGGGCGCAAAAGCTAATCACTATACAAACCCGGAAGCAGTTAAAACTTCTTATTGGATTGCACTCATCGGGCTGACACAATTAATAACTCTCGGCTTTTTAATTGCCGATTTCAAGTCCACAATTCTAGCATTTAGTATTTTATGGCTAGGACGAGCAGCAATTGATATCATCTTTACAAGAAAAGTCGCCGCATGGTTTCAAATTTCCACACCCACACTAAGCTGGCTCCTTCTCGCAATTACATATCCGTTCCAAATACCCACAGTGTTCATATATTCTGTCTTTTTTAAGGCCAAATGGCGTTGAATTTCCGAACTTCGAACAGTGAATATTTGGAGAGAACTCATATCAAACAAACTCGCTTTTATCGGGGGCACTTGGATCATGTTGTGGGTAAGCATAGCAATTGCCGGCCCCATATTGCGGCCTGACCCCTCAGAAAATGCCAACAACCAACATCTAGATCTCAGCTTACTCCCTCCAGGAACAGAAGTTAATGTCGATGGAGAGTCTTTCACGTTTTTACTTGGTAGCGACAGGTACGGAAGAGATTTTTTAAGCCGACTTATGGCCGGAAGTGTCATCTCACTTTCTGTAGCCGGGATTGCTGTTGCAATCAGTTTATTAATCGGGCTACTTCTCGGAGCGTGGGCGGGATATAAAGGAGGTGTTGTTGACGCAGTGGTGAGCTGGTTTTTACAGGTTGTTTGGTCTGTACCTACTTTATTAATGGTCTTGGCTATCACTCTGGCATTTGGGAAGGGATTCTGGCAGGTATTTGTAGCTATAGGGCTCACCATGTGGGTGGAAGTAGCCCGAATAGTTCGAGGCCAATTTATTTCATTACGTGAATTAGAATACGTCCAAGCAGCAAAAGCACTGGGCCTGTCCGATTTCAAGATTATGTTTAAGCACATGCTACCTAACGCTATGGGTCCCATAATCGTAGTCGCTGCAGCAAATTTCGCTGCCGCAATTTTAATCGAAGCCGGATTAAGTTTTCTCGGAGTTGGAGCCCGAATACCCGTCCCCTCTTGGGGCAACATCGTAAAGGAGCACTATCATTTACTCACTACAGACCTAGCTTGGCTTGCCGTATTGCCTGGAGCTTTAATTGCTAGCTTAGTCCTTGCTTTTACATGGCTTGGAGATGGGTTCCGAAAAGCCTTTGATGTCGCAAAATAAATAATGTATTTTTACAAATAAAACAACCAAATGGAGAAGGTAATTTACGTAGCTGGACATCGAGGCATGGTTGGGTCTGCAATCGTTCGTCAACTTAAAGAAAGAGGTGAAAAAAACATTGTTGTAAGAACTTCCAATGAATTAGATCTTCGAGACAGAAGTGCCGTAAATATTTTTTTTGGAAATACAAAACCAGACTTGGTATACCTAGTCGCTGGTAAAGTTGGAGGTATTTACGCCAACGATACATATCCCGCTGAGTTCCTTTTCGACAATCTCGCCATAGTCAGTAATATTATCGATGCAGCTCACAAACACAAAGTCGAGAAACTTCTTTTCCTTGGCAGTTCATGTATTTATCCCCGACTTGCCCCTCAACCTATCTCTGAAGGAGATTTGTTAACCGGATCTCTGGAACCCACGAATGAGCCATATGCACTCGCTAAAATTGCCGGCTTGAAACTGTGTGACGCATATAGAAAACAGTATGGGTGTAATTTTATTTCCGCTATGCCTACGAATCTTTATGGCCCGGG
>Ga0114993_10007242_pt1 | contig 10279 bp, 8 predicted proteins | sample ArcticOcean_MG_C_FD_87042 | JGI IMG/M metagenome (GOLD analysis project Ga0114993, IMG submission 87042) | Marine microbial communities from western Arctic Ocean - ArcticOcean_MG_CB2_150 | ecosystem: Environmental > Aquatic > Marine > Oceanic | place: Arctic Ocean: Canada Basin | collected...
GTGCCGGCATCCGCCCCGGCATCGCCCACGGCAGCACCGACGACCACGGCTACTACGCGGTGGAAAACAAAGTCCATTACCACGACGTCCACGCCACGCTGCTACATCTCCTCGGCCTCGACCACACGCGGCTGACGTACCGCTACGCGGGGCGTGATTTTCGGCTCACGGATGTGGAGGGCGAAGTGGTGAAAGAGATTTTGGCGTAAAATCCTGGACAAATCTTTACCCGCCATCAAACCGCATACCCTTTTTCGCGGGCAACTCGGTCTGTTATTCACGGACAACCACTAATGAATCCGAAGGGGCGAATACATCCATCTTGATTCCTTGCGCTGGTTCCTCCGAATAAGTTTCCTTTGCCGCCACCGCCCTTCCCATTACATTGGCCGCGCATGAATACGGAGGAAGTTGCCGCGCTTGACGAGGCGGTGCGGGCCGAGGGCGCATTCCTAGAGCCGTTGCGCGCGGAGATTGGCAAGGTCATTGTCGGGCAGTCGTACCTGGTTGATCGGCTGATCATCGGGCTACTGGCCAACGGGCACGTGCTGCTGGAGGGTGTGCCGGGCTTGGCCAAGACGCTGGCGGTCAAGACGCTGGCCTCGACGATGGACCTGAAGTTCTCGCGGCTGCAGTTCACGCCGGACATGCTCCCGGCCGACGTGGTAGGCACGCAGATTTACAACCCGCAATCGGGCGAGTTCAGCACGCACCTCGGGCCGGTGCACGCGAACCTAGTTCTGGCCGACGAGATCAACCGCGCGCCCGCCAAGGTTCAGAGCGCGCTGCTGGAGGCGATGCAGGAAAAGCAGGTGACCATCGGCAACAAAACGCTGTTGCTGGAGGAGCCGTTCCTAGTGATGGCGACGGAAAACCCCATCGAGCTGGAGGGGACATATCAACTTCCAGAGGCGCAGGTGGACCGGTTCATGCTTAAGTTAAAGATCGAATACCCCAACCGCGCGGAGGAACGGCAGATTCTTGATTTAATGGCCAAGACCGAGGGGCTGCCGGTGGCGGGGCGGGTGACCACTGGCGAACAAATCCTCAATGCGCGCCGAATGATTGACCGGATTTACGTGGACGACAAGGTGAAGGATTACGTGGTCGACCTAGTGATAGCCACGCGCGAGCCGGATCGTTACAACATCCCCATCGCGCCCTACATCCAGCTAGGGGCGTCGCCGCGGGCGACGATTTACCTGACCCTCGCCGCCAAGGCCCACGCCTTCATGCAGGGCCGCGGCTATGCGACACCGCAGGACGTGAAAGCCATCGCGCTGGACGTGCTGCGCCACCGCGTAATCATCACCTACGAGGCGGAGGCCGAGGAACTGGCCAGCGAGGACGTCGTCCAAAAACTTCTGGACACCATTCCGGTTCCTTAAATTCCGCACCGCCATGGTTCCTCCCGAGCTGCTTGCCAAGGTCCGTCAGATTGAGATCAAGACCAATCGTCTGGTCACCGAGCTGCTCTCCAGCCAGTACACCAGCGCGTTCAAGGGCCACGGCATGGAGTTCGACGAGGTGCGCGAATACCAGCCGGGCGACGACGTGCGGTTCATTGACTGGAACGTCACCGCGCGCATGAACGCGCCCTTCATTAAAAAATTTGTCGAGGAACGCGAACTGACGGTGATGCTGGTGGTGGACCTGAGCGGATCGGGGCGGTTTGGCAGCGGCGAGCAATCCAAGCGCGAACTGGCGGCCGAGTTGGCGAGTGTGCTGGCGCTGGCCGCCAACCGCAATCACGACAAGGTTGGCCTGATCCTGTTCACCGAGGAGGTGGAACTTTTCGTGCCACCGCGCACGGGCAAGCGCCACGCGCTGCGCGTCGTGAGTGAAGTGCTGCACCATGAGCCGCGTTTGCGCGGCACCAACCTGAAAGCGCCGCTGGAGTTTTTAAACCGAATTAAAACCCGCAAGACAGTGGCGATTTTAATTTCTGATTTTCTGGAGGAACTGCCCGAGAAACCGCTGCGCCAAGCCAACCGACGACATGACGTGGTGGCGGTGCAGGTGACCGACCGCTACGAGCACGAGTTGCCCCGGCTGGGCCGGTTGGCGCTGGAGGATGCCGAGACCGGCGAGGTGGCCGAGGTGTCCACGGGCAGCCAAGGCGCGGCCTTCACCAAGCAGCGAGCCGCCGAACAAGCGGCACTCGAGGAGCAACTCCGGCGACTGGGCATCGACACCCTCCGCGTGCAAACCGGGGAAAACTACATCCGGCCGCTGTCACGATTTTTCGAGATGCGCGAACGCCGCCGAGCCCGACGCCGATGAACGCCACCGCCACCAACTCCGCGCCGGCAAAGCTGCTCGACATCAAGCCGCCGATGGACCTGCCCGACCCGTGGGCCTGGGTGCCTTGGGGCGTGGCGCTCGCGGTGGGACTGGCGCTGGTCACCGGCGTGCTGGTCTGGGTCTATCGCCGCACCGAATCTCACGCCCAAACCGAGCCGGCGCACGTCCGCGCCACGCGCAAACTAGCCGAGGTGCGTCAGCCCACCGGCGCACCTGAGTCTCTCTGCGTCCTCATCGCCGACATCCTGCGGGTTTTTCTAGAGGAAAAATTTGACCTGCACGCCCCCGGCCGCACCACCGACGAAGTGCTGACCGAGCTGCGGAATGACTCGCCCCTCAGCGCCGATGAATGCGCCATGATGGAAGATTTTCTTCGCCAATGCGACGGCGTGAAATTCGCGAAACAACAACTGGCCGACGCCGACCTAGAAAGCTTGATCGATACGGCCGACAAGCTGATTGGCATCGCCGCCTTCAAGCCCGCGGTGCCTCCGCCGCCGCCCGTACTGTGAACAAGCGCGCGACACGATGGCTGTTCACGGCGCTGCTTTGGCTGCTGCTGCCGCTTATCGGCTGGGCGGTTACGCGGGCGTATGGCGTGTCGTTTCGCGATCCGTGGTTTTTGGCCCTGCTGTTGTTGCTGCCAGTTGCGGCGTGGTTGCGCGGAAAACGCGGGGCACCGGCGGCGTTGGTTTATTCCTCCATCGACCTCGTTCGACGCCTCACGCGCGACACGCCGGCGCGCGCCGGCGCGCTTTTAAACTCGCTGCGCTGGATGGCTCTGGCGTTGTTCCTCACCGCCCTTGCCCGACCGCAAACCGAGTTGGGCGAAAGCCGCAAGGAACCCAGCGGCATCGACATCGTGCTCACCATCGACCTCTCCGACAGCATGCTCGCCGACGACATCCCACCCAACCGGCTCGACCTCTCCAAGGTTGTCCTGCGGGATTTTGTCAGCAAACGGCCCAACGACCGCATTGGCCTCATCGCCTTTTCCGGCAAGGCCTACATCGCCAGCCCGCTCACGCTCGATCACAAATACCTGCGCAGCAACCTTGCGCGCCTGACCATCGACACTTTTAATCGTGGCGACGAGGAAGGCACCGCCATCGGCTCGGGCATCATGGCGGCGATCAACCGGCTGGTGGAGCTAAAGAAATCGAAAAGCAAAATCATCATCCTGATGACCGACGGCCAAAATAACGCCGGCAAGATCCCGCCCATCCAAGCCGCCGAGGTGGCGCGCACGCTGGGCATCAAGGTGTACACCATTGGCGTCGGCAAAAAGGGCACCAACCGCCTGCCGCGCCCCAGCCCATTTGCGCCCGGCGGCGTCATTTATGTGCCGCTCAACGTGGAAATCGACGAGGAAACTCTACAAAAAGTCGCCAGCAAAACCGGTGGCAAATACTACCGCGCCCAGGACGCCAACACGCTCAAGCGGGTCTACCGCGAGATTGACCAGCTCGAGACCACCGAGCGCGACCCCAAGCGTTTCAAGGTCTACCGCGATTTTTACGCTCCGGTCATCCTCGCCGGTCTGCTGGCGCTCCTGCTTGAAATTATTTTAACGCACACTATTTTAAGGAGAGTTCCATGAAAAAACTTTGGCCACCCATCGCGCTTTGGCTGGCGCTGTTGACCCCGGCACTGGCGCTGCTCACCGCCGACCGCTGGCTGCCGATGACTTGGCGCGCGCCGGGCCAGTTCGGCTGGCTGACACTGCTGCCGATGCTGGCGCTGTTTTACGTGTGGGCACTGCGCCGACGCGAGCGGGTTATGGCGCTCTTTGTCGAGGCACGCCTGCTGCCTGACCTCGCCTCGGGCATTGCGCCGGGCTGGCAATGGCTGCGGATGGGCCTCGTGCTGCTGGCATTCACGGCGGTGGTAATGGCACTCGCGCGACCGCGCTGGGGCTCCGAGACCATTAAAACCTCCCAAGGCAACCTCGACGTCGTGCTTGCCATCGACACCTCCAAGAGCATGCTCGCCGGCGACCTCAAGCCCAACCGCCTCGAGCGCACCAAGCTGGCCGCCAAGGAACTCAAGCGCATCGCGCCGACCGATCGTTTCGCCGTCATGCCCTTTGCCGGGGCCGCCTTTTTACAATGCCCGCTCACGAGCGAGGAGGGCATTTTTCGCCAAAACATCGAGGCCGTGCGCGTGGGCAGCATCCCGCTGGAAGGCACCAGCTTGGCGCGCCTGATCGAGACTGCCGCTAAGGCGTTTGTCGATGAACCAACGCGGCAAAAAGTGCTGGTGATTTTCACCGATGGCGAAGACCACGAGGGCGAGGCCATTGAGGCGGCCAAGCTGGCGAAGGGCGATGGCCTGAAAATTTTCACCATCGGCGTGGGCAGCGTGGCGGGCGACGTGATCGCCGTGCGCCGTTGTCTCGCCTGCGCCACGCACAACCCGGCCGACCGCGCCAACTGCCTCACCTGCAACGCGCACCTGCCCGACACGGATTATCTGCGCGACGAAAACGGAGATCTAGTGCAGTCGCGCCTGAACGAGACCCTGTTGCGCGAGATCGCCAAGGCAGCCGGCGGTTTTTACCTGCCCCTGCGCGGCACCCAGGCCATGGCCACGCTGCACAAAAATGGGCTCGCACCGCTGGCAAAGTCGGTGGATACTGGCACCGTGGAGAAGGAAATCGCCCGTGAACAATACCGATGGCCGCTCGGCGCGGCAGTGCTACTGCTGTTGACGGAAGTGTTTGTGCCCACGCGCCGGCGGAAAGGCAGCACGGCCGCGGCGGCGTTGGCGGCGCTGTTCCTTTTTACGCCCGACACCCACGCGGCATGGCTCGGCCTCGACAAGCTCTTTGGAAAAAAAGAACGCACCGAGGTCAAAGAACCGGTCATCGACGACGAAGACCCCCACGCGCACCTGCTCCATTATAATTTTGGCGTGGATAAATATCGGGATAAAAAATATCACGACGCCATTGAGCATTTCACCGAGGCGCTGAACGCGGAGGACTTGGGCCTGCAGCAACGATCTTTTCACAACTTAGGCAACGCCCATTTTCATCTGGGAAAGTCAGAAGCGGACAACAAGAAACGCATCGCGCTGTGGGAGGACGCCGCCGCGCATTTTGTCGCCGCCTGCATGCTCGATGCCCGCGACGGCGACGCGGCGGCCAATCTGCGCTACGTGCGCGCCCAGCTCAAGCGCGAGAAAGACAAACTCGACAAGCTCAACACGCGTATTCCGCTGGGGGAAATCAACCGACTCAAGCAGCAGGATCAAGTGGCCCTCGCCATTTTTCCGCCCACGCCGGAGAGCATGCCGGAGGAGCCCTACTGGCGCATGCTCGTGCTCGACGAATACGCCCACGGCGTCGGCAGCACCAGCGCCACGCTGCTGGCGGCCAGTTCACGGCAACTGCGCGGGACGCATCGGTCGGACTTTGGTGGACGAGCACCGCCCGCCGATGAGAAGATGCCCGGCGAATGGAGGTTTCATTTCGAGCCGCTCATCAGCAAATATCTACCGATGCCGGGACCGTTCGAGCGGGTGATCCTGCCGACGCGCCGGGCGTTTCGCTACAACGAGCCGACCCTCTTCGCGCGGCTGGATGAACTGCCGGCCAAGCAAGTGCGCTATCGCGTGATGTTCCCCGCGAACACCCGCCGCATCGCGCCCTCGACACTGGACGAGCCGCTGCTGACGGGCACGCCGACCGATTTAAAAACCTACCCCGGCACCACGCTGGCACTGCATCTCACGAGCGATGAAAGAACCGCGTTGGAATCTGTCCGGAAACACGTGACAGGCAACCGGCCGCTCAGCGCGGAATCGTTCACCGAGGCCGCGATTAAATTCCTGCACGAGAACCACGCCTACACGCGCGACTCGCGCATCACCCCAAACAGCCGCAATGGCGACCCCGTGCTGCGCTGGCTGCGCTCAGATACGCCGGGGCATTGCGAGTATTTTGCTTACTCATTCCAGATGATAGCGCGCGCGTCGGGGCATCCCACGCGTGTGATTGGCGGCTTGGCGGGCGCGGAATTTTCGCAGAAGGAAAAACGGCACGTCGCCAAGCTCAGTGATTTGCACGCGTGGTGCGAGATTTTTGATGGCGCCAAGTGGGTGCGCGTGGACCCAACGCCGCCAGAGGAAAACCCACAACAAGGCGATGGCGACGGCCAGCCGCAACAGCAACCCAACAACAACCACGGCCAAGCCAACGGGCAGCAACCCGAGGGCCAGCAATCGCCGGATCAGGATCCGCAGCTCGACAATTCCGGCGAGGAAGATCTCATCAACGACGGTGGCGACGGTGATGAATCCAAGCTCACCCCCGCCGAGGCGCGCGAACTGCTCGAGGCTTCGCGCGATCAGGAAAAGCCGCTCATCTTCTCCCCCGACCCGAACCAACTCACCAACCAGCGGATGCCTGAGATTCGCCGGCGCAAGAATTGGTAGGCATGGGATTAAAACCCGCCATCCGCGCCGCGATTTTGATCATAGGCTGCGCGGCCTCCCTCCACGCGGCGGAGCGGGATGTCGTGTTCCTCACCGCCAAGCTGCCCAACCGACCGGTGTATCGTGGCGAGATGTTTCACATCGACATGCAGGTTCATTTCCCGGGGCAACACATGCGGCGCATCGACATCAACGAGTTACGCAACCATCCGCCGCGCGCGCGCACCGAGGGCATTCGTTTCCTGCTCAACCGGCCATATTTCATGCCGACAAGGGAACAGATAAACGGCCGGCAATATCCAGTGTTTCACTACAAGCGCTCGGCGGTGGCCACGCGCGCGGGCGAACTGGAACTGGTTTTTAACACCGAACTAATGGTTGAGGATTTCACCGCCGTGACACCGCGCAAGGCGAAGTACGAGCTGGCCACCAAGGCGCTTACATTAAAAGTGATGCCACTTCCAGTCGAGGGTCGGCCGGCGAGTTTCACGGGCGCGGTGGGTCAGTTCGAGATGATTGTGCAGGCGGACAAGGAACGCGTGCGAGTGAACAACCCGGTGGAGTTGAGCGTTGTGCTCCGCGGACAGGGCGCGCTGGACACCGTGCCCATGCCCGTGCCAGACGGCGCGTGGGAAGGCTTCCGCGTCGACCCGCTCACGCCGCGCCTGCGTACGGGCACAGTCAACCTCAGCACCATGACGGTTTATTCCACCAAGGAATTCCGCTCCCAACTCCTGCCCCGACTGCCGGGCCGCATGGATATTCCGCCGCTCCGTTTCAGTTTTTTTAATCCCCAAACCCGCCAGTACGTGGAACAGGTTTCCAAGCCGCTGCCGCTGCTGGCGCATGGCGAGGTGCCAGCGGAGGTGGACGTGCCCGAAGCCGCCGCCAACATGACCGCCTCGGAACCCGAACCCGAGAAGACATTCGCGCAATGGAAACAACCCGGGACATTGGCCGCGCCCAGCGCGCCGCTGTTGTCGCAACCGTGGTTCCTCGCCGCGCAAACCGCCCCGCTGTTCGCTTGGATGGTGGCGCTGACTTGGCGCAAGCGCCGGGATTACTATGATGCCCGCCCGCGCCTCGTTCGGCGATTGCGCGTCGAGAAACTTTTAAGACGCGGCGAGGCGCGCCTGGAAAAACTCGCCCAAGGCGGGGCCCCCGGCGAGTTTTACGGGGAGGCCGCGAAACTGCTGCGCGAGCGCATTGGCGAACGGATCGACATCCCGGCCGGCGGCATCACCGAGGCCGTGATGCGCGCGGAACTGGATACCTGCCTGCCCGCCGAGCCGGCCGCCGATCTGGAAACTTTCTTCGCCGAAGCCAATGCCGTGCGTTTCGGCGCGGGCGAACCACCGGCGCTGCAAACCGCCATGGATCAACTGCGCGGCATTCTCGCCGCACTGGAAAACCTGGAGGCACCCGTCGATGAGATTTAAGGCGCTGCTCATCCTGTTGTGGTGCCAGCCGGTTCTGTCCGGTGAATCGCATTTTGAAAAAGGCAACCAAGCCTACGCGCGCGGCCAGTATGAAAATGCCGTCTTGGAATACCAACAGTTGATCGATGCCAACCAAACCTCGGCTGCGGTGCATTTCAATTTGGCTAATGCCTTCCACCAACTCAGCCGCGAGCGGGACGACGGACAGGTTCTTGGCGCCACGCAACTGGGCCACGCAATTTACCACTACCGCATGGCACGCCGACTCTCGCCCCGGCCACGGGTGATCACCGCCAACCTCCAGCAGGCGCGCGAACGCGTCCACGGCCAAGCGCCGCGCGAGGGGGCGGCCCGAGTATTGCTGGGGTTTTTAACGATCAACGAGTGGGCGGTCGCCGCGTGGCTGGCGCTTACCGGCTGGCTCGGCCTGATGACTGCCGGCTGCGTGCGGCCAAGCTGGCGCGCGCGCTGGCGATCGTGGCTGCCATTGCTCGGCGGGGCGGGTCTCGCGCTGGCGGTGCTGGCCGCGTGGGCGTGGGGGATGCAAACATCAGGCGACGAGGCGGTGGCAATTCGCGACACGCCGGTTTTCAGGCGGCCCTTGGCCCCGGAGGAAGTGCCCGACAAAGTGGATCACGCCGACCCTGACCTGTTGCGTGACGGCATCGAGCTACGCATCACCGAGCGGCGCGAGGGCGGCTGGCTCAAGGTGGCGTTTGACGATGGCGTGCTGCATCGCTCCGGCTGGGTTCGCAAGGGTGCGCCGGCCCGCCCCAACCTATTGATTTTTCCCCGCTAATTTGGGTTGACCATTTTGGCCTGCCCGACCAGCATTCCGCATCGCCTTATGAAACGGATCGCGCTCCTCTCTGTATTGTTCTTCCTGCCCCTGTTGGCCACGGCCGGCAGCGGGGTTGTCATCACCAATGCCAAGGGCAAGCTGGTTGTTAAAATCAACGGCAAGCTTTTCACCGAGTACCATTATGCTGGCGTGCCCAAGCCGGTGCTTTACCCGGTGCATTGGACCGACGGCACGCCGATGACGCGACGCTACCCGATGGAGAAGGCGCTGCCCGGCGAATCGGCCGACCACAAACACCATCGCAGCCTGTGGTGGGGCCACCGCCACGTGAAAGGCGGCAAGGCAGGCGGCGCGCATGATTTTTGGGGCGAGACCGAGAAGTCCGGCAAACAGGTGCAAACCAAGCTGCGCTTCACCCGCGACGGCAACATTAAATCGTGGAACAAATGGGTGACCAAGGACGGCGAGACCGTGGCGACCGACAGCCGCGTGATCCAGTTCCACGCGCCCACCGCAGGCCGCATGCTTGACTACTCCATCACCATCCACGCCTCGCACGGCGACCTCGTGCTGCAGGACGACAAGGACGCCGGCATGTCCATCCGTGTGCCCGACAGCATGTGCGTCACCCCGCACGGCACCGCCAAGGTCAAGGGCGTGGGCCATATGCTCAATAGCGAGGGGATCAAGGACGCCGCTTGCTGGGGCAAACGCGCCAAGTGGGTGGACTACTACGGCAACGTGCAGGGCAAGACCTTGGGTGTCGCGATCTTTGACCACCCGAAAAACCCGCGCTTCCCATCCAGTTGGCACGCGCGCGCCTATGGCCTCTGCGCGGCCAACGTCTTTGGCAAGCGCCACTTCGAGCGGCTGAAAAATCCGCACGCGGGCGACATGCCTTTAAAGGCGGGCGAAAGCGTCACCTTCCGTCACCGCTTCCTCTGGCACGCCGGCGCGGCGGATCCGAAGCAGATTGAAAAACAATGGCAGAATTTCGCCGACAAATAATTATTAAACCACATTAAAACCATGAGCAAAAAATACCAAACCAAGATCACGAGACAAAGCCGCCGTTCATTTCTGAAGACCTCGCTTTATGCGGGCGCAACCGTCGGCATGACGGCGGCCAGCTGGGGGCGCGTGAAGGGCGCCAACGACACCCTCAACGCGGGCACCATCGGCTTTCGCGGGCGCGGCGGAAGCCACATCGGCGACAGCCGCAACATGCAAAAAGCCGAGAACGGCGTGCGCCTCCACGCGCTGTGCGATGTGGCCAGCGGCGTGCTCAAGGGCGGCA
>Ga0114993_10007245_pt1 | contig 10276 bp, 11 predicted proteins | sample ArcticOcean_MG_C_FD_87042 | JGI IMG/M metagenome (GOLD analysis project Ga0114993, IMG submission 87042) | Marine microbial communities from western Arctic Ocean - ArcticOcean_MG_CB2_150 | ecosystem: Environmental > Aquatic > Marine > Oceanic | place: Arctic Ocean: Canada Basin | collected...
GGTCTTTACCAGGTCATCGCCTGGAGTGATCGCCTGGACAAAGATGTTCCCATCATCGTCAATGCCGGGGAATGTGAGAAGTTTGAGCATCTGTTCCTAGTTATTCGCTGCTATAAGCCCGGCCAAGCCAACGCCACCAGCACCGCCAAGCATAAGCTGCTGGTTGATCCTCTTCTTGCGAGTAAGCCAGCCTTTTTTGGCGCTCGCTGAACGAAGCAGTCCTGCCAACCCGCCTATTGGGGCCCCGGTCATTGCCCCGGTGGCCCCAGCCACCCCCCCGGACAACATATGCAGTAAGCCATTGAGAGACGGCTCTCCCCCAAGACCCTTAGGCAACATTTCCCGAAGAGGCATTACCGTACCGCCAGGAGTTAGCCGTGCGGTAGGAGTTAACGAGGCCGCAATACCACCAAGCCCGCCAATCCCAGCGCCTATACCAGCGCCACGAGCGGTTCCACCAAGAATGCTTGGCTTCGCGCCGTAAACCGCTTGAGAAAGCATCTCTTTGAGAGACTGTTTAGCTGCGTATTTTTCTAAGGAGTTCACGTTCATTTACCTCTTGAGGCTAAAAGAGCACCGAGACCACCACCACCTGCAGCCGCAGGGGCGTAGTGCTTGCCCTTCCGGTAGAGCTTTTTCAGGGCCTTTTCGTGCTTCAAGATCTTCATCTCTCGAAGAATATTCTTCTCCATTAGCTTAGAGGCGCCGCCAACGGCCCCAATGCCAGCCCCATACAGAGCGCCAATGCCACCAATGGCAGCCGTACCCCCAGCCGGGGCGCCCAGCAAAGCAGCGAGTCCGCCGGTGCCAATGCCACCAATGGCGCCCCCGGTGAGGGCGCCCTTAAGCGTTGACTTATTGATCGCAGCCCCGGGGACGGCGGCTCCGTAAAGGGCGTCCAGGGCCCCGCTCTTGCCCCTAGACAGCAGATCGAGCAAGCCTTTGGCAAGCTTCTTTTTAGCGGCATACTTCTCTATGGCGTTCATCTGAGCTACCTCGTAGCAGTTGTGGGCGGTTGCTGACGGCTGAGAAGCTGGAAGAGCCTGTTCGTTTTGGCCGTCTGGCTCTCGCGGTCTTTGAGATAGCTCAGGTCTGGGCGATATCCGGGACGCACATCAGTCTTAGAAAGGGCGGGGGGGCTTTTGGCGGGTGGGGCCGCAGTGGTCCGGGCAGTCCCAGTGGGCAAAACGCCCTTGTAGCCTACCGCTGGGTTCCGCTTGTAGCCGGGCTGGGGACTGGTATCAAGCTGAACAGTGCCCTCCGGGATTGTCGGCTTGCGGGCAGTCACAGTCCCCCCTGGAAGGTTCATGTACCGGGTAGGTGGCTGGTTTGCCAGCTTCTCGATCAAGTGCCCAATTAACCTGCGCTTAGCTGCGTACTTCTCTAATGAGTTCATTTGCCCTGTCCTCGGTTTGGTTTGCGGTAGCCCTTGTTCCCGCCAGATGGCCCGGGATTACCAGTTTTTGAAAACTTACTAGACCCTTGTCTCGTTTTCTTCTTCTTGGTGTCACTAGGGCGCTGGTTGCCCCATATGTGTCTCTTCGCCATGATAATACTTCAAGATAGCGCATAGTAATACTATGCAAAACTAGATAAATCGGCCCCTGAGCCGATAAAGGCATCTCTGAGCAGCGAGCCCTTATTTTTGGTCTGCGCGACGTTCTTTGCGGCCTCGGTCAAGGTCTTGATGTCCACCGGTTGGATTCCCTCTTCCTTGAACTGCAGTGCTCTTCTGAGGAACGAACCGGCCACAAGCGGATCTCCCGCCATCTTCGGGTTGAACCGGTAGAGCGTACTGAAGATGCGCTTGACGTCTCTGCCCTTCTCTTTTTTGAGGAAAGAATTGTCGTCCATCATCTTGTTATACGAGCGCTTCTTCTTGATCGGATCGATGATCGCGTCTGACCCTGCTTCCAGCCCCTTGATACCGGCCATGATCCCCGCGGCACCAGCGCCAAACATGAGCGCTTTCCGTCCTGGGCTACCTGCAGCAAGCAGCTTCTGAGTCAGCGTCTTCTTGGGCGCGAACTTCTTGGCTATTGCTCCAGGCAGGTCAAGGCCCTTCGCCCCAAGAGCAGCAATGCCGGCTACGCCAAGGCCCTTTGCGAGCCCCTTGCCGATAGCTTCCGGGTTAAGGGCAGACTTGCTAACCCCCTTACTCCACGACTTCATAATATCCTTAAGCGACTCTTTTGCAGCCGTGTTCGCGGCTGCGGGCTTAGCTGAGGGCTGTCTGAACTTCGGTGGAGGCGGCGGTGTGCCGCCCGCCTGCTGGACCTGCCCCATGCCCTTCATCTGCTGCTTAAACTTCCGCTTTGTTCTTCTGCGCTGCTTGGCCCACAGCTGATTAAGCGCCGGATCAGCCGCCGTCTGTATCTTGAGCGCTCGGGTTTTCTTGCGGCCTTTCCGGTTGCCGGCAAGTTTCTCAGAGAGCATATGCTTAACGTCTTCTTTATTCATTGATTCTACCAAGCGTCTCGTTGGAGTGGATTCGACTGGTTGCGCTGCTGTCCCCACATCCGGGCAACATCATCAGATAGTTGGCTATGGGGCAGGGGCGGGACAAAGCCAGTGGCCATGTCTCTAGCAGGTGCTCGCATCGACGGATTCTTCATCAAGTAGTAGGCAAGTAAAGCGCCGCCGCCTGCCAAGAGAGGGTGCTTCATCGCGCCGCCGACCAGCCCGCCAGGGATGTATTTCCTCTTGTAGAAGACTGATCTTCCGCCAATCTTCCCACGCTTTAGCTCTGCGCCGCCACGCTCTTTGAGGGCGCCGTATTCATCTGCTCCGATCTCGATAAGGCCCTTGCCCGCCCCTCCAGGAACTGGGCGAAGCCTCTTTCCCCGAACAGGAGACATCAGCGAGCCCTCTGGTCTGCCAAGCATGATGTTTTTGAGGCCGCCACCCGCCCATCTAAAGGGCGCTCCGGCAACACGGGATGGGAACGCCCACTCGCGCCGAAGGGCTTCCGCCAAGGCGGACTGTGAGCCAAGTAGCGCGTTACGGCCAATAACCTCTTTGGTTACTGGGTCACGTTTCAGCCCAACCACAAACCGCTCTCTGAACTTATCAAGGAGGTCTGGTGGATTAGCTGCCGTTTTTAGGAATGGCGCCTCTGGGCTCATCCCATCCCTCCGCCGCCCATACCGGACATCGGTGGACCTCCTGGCATTGGGGCGGGCATTGCCTGTCCGCCGCCCATACCGGACATCGGCCCTCCGCCGCCCATACCGGACATCGGTGGACCTCCTGGCATTGGGGCGGGCATCGGCCCTCCGCCCTGCGGAGGCCCGACAGGCATCTGCATTCCGCCCTGGCCCGAGAACAGATCAGACGCCCCCTGCGGCCCCTCTGGCCCACGAAGAATACCAAGCAGCTCACTCATCGCCATCTGGGTTCTACCCACCGCCTCTTGCGTGGACATGAGCTTGCTGGAAACCCCCTCCAGTTCCGCCGTCAGGCCAGAAATGGGATTGGCCTGCATAGCCATGCCGTGCATGGCGAGCTTCTCCATTTGCCCAAACTCGATCAACTCACCAAGCTCGTCCGAGATAACCCCGACAAGGCCGGGGGAGGGCCCGCCAGCCTCAATGGCTGCGCCAATTACGTGGGCATAATTTCCCTCGCGCGCGGCCTCCTTGCAGAGTGTCCCCAGATTGTAGAGCTTGTCTTTGAAGACCGTCCCCAGCACCTCTAGGTCAGACTGCAGGTGCTTTGCGGTGTGGTGTAGCCTTAAGAACTCTTGCTTGGCCGCTGTCTTGTCAACGGACGCAGTCTTCTCGATCCCGTTGTAACCAAAGGCTTTATCCAGATCTGCAAGCTCTTGGCCAGGGATGTATCGCTCTTTCGGGATCATGAAGACAGTAGAGATCTTGTCCTTGCCTTCTTCTTCAACCAGCTGAGCAATTGCCGAAGAGTCTGCCATCGGGAACGTGATGTTCTTCGAGGCGCCCTGCTTGAACAGTACGGAGAACGTGTCGTTATTGGCGTACTCTGCCACCCGCTTGATTTGCTCCAGGCTCAATGACGCCTCTTTTGCCATCGAAGAGATCGCGTCATTAAGCGGAACCTTTTCGGCAAGATAGAGACGAGCCGCTTTTTTCCCCATGTGTCTGAGGGACCCAGGAGAAACCTCTGATTTACCGCCAGAGGTAAGATATTGTTCAAACTCGCTCATTTGGCACCTCTATTTTTCCCGACCTGTGGGCATCATGATATCAGGCCGGGGGTGTCTTATCATAGATGCTAAAAAACAGTATGTCATCGCGTGTAGCGTGTCATCTGTAGTTCCTGGCGTCCTGTCGATGACAGTTGTTCTTCTGGCCTCATTGTATTCGCTGTAGATAGCGAGAAGGTCACTGGCAAAAGGTGTCTCAAAATCTTCCCACCGCGGGAGCCTGATCTCATCTTTTCTGTTGAGCGCGTTGACGATAGACATCAGCGCTTCCGTCCTGTTAACCATAAACCTGTGCAGGTGCTTATCAAAGTATAATCGTTTTGTGTTCACGTATTGATATCGGGCGATGCGGGTAATCCCAAATGACCGTATTAGCTGGTCATTTCTGTCGAAGCCTCCGCCGTAGTCAACTCCCACAATGGCGATGCTGTACTTGTCTATGAGTTTTCTGATCTCAGCCATCATCGGCTCTGGCGAGGCCTCTTCGCCCTCATAACGCTTGAAGTACAGGTAGGTGAACTTGTCTTTGATGTACGTGCCGATACACAAGACCGTATAGGTGTTCTCCCCGGTACCCCAGTCTATGCCCATAAAAACAGGGCTGTTTCTGATGGCCAGGGCGTGGGCCTTGCTCATGCTGGGGCCACCTTCGCAACACGCCATCAGCGTATCACGTGTAAGTGGCTTTGAAGCTGAGTCATAGCCCAGCCCAAGAACCTCGTTATAGAACTGTGCTTGGGAGTACCGCTTCTTCTTGTCCAGGATATCCGACCACTCAATCCACGGCGCGATGACCTGTGGGATCCTGTACCCCTCGAACGGTTTGCTTATGGGGGGATTCCTTATCCACGATGGAGATCTCATCGAGACCCAGGCCGCTCTCGGGTGCTGCGGGTTTATAGCGCGCCCACACTTAGAGCAGATGAGGCCCGTATCCCCGATGTTGTCTAGCCCAACGATGTTCCACTTATTGCAGCCATCACAGGGAATCGCCCACTCGTTCTGAGTGCTGAACTGGTTCCAGTAGTAGTCGATTGTGTTGTCAGTGCTCTTGGGCGTGCCAGAGTACCTTAAGATCTTGAACGGCGAGTGCGCCAGTGCCTCCTCGATAACCGGGATGACCTCGGTGAGCACGTCTTGGATCTCGTCAAGCAGAAGCATATCTGCGGAGATGCCACGAACACGGTCTGCATGAAGAAAGGCATACCGGAACGTCATATCAGAGCCCGTAATGAACTTCTTGTACAGGACGTTGTCCTTGGTCGCCGCGCCCTGCAAGAATATATTGAGCTTGTCGGATAGCTCTATAGGGGTGGAAATTCTGTCGCGGGAGAATGTCTCTGTCTGCTGCTGTGTGGGGCTAACGAAGAGAGACCGAAAATGCCTGCGTAGCATTGCGTACGTAAGGGTAATGTTGCCAAGGGTCGTGCTCTTCTCAACCTGTCGGCCACACTTCAGAAGCACTCGTTGGTGCGGAGTGTCGTAGATTGGGATAAGATACTCTCTGCCGACAAACGAGAACTTCTCAAGTGTCCCGCGGTTCGGCATGTTGACGAACTCTGAGACAAACTCGCTCGGGAACATCTTGAGCAAGTCAAGATCTGCGTCCCGCTCTTCCTTGGTTTTATCGAAGCCCAGCATGGAAAGTTCTTTGAAGACAGTTATCGCCACGCTCTCCAGAGCGCTCGGCAATGACCTTGTAAGCTACAGTAACCCAGAAGAGGATATGTACACTCTTCGGCTCTGGCCGCCAATAGAGAAATCTCTGGCGAGCACTGTCAAGGCTACTATCAAGTATTATATCCCTAGCGCAAGGGTGAAGGTCAGTCGAAAGAAGGGGATTATCGAAATAAGGCTATAACTGGCCTAATAAAACGACCGCCGCCAAGAAGGCAAATGCGGAAATATAGGCCTTCACCACCAAGTTATCGATCTTCTCCAGAAGAGAACGAATCGCACTTAAAATCTTCTCGTACAGGCGAGTCATAATAGGTGCAGGAGCCATCTCCGAGATGGCCTCGTCCAGCTGCGTAAATAAAGTGCTCACAGTTAATACAACGCTCCGTGCTATGGGAAACTTGGAGGCCCGGGGGGCGTTGGCGCTCCTTGACTTGGAGTGCCCCCGAAGCTGAGTAATTTGGAGAAAAAGCCTTGTTTGGGCTTCTTCGGGTAAACGTATCGTAGTTTGCCATTTTCATCTCTGTACTTGTAGATGTGCTTCGGTGCCTGCTTGATGGCCGTGTAGAAATCTTTTGTTGCCTTGTGCTTACTGCCGGCAACCCCGTACATCCACTCGTCGGTGGTTCGTGGCGCTTGCCTGCCAATGAGCTTGCCGAAGAATCCTGGCCTGGCTGACTCTGGGACAACACTCTGGTACCGTCTTACATCGACCACGCGCTGCTCCTTTGGACGGTGCTTTTGTCCTCCAAGCCGTCTAGCGCGACCCTCCGCCTGTAAGATCCGCTCTGGGTTGAAGTGGCCGTCCAGCGCATAGAAAGCGGTAGCATTTTTAAGGTCGAGCCCTTCTGCCCCGGCTCCGCTGACGACGATGACCCGTTTTTTACCGCCCTTAAATGCTTTAACGCCCTGTTGTCGCGTCTGGGAAGTTACCTTCTTGCCGTGTATCTCCGTGCCTTTCCCGATAAACAGCGCATGGGGAATCCCGCGCTCTCTGAGCCCGGCTGAGAGGACATCGACCCCGCCACGAATAAGGTTTGAGTAGATGACCACCTTGCCGTCTTCCGCGCCGTGGAGATGCTTCTCTGCGTCATCGAGGACTTTTTTGACCTTGGGCGACTTGCCTGCCGACTGCGCTAGCGTCATATCGTCTCGTGCTGTGTGTACTGCGTTGGAGATCTGACGCGCCTTAGAAAGTTGTGCAAAGAGCTGATCGGCGCCCTTCACAGAGACGTGCGGATCTCTACGTACAATGCGCTCTTTGATGGGGCCAAGCCTGTCCAGAGCGAGCTGATAGTATTCATACTGCTCTTTCGACATGGGGACGAAGACGTTCTTCGTATCCTTTCTGGGCATGGTCTGGCCCTTGAGCTGGTCTGACGAGACGTACGACAGTCTTGGGTTCGTCTTTTCGATCAGCTTGGGTACGTTCTTGAGACCAATGACCTTCTTCTTCCCGCCACCAAACCCTTTGGCGAAACCAATTGTCTGTGTGAACTTCCGCTTGAACTGCGCTGGCGTCATCTCTCTGTTCATCTCAGACAGTGACATGAGCGTCGCTATTTCAGCGGGGTGGTTGTTAATGAGTGACCCGGTCATGCCGATGAAGTTTTTGGCAAACGGACGGGCCTGAGCGGCAGCCTTGAACGTCGAGGAACTCTCGTTTCTGGTCTTGTGGAACTCGTCGAAGATCAGAGTATCCGCCCCGGTGGCCTTCATGTAGCCAGTCGGGTCTCTACGGAACATCGCATAACTGATAATAGTGTATGTCTTTTCGGGATCTATCCCGTTGGGGCGGACGTAGTTCTCTTTGCTGCTACGCTCTGTACTGGACCCGACAACTTGGTAAGAGCTTTCCGTGAACTTCTCCACACCGCCCTCGGCATAGTTCGAACGGAGGCCGGAGGGGACCACAACAAGAGCTTTTGTAGCCTTGCCGCGATGACGCAGCTTCTCAAACCCGTAGATGCTGGTCACCGTCTTTCCGGTTCCCATCTCGTGGGCGAGGATGATCTTACCCCTGTTGTTGAACAGCTTTTTTACAGCGCGCTCTTGGTGCTCGTATGGCTTGAACCAGGCCTTGAGCGCAGGGATCCCCGTGCCGTGCGCAACGTCGATTCCGGCGTCTTCAGCAGATTTTACTAGGAAGTCGCCTAAACTCACGTTATGCGCCCCCCATTCGTCTGAGTCTCTTATCCTGCAACACCCCAAGCGAACCAAGCCCGATAGCCCCAGCAGCGGGCATGGAAAGGTCCCTCAGGCCAATCGGTTTCGGCATCATTGCACCCTTAAGCGCCTCGGCTCCGCGTCGCTTGGCGCCTGCAGCCAGCTCACCACCGATGCCAGCAACGAGCCCTTCGGACATTCTGGACATGTCCCGGGCAGCGGGGGACACCGCATAGTCCAAAAGCATATTCCCGCCCGTCTGTACCCGTGCGCTTGGGAAAAGGGCCCTGCGTATGCCCTTGGCGGTCATCCCCTTGGCCGCCGCTTCGACAGCCTGGTGCTTAGCGACCAGGCCCTTCAGGCCACTCCATCCGCCATGAGCCAGCATAAATGCGCCAGGCATTCCACCCGTAGCCAAGCCCGCTCCAGCCCATCCGGCCATTGAGGAGAGGTCCTCGACGGCGCCCTTTAGGACAGGCTTATCCATTGCTCCTGCCATGGGGAGCCCGTGGAGCTTCTTTATTTTCCCGGCAACGGTCTGATCGACGGCCCCACGGCCGCCGAGCATGACCTTCTTCCACGCTTTTGTCAGCGGCCCTGTACCCTCGTAGAGTGGCTTGCCCCCAAGAGCCATTTTAATGCCCTCTGGGAATACATGGAGTCCTGTTGGGCTACCGCGTCGGCTAGTCATCATGTGCGGGCGCTTCGCGATCCCGCCGCCTACTGTTTTCAGAGCGGTCTCTCTCCATTCTGGCGGGAGTCCTCTGAGATAGTTGCCAAGCTTCAGCCCTAGCTGCCTTTGGACCTGTAGCTCTGGGAAGGTAATCGAAAGCGCAGCAGTTGACCGATACCCCTGTGTCGCTCTTCCGGCGATGCCTTCACGGATACCAATCGCCAGTTGTCTAGACTGGGCCTTCTGGTACATCAGCGGGATCTTTCTTAGGCCCGGTGTCCTTGCAAAGAATTGGCCGACCTTTCCGTAGCCAAGCCCGCCCTTAGTCAACGCATGCATGCCTAAGACATCCAGAACGCCCTTTGTCGCGGCGGTGCCGAGGGTGAGCGGATCAAGGAGCGCGGCGGTCTTTTCGTTTGATGCCTTTTTATTCATAGCGCGTGTTGCTCCTTCCACTACCCCGGCCAAAACAAGCCCACCAAAAAGACCCCCGGCTGCGCCACCGCCCGCTGCGGGTAACGCGCGCTGTAGAATCTTTCTGAGCTTGGCTGCTCGGGCCATGCCCGTACCGCGGAGATCGATTGACGACTGCACTGCCGACTCAATTCCGCGGCTCCCGGCGCCAAGAGCAGAACCGGCCAGGGCTGGTAACAGGTACTTGCTTGTTTCATCTTTTGATTTTTTGCTCTTCTTCCTGCCGGCGGCTATGCCTAACCCAAGAAGAAGGGCTTGTGGTGTTTTGTAGGCAGCCCGAGTCGCGCCAAGAGTCAGTCCACGAGAAACAGCTAATGGGGACGGCTTACCGAGCGCTTTCGACGACCTGAACCCCTCAAGGAAGCCCTTCTGCGATGAATAGACCGCGCTGGTAGAGCCGATCATTGCGAGACCCTTTCTCCGCTCAGATGGATCTTTCGATCCGACCAGGGACAGCCCCTTGAGAAAGATCGGCGCAGACAAAACGCCAACGCCTCCACCAAGCGCTCTCCCAAACCCCCTTCCACGGAGCCCCTGGGACAGAAGCTGGCGGGCGGTGTTTGGGCTTTTGCTGAGCTTGCCCTGGACAACAGACTCTAGTGCGCCTTTTGGCAGGTCGCCAAAAAGAGCCTTGGCCGTAAAGGCAGGCGCTGTCGCGGCAAGCGCGCTAAGATATGATTTATCTGCCTTCTTGGCCATCGTGCCTGTCCATCGCCCTGGCTATCTTCTTTATGATGTGCTCGACAAGCATCCCCGTAAACGGCGCTCTTGCACTCTTTATCTCAGCATACCAGCTGGTTACTTCGGGTACGTACTCAACCACGGTGTCTTCTTTGGGAAAACCCCGGAATGCTTCGATAATACATTGTTCAGTCGCATCTGGGAATTTGGGCTCTGGCCAAATATGGAATTTTACTCCCGAGATACCAATAAGGTATTCGATGCGCAGACCGCTGACAGAGGTTTTAGCATCCACGAATACTACCTCTTCGAGAGAAAACGGTGCGGCAAAAAGCTTGCTTACTGAGTCAATCATTTATCCGTCAGCCTCTTTGTCAAGGTCATCGATGCTGGATATATCACGCCGGCCAAGGCGGATAGCAAAATCA
>Ga0114993_10007247_pt1 | contig 10273 bp, 7 predicted proteins | sample ArcticOcean_MG_C_FD_87042 | JGI IMG/M metagenome (GOLD analysis project Ga0114993, IMG submission 87042) | Marine microbial communities from western Arctic Ocean - ArcticOcean_MG_CB2_150 | ecosystem: Environmental > Aquatic > Marine > Oceanic | place: Arctic Ocean: Canada Basin | collected...
GGACCTGGCTCGCGTCGGACGGCAGGTAGTAGAAGATGTCCACCGTGTTGTCGAAGCGGACGACCGGGTCACGCGGATCGAATAACCAGGCGTCAGACGTCGCGACTTCCGGGCTCATCTGCCGCAAGATGTCGATGTCACGCATCACCCAAAACGCGCGTCCGTGCGTCGAGATCACCAGGTCGTGGTCCTCGACCACCAGATCGGAGACCTGTACCACCGGCAGATTCATGGTCAGAGGCTGCCAGTTGGCACCATCGTCCCAAGAGATGTAGACCGTGCGCTCCGAGGCTGCGTACAGAAGGCCCGGCCGATCGGGGTCTTCACGGACAGCGCGGACAAAATCATCCTCGGGGATGCCGTTTACGATCTTGGTCCAACTCTGACCGTAATCTTCGGTCTTCCAGACGTAGGGACTGCGGTCGTTGTCCACCAGGTAGCGAATGCCGGCGACGTAGGCCTTACCCGGCGTGGTCGGTGACACCTCGATCGTATTGATGCGCACGAAGTCGGGGGCGTCATCCGGTGTGATGTTGTCCCAAGACGGTGATGCTGCCTGCGCGTCACGGGTCACGTGTACGTAGCCATCGTCCGAACCTGCCCAGATCACGTCGGGATCGTGCGGCGACGGCGCGATCGCAAAGATCGTCGCGTACGTCTCCACACCCGTCTGATCCCTCGTAATCGGTCCACCAGATGGTCCTACAGTCGAAGGATCGTTGCGCGTGAGGTCGGGGCTGATTTGCTCCCAACTTTGACCTTCCGTGCGCGTCCGCCAGACCTTTTGAGTGCCTGTGTAGAGGATGCCGGAGTCGTGCTTGTCGAACACGATCGGGTACGTCCACTGCACACGCTCGCGGATATCCTCCGCTGATTGTCCCATCGGGTTCTCTGGCCACACGTTCACCGCGCGGGAGAAACCCGTGCCATGGTCGTAGCGCGAGAGTGAGCCCCCATAGCATCCGGCGTAGAAGACGTCGAGATCCTCTGGATGCGGGGCGATGTACCCGCTCTCACAGCCGCCAACGGAGTAGAAATGGCTCCCGCTGCCGAAGCCTCCAGCAGCCGACAGATGATTCCACCCCCTCGATGGTGTGCACGCGGTGGAGTTGTCCTGCTGCGCCCCGCAGATGTGATACGGTTCGTGGTTCGTCGTGATCACGCGGTAGAACTGCGCTGTCGCGTATTCCTGATCCGTCCAAGTCGCTCCGCGGTTGACGCTGACGTTCGCGCCCCCGTCGTTCGAGTTGATCATTCGGTCCGTGTCTGCGGACGAGATCCACAAATCGTGGTTGTCACCGTGCGGCACGGGGATCGCATCCGGGAACGTCTCTCCGCCATCGCTCGACCTGTAGAGCCCGGTGTTGAGGGCGTAGACCACGTCCTCGTCCTGAGGGTCCGCGTAGATACGCGCGTAGTAGAACGCGCGCTGACGGAGCTTTCGCTCGTCATTCATTTGCTGCCAACTCTCACCGGCATCATCGGAGCGGTATACGCCGCCCCCCGGCTCGTGCTCGACCAGTACCCAGACCCGATCGGAGTTCGCACCCGATACCGCGACCCCCATCTTGCCGATCGGCCCCGCCGGTTCCAGGCCAAGCCTCGACGTGAGGTCAGTCCAGGTCTCACCGCCGTCGCTCGACTTCCACAGCCCCGAGTCGTCCCCACCCGAACTCATGCCCCAGTTCTTCCTCCAGGCCTCCCAGATCGTCGCATAGAGCACGTCCGGGTTGTTGGGGTCGAGCACCAAGTCGGTGGCACCTGCTTCTGCACTCTTGAAGAGTGACAGCTCCCAGCTCTCACCGCCGTCGGTGGTCTTGAAAACCCCGCGCTCAGGGTTGGACGTCGAGTGAACACCAAAGGCCGCCGCCCAGGCGACATCACAATCATCCGGATGGATTCGAATCCGGCTGATGTTCTGCGTCGCGCGTAGACCCACATGTCGCCAGGTATCCCCGCCGTCGGTCGACTTATACGCACCGTCGCCCTGCATGATGTTGCCACGGATCTGCGTTTCACCGGTGCCGATGTACACGACCTCGGGATCCGCTTCGCACACGGCCACCGCTCCGACCGACGAGCTCTCGATCTTCCCGTCGGTTACCGGACCCCAATTGCTTCCGCCATCGGTTGTCTTCCACAGTCCCCCACCCACCGCTCCGAAGAAGTACTCGAGGGGTCGCGCGTCACTGCCCGCGACCGCAGTGGAGCGCCCGCCGCGGTCAGGGCCGACGTTTTGCCATGTCAACGCGTCGTAGAGGCCTTCGTCGTACTCTTGGGCCAGAGCAGAAGCGAAGGTAAGTGGAAGCGCGACAGCCAACGTCAGCACGACCCGCACGAGAGTTCGGAGAGGTGTCCGCATCGCTAGTCTTCTACCCGCGCGATGCACTCGATCTCCACGTCACAGAACTTGGGGAGGGCCGCCGCCTGCACAGCCGCACGAGCAGGCCGATGATGCCCGAAGTGTCGTGCATAGACGTCGTTCATCTCAGCAAACGTTTTCATGTCAGAGAGAAACACAGTGGTCTTCACCACGCTCTGCAGCGACGAACCAGCGGCCTCGAGCACTTGCGCGAGGTTCTTCAGGCAAAGGTCGGTCTGGGTAGCGACGTCGCCGGTGTTGATCTCACCGGTCGCCGGATCGAGCGGGATCTGACCCGAACAGAAGACCCATCCGTCCGTGACGATCGCCTGCGAGTAGGGACCGATCGCGGCAGGGGCTTGGTCTGTGTGGACGCGCTCGAGTTCACTCATTCTGTTTGCTCCATGTGACTGATGTTTGAGTACGACTGCGTGTTGCGTGCGTAGTCCTAGGTCGTGCGTTCTTCAGCCTGTCCACGGACCGCGCCCCCTCCCCTCCAGCGCAAGCATAGAATGCGCGTCGCCGTCTCTCGCGAGAAGCGCCTCATGGAGGTTCACCGAGACGCATACATGATTGGGAACAATGCGAACGCGATCGCCGATCTCGGGTCGCCACGCCGTTCGTGACAGATCGAGCACGCCATGCTCCTCAGAGAGCGAGACCACCTCTACCTCGGGATGGTCGAACAGGACCCCAAATCCACCATCAGCCCCGCGCCCCTCCTTCGCGAGCGCCTTCGACCCTGAGTCGACGACCGCGTGCCCGGGCACGGCAGTGCTAACGACAGTCGCGAGCACGGTATACGCGAGATCGTCATGTGAGGCGACCCCCACCGCTAGTCCCTCACGATCGAAGAAGATGCACGACCCTGAACGAATTTCTGTCAGGCCAGGAAACTCGTGGCTGTGCCAGAGTGTGGGCGTTGAGCCCCCGCTAACGATCTCGGGACCGAGGTCGGCCGCATCGAGCGCAGTGTAGGTGTCGGTGAGCCGCTCGTACACATGGGCCAGCGGGTCGGCCTGCTCGTCCTGCTGCATGCGGATGTGACCCGGATAGAACATCAGTCCCCGGAACTCGACGCCCCTCGAGGAAGACGCGAGCGTCGCGAGACGGACGACCTCGGCCGACGTCTGCACACCGACCCGTCCAAGACCCACATCCTGCTCGACAAGAATGCCGATTACGCGGCCTGCAGCAGCGGCAGCGTCCGCTACGGACTCGAGTACTTCGGCAGAGTCGAGCGCGACTTTGAGGTCGAGCGACGCCGGTAAACGAATGAGCCGTTCTAGCTTGGCGGCGCCAACCGGCGGGTAGGCGAGCAGAAGATCACTCGTCAGCGTCGACATCACCTCGGCTTCTCGGAGCGTCGCGACGGTGAGCCCTCTCGCGCCCGCGTCCAGTTGCATGCGCGCAATCTCGAGCGATTTGTGAGTCTTGATATGCGGGCGCCAAGCGAAGCCGTGCTGCGCCGCGTAGTCAGCCGCGCGCTGGGCATTCGCGCGAGCGCGGCCCAGATCGACGTACCCGATCGGAGTGTCGATTCCAGCCGGGTCGACCGAGTTCAACGGAGCGCATCCTCCAGAGCCTGGTGGAACACCGCGTCCGTCTCGCTGATCGGCCCATACTTCGTCCACTTCAGCACGCCCTCGCGGTCAATCAGGAAGGTCGCCGGCAGCCCCAACACCTGATAGCTATCCATGCCCCGCATCTGCGGATCGAGGAGGACGGTATACGTAACTCCGTACTCCTCCGTGAACATCTCGACCTGGTCCGCGGCATTGCCGGTGTCCATGGAAGCCCCGACGATCTGGAACCCCTCGCCTTCGTGTTGCTCGAAGAGTTCTTGGAGGTAGGGTGTTTCCGCCCGACACGGTCCGCACCACGTGGCCCACATGTTCAGAAGCACGACGTCGCCCTTGAGCGACTCGAGCGAAACCATCTGGCCCTGCGCGCCCACGGCCTCGTAAGTCGGTGCCGGAGATCCAATCCTAGGTGGCTGCGGACGGTCGGACTGAGCGCACGCCACCGTCGAGGCCGCCAAAAGCAGCGCGGTCATCAGTCTAGTATTCATCGGTCTGGTTTTCATCAATCTTCCATATGAAAACGTGTCACGCGCACCTGAGCGGGTTCGACAGATACGTCGGTCCACGCCATCACCAGTGAGCCATCAGGGGCCTGCGCCATCTGTGGGAAGCCGCTGGCACGAGACGACGACGATGCGGTCAAACTCACGCCTTCGGACATGGTGCCGTCCTTTCGCACCTGCCGTACACGAACCTCCGCATCCTCACCGCCAGTCCGCTCGAGCCACGCCACCAACGCGGTACCGTCCTGCAGCCCTACAACCTCCACTCGCCCGGCCGGGTTCCCAGCATCGATCACGGTCGCCGCGCCGAAGCTAGCCCCGTCGTCGTCCGAAAACGCAACCTTCACTCGGGGCTCATCTCCGGCGCCGGTGAACCACGCTACCGCCAGATTCTCGCCTGCGACGGCTACGGATGGGCCGTTCACCGGGCAGCCCAGGATATTCCAGTTGTCGTTGTGCACCGGAGTGCCTTCGGTCCACTCACCATCCACGGACCTCGTGATGTAGATGTCGCGGATTTCAGGATCTTCCGTGCGGTTCCGGTACACGAGCACGGGCCCGGAGGGCGTGACCGCAGCGTCCGTCTGACAACAGTCGCAAATTCGGCCGTCCAAAAGCATCTCGGGACCCGGAGTGCCGTCGGTGGAGACGAGGCGGGATCGCAGCGTCATCTCATTCTCCGCCGGCTCTCCACCGGGCCCTTCGACGTTCTTGCGTCCGTCGAGCCAAACGAGCCCGATACCCGCGTCCTGCGTAAACACACTGACGAAGCCGTGCTCGGTAGGTGTGCCGTCCTCGTGCGGCGTCCAGGGCTCAGACCACGTCGCGCCCTGGTCGGCCGGGCGTGACACCCGCACGCCGTAGTCGTCCCCGCCGGCCTCTCCGCGCTGGAGCCAGTGTGCCCAGAGCGTGCCCTCGGGCCCGGGCGATACCGACGGGAAGTCGGCCCAGTTGACGAAGTAATCGTCCCCGCCGGCGACTACCAAGGCTTGATTCCAGCCGTCGTCCTCGAGCGTAGAGAAACGGAGTTCGTGGTAGGAACCTTCGGTTCGTTGGAGCCAACTCAAATACACTGCGTCCTCGGACGCGGACAGAAACGGCTCACCACTGTCACCCCCGGCGGGCGACGTCATCTCTTCGAGCGAGACCAACAATTCGAACGATGCCGACGACGAGGGCACTGCAGCCTCTTGGCACGCAGCCAAGACCGTCAAAAAAGCCAGCGTAGAAAACGGTTTCATCATAGCGCCATAGTTTGGGTGTGAGGCAGCAGGACCAACGATGACCCGAGGGCAGGAATCTTGCTCGCGTCACGCTAAGGAAGTCAGGAGAATCTCCGTATCCGTCCCCCGGCGGTCAATGCAGGGAACCTACACGTCGGGCGAGGGGAACCTAGTCGGCCCACCAGGGGGTTACCAATCCGTGGCGTCCGTGTTGTTGGAAGGAGGGGTCGTCCCTGGTGACCAGAAGGTGCCGCAGGTCGCCTGCGGGGATACCGTAATAGGACCCCGGAGGCGAGACTTCGAAGGTCGAGGGTCCGGATGTGTGGTTTCGCCGACAGCGTGCGTCATAGTGGATGGGTCGGGTAGCAATTCAATTCAGGCGGTGATGAAGATGCAATCCTCGAAGCTCGTCTTGGTCGGACGCAGGGCGGTACTGAGTGTGGTGCTCGCTGTGGCCACGCTCGCATCGGTTCCGCAGCCAGGGTCAGCGCAGTACTTCGGACGCAACAAGGTCCAGTTCGACGACTTCGACTTCCAGGTGCTACGCACAGAACACTTCGACTACCACTTCTATGAGGAAGAGGAAGAGGCGGTCAAGGACGCGGCGCGCATGGGCGAGCGCTGGTACGAGCGCTTCGCTCGCACCTTCCAGCACGAATTCGAGCAAACCAAGCCGGTCATTCTCTACGCGGACCATCCGGATTTCGAGCAAACGAACACACTGCGCGGAGCCATCGGTGAAGGCACCGGCGGTGTCACGGAGTCGCTCAAGAACCGAGTGATCATGCCGCTCGCGGGGTCCTACTGGGATACGGACCACGTTCTCGGTCACGAGCTCGTGCACGCGTTCCAGTACAACATCGCCCAGTCGCGACGTGGCGGCGGACTTCAGGGTCTTATGACCCTCCCGCTCTGGCTCATCGAAGGCATGGCCGAATACCTCTCGGTAGGCCGCGACGATCCGCTCACCGCGATGTGGATTCGCGACGCCATCCGCAGGGACGAGCTACCCACGATCCACGAGATGACCACCGAGTCGAAGTTCTTCCCCTACCGGTTCGGTCAGGCTCTGTGGGCGTACATCGGTGGCACCTATGGCGACGACGCGGTCGTCCAGGTCTACAGGCGTTCGCTGCGCGTCGGCTTCGAGGGCGCGATCAGCCAAGTGCTGGGACTCTCCACAGACACGTTGTCCGTGCGATGGAAGGAGAAGACCGCCGAAGAGTACCTGCCGATCATGGCAGGACGGAGTGCGCCAGAGGACCAAGGCAAGCTGATTCTGGCCCCGAGCACCGGCTCCGGAGCGACCAATATTTCTCCGGCGATCAGCCCGGACGGCCGCTACATCGCCTTCCTGTCAGAGAAGGACCTGTTCTCCATTGATCTGTTCATGGCGGAGGTCGCGACCGGGCGGATCATTCGAAAACTCTCCAGCGCCAACTCCGATCCCCATATCGAAGCGCTGCGATACATCGACTCGTCCGGCACGTGGTCTCCCGACTCCGAGCGGTTCGCGTACGTCGTGACCGCAGGCGGCGGGCAGGAAATCGTGATCGTCGGGACGGAGAACGGGGTGAAACAGCAGACGATCGCCTTCGAAGGCATCGGTGCACTGAGCAACCCTGCCTGGTCACCGGACGGTCGGTACATAGCCTTCTCCGGCCAAGTGGGGGGCATCACCGACCTCTTCGTTCACGACCTGGAATCTGAAGAGACGACCCGCCTGACGAACGACAAGTACGCCGACTTGCAGCCCTCGTGGGCGCCGGACGGCCAAACGATCGCGTTTACCAGTGACCGCGGGGCGGAGACCAACTTCGAGCGGCTTTCGTACAGCAAGTTCCAGCTCGCGACCATCGACGTTGCTACGAGCGAGGTACAGGTCATCCCGGTCTTCGGCAACGTCAAGCACATCAACCCGCAGTACAGCGCGGACAACGACAAGCTGTACTTCCTGTCCGATCAGGACGGGGTCAGCGATGTCTACGAGCTCAACCTCCAGAACGGGAACGTGCGGAGGATCACCAACCTCGCCACCGCCGTGAGCGGGCATACCTACCTCTCGCCCGCGATGACGGTGGCCCAGGACGGAACGATCGCGTACACGGTCTTCGACGGACTCGAATTCCACATCTACACGACGAAGATCGACGACGACGCGGCGGTGGTCACGATCGTGGAGAATGCGGAGGATCAGGTGGGCCGGAAGCTGCCACCAGCGAATCCGGACCGCTTCAGCCGGATCGCTACCTATCTCGCGGACGCGGAGACCGGGTTGCTGCCCTCCAACACGTGGACGGACGAGGATGTCGAGGATTACGAGTCCGACATGACGCTGGACTTCGTGGGACAGCCCTCCGTCGGTGTCGGCACAGACAGCTTCGGCAACTATATCGGCGGCGGCGCATCAGCGTATTTCAGCGACATGCTGGGCGACCACGTCTTCGGTGTCTCGGCGCAGGCCCAGGGCAGCTTCAAGGATATCGGTGGCCAGGCGTTCTACACCGACCTGTCCAACCGATGGAACTGGGGCGTAAGTGCGGGCCGGATTCCGTACTTGCTGGGCTTCTACGACTTCGGGCAAGACGACCGAGGGCAATACATCGGGCAGACCCGCTACCGGATCAATATCTCGTCCGCCAACGGACAGGTCTCCTATCCCTTCTCGTCCACGCAACGGTTCGAACTCTCCCTCGGGATGACTCGGTATGCCTACGACATCGAGTTGGACAAGTTCTACACGGACGGGTTCGGGCGCGTCTACGACTTCGAGCGAGTACAGCAGGACGAGCTCGAACCCACTCCCCTGAACATGGCGACCGCCTCTGCCGCGCTGGTCGGGGACAACGCCTTCTTCGGCTTCGTCTCCCCGATCCGGGGCGGCCGCTACCGGTTCGCAGTGGAGCAGACCACTGGTACGCTGAACTTCACCACCGTGACCGCCGACTGGCGCCGGTACTTCGCTCCGGCGAAGAACCTCACCATTGGTGTGCGCGGTCTGCACTACGGCCGGTACGGTCTGGGCGACCTGGCACCGGAATCGCAGAGTGGATTCAGCCCGCTCCGGGAGCTGTTCCTCGGCTTCGAGACATTCATTCGCGGCTACGCCTTCGAGAGCTTCGATGCCGCTGAGTGTGGAGCGCCGGTTCAAGGAATACCGTCGACGACGGGCGGCTCCTGCCCCACGTTCGATCGCTTGTTTGGGCATCGTCTTGCAGTGGGTAGCGTCGAACTCCGCATTCCGTTCATCGGGGTCGAGCAGTTAGGGATCATCAACTTCCCGTTCCTGCCAACCGAGCTCGTGCTCTTCGCCGACGGTGGATTGGCCTGGGACTCCAACAACTCGCCGACGCTGGAGTGGAGTCGCTCTTCCAGCGCGCGTGTGCCGGTCTTCTCGACAGGGGTCTCGGCCCGGGTGAACGTTCTCGGGTTCATGATTCTCGAGGCGTACTACGCGAATCCCTGGCAGAGACCGGACAAGGGGTGGCACTGGGGCTTCAACATGGCGCCGGGCTGGTAGCAGCGGGGCACTGAGGGGGGGCAGCGTCTCCGGACACTGGCTCTCCGTCGCGCTTTGGCAGGCTGGAGGTTTGGGAGGGGGGGGGGCGTGGGCATTCATGGGGGTCAGTGGCGTATCTAGTGGCAATAACGGAGACTTCGTTCTGGAGACTTCGTTCGCCTGGCTTGAGACTGGCTTTTCGCCCTAAATTGTGGGCGGTCGGGGCCTTGGGTCTCGGCGCGGAATATTGACCACTTCCCGAGGATGCCATGCTGCCCCGCGTCTACACTGCCCTGCTGGCGGGGCTCGTGGTGGCGCTTTTGTCGAGTTCCGCTGCGGGAGCTCAGACGATCACGGGCGTTCTGTCGTCACGCGGCAGCGATGAGCCGATCGATCTTGGTTACATCGCTATGCTGACCGAGGATGGCGACGGGGTCGCGTCGACGATCACCGACGCGAATGGGCGTTTCAGGGTGACGTCTCCCGAACCGGGAAGCTTCCTTCTTCAGGGCTCGGCCCTCGGGTACCGTGAGTCTGTCGCTGGAGTGTTCGATATCGGAGCGGGTGGGAGCATGCAGATCGAGTTCCGGCTAGAGCCCGAGGCCGTGTCGTACAGGCGGAGCGGGTCACCGAGGAGCCGACGCTCGTAAGTGTCGGGTTCTACGAGCGTGTTCAGCGCGGGTTCGGGCGGTTCATCACCCCCGGCGACATCGAAACAACAACCGCGATCACTACTTCAGAGCTCTTTTTCGGGATCCCTGGAGTCCAAATCGCTCCCACGACAACTGGCGATCAGGTCGTCATGACAGGGACGAGAGGGTTGTGTTCTCCGACGATCTACGTGGACGGCGTGCCGACCGTCGGGTCAGTGATCGAGTCGATCATGCCCCGCATGTCGGTCTACGCGATCGAGGTCTACCGCCGAGGCGCCGAAATCCCCTTCGAGTTGTCAGCTGTGCGATCAGGCCCCACGGGGAGCTGCGGCGTCATCGTGCTGTGGTCGAGGAAGTCGAGGCAGTAGTCCGGGACAGGAGCGCTACGCGATGATGTCGTGAATGACGTTCCCGGCGACGTCCGTGAGTCGGAAATCACGTCCGCTGTAC
>Ga0114993_10007249_pt1 | contig 10270 bp, 10 predicted proteins | sample ArcticOcean_MG_C_FD_87042 | JGI IMG/M metagenome (GOLD analysis project Ga0114993, IMG submission 87042) | Marine microbial communities from western Arctic Ocean - ArcticOcean_MG_CB2_150 | ecosystem: Environmental > Aquatic > Marine > Oceanic | place: Arctic Ocean: Canada Basin | collected...
GAGGTCCGAGACGAACCAGAGCCGGTCCCTCGCGCCGACTGGCGTTTTGGCCGAATCGATGACGATGGCAACTACGTCCCAGACCCCGACTACATCTGCGCCCCTGAAAAATTCGAAAAAGACCGCCTCTACCAGGTCATCTACACAACCACAGGTGCACGCGTCCTCGGCCTCAGCTTTGCAGCACTGCGCGACTGCACATCGTGGATCAAACACGGCACCCCCGCGGTCGCACACCCGTGCCGAATATCAAACACGCATACGCCTACGGCCGCTCCCAGACCGGCCGCTACCTCCGCACATACGCCTACAACGACTTCAATCTCGACGAGGAAGATCGAGAAGCCCTGGACGGCATCATCGCCAACGTAGCCGGCGGTATGCGAGGCGAGTTCAACCAGCGCTTCGGCCAAAACTCCAAAGACCGCAACAACATGCTGCCCCAGCTCTTCCCGTTCTCAAGTTCCACAACAATCGACACCGAAACGGAAGAAGCCGGCTCACTCCACGCCCGACTCTATGAGCGCAACAGCAAACTCAAGATCTTCTACACAAACACATCCGCCGAATACCACCGCGGCGACGCCTCGCTCCTCCACACCGACCCCGCAGGTGAACGCGATATCGACCCCGGCCCCAACACCCGCTCCTACCACTTCACCGGCACCGAACACAGCCTCGGCGTCTGGCCACCCATCGACATCGCAATGGCTGAAGTAGTAGCCGCAGTCCACATGGATCAAGACCGCTCACAAAACCTCCGCAACATCATCAACTACAACCCACTCCTCCGAGCCTGCCTCATCAACCTCGACCAGTGGGTCGTCGACGACATCTCCCCACCACCCAGCAAACACCCCCGCCTCGACGACGGCACCGCAGTCCCCACCCAACAACCAGCCACCGTCTTCAACCGCATCCCCAACGCCAACTACCCCGCCCACCACGCCAACCCACGCCGACAGGACTACGGGCTAATGGAATCGCGCGAACAGGTAACAACCTTCCTACCGCAAGTAGGCGGAGTCTTCGGATCACTAGTCTCCGCAGTAGACGCCGACGGCAACGAAATAGCCGGGGTAATGCTCCCCGAAATCGCCGTCCCCATCGCCGCCACCACAGGCTGGGCCCTCCGCCACGCCGAAACAGGGGGCGAAACACAGCTATTGGTCTTCGCCGGAGGCACAATCCCCTTCGCCGCCACCCGCACCCAACGAGAAGCCGACGGCGACCCCCGCCCCTCAATAGAAGAGCGCTACCCATCAAAAGACGCCTACCTCCAACGCGTCCGCGTAGCAGGTGAGGCACTCGTAACCGAGCGATACCTCCTCAAAGAAGACATCAAAGTCTCAGTAGCCGAGGCATCAAAGTTCTGGGACTGGTTTACGCAATCGAAATGACACGATAAGGGTAAATTCATAGCCCCAACGGATATGTCACCCTGAGAAAAGAAGCTCCGCGAATGACGTGAGGGCCTCTGCCGGTTGAGACGATCGCTCGCGCCCCATCTACGAACGACCCACCGCGATCACACTGCCCCTGTTCCCCAAAATTGCCCGTGTGGCAGACATCCCGCGTACCCATCGAACAAGCCAACCGACTCCATATACCAGCCACGCCCGTTCCCGAACCAACCACATTCGTGAAATGATGCCCTCGCGAATCATGAAACAAAATGACCGTCCAAACTTTTGGATTCCCTTTTTCAAGGGAATGACGCCCTGATACTGCGCAAAATGCGGGGCACGCAATTCGGGGCGACAAAAAAAGGAAACCCAATCCCATGGAACAAGTACCCTTCGGCAAAACCGGCCTCAACGTCAGCAAGCTCGGCATCGGCCTCTCAGAAATCGGCTTCAACCTCACCATGAGCGACACAGAACAAGCCGCCAACGTCATCAACTCAGCCCTCGACGCCGGAATCAACTTCCTGGACACAGCAGCCTGCTACGACATCAGCGAAGAGATGATCGGCGCAACCGTCGCGTCACGCCGTGACGAATTCGTACTCGCAACAAAAGCAGGCCACTACCTCCCACGGGGCGACGGCGAAGACTGGACCGCTGAACTCGTCACATCCAGCATCGAGCGCAGTCTCGAGCGCATGAAAACCGACCACGTAGACATCGTCCAACTCCACTCATGCACCGTCGACGTCCTCGAAAAAGGCGACGTAATCCGAGCCATCCAGGACGCCAAAGCCGCTGGCAAAACCCGCTTCATCGGCTACTCCGGCGATAACGAAAACGCTGAATGGGCAGTAGAAAGCGGCCTCTTCGACACCCTCCAGACATCATTCAACCTCGTCGACCAGGGCGCCCGTCACAAGATCCTCCCCGGCGCTGAAAAGCAGGGAATGGGCGTCATAATCAAGCGCCCCATCGGCAACGCGGTCTGGGGAGCTGCACAAGACCCGCAGCCCTACAGCCACATCCCGGAATACACCGCTGAGTACTACGCCCGCGCCCAGACCATGCTCCAGGACGGCGAACTACCATCCGAGCCAGAAGACCGCATCCTCACCGCCATGGGCTTCACATACGCCCACCCAGAAGTAGACGTCTGCATCATCGGAACCCAGCGCCCAGCCCACATGGCCTCCAACATAAACCTGATCGACAACCAACTCCCAATCGCCCCCGAAGCCGTCAAAGAACTACACACCCGCTACGACCGAGTAAGCGGAGACTGGCGCCAGTTAGGCTAACGTGAAAGCCTGCTAAGGCTGTTGCCGCCCGCGGCCCAATACCAGCTCACGCTGTGCCCGTGCGGCAGGCACTCCCCTCTCCCTCTGGAGGGTCGTTCATAATTAACGTACAGATGATGATCAAGGGAATACGAATGTTGAATGATCCTCTGACCTGTCAATTGAAGGCGATCATCTTCTAGAATTGGAGATGACGGGGATGGCTTCGGGTCCATCTCAAGCATTGTTATCGTCAAGATCGTCAGACCGGATTAACACAATGCCCACAGAAATGAACGAACTCCAATTCGAAGCATATGAGGGTGGTCCTAAAGTATCTTCGGTTCTAGAGTGCCCGCAAGACGCCAAAGCACTCTTATTGTTCGATCACGGATCACATAGTCCGATGCGACACCCCCTCATGAACAATATAGCGGAGGCATTGGCGAACAATCGCGTCGCCACTTTCCGATTCAATTATCCGTACTCTGAGTCCTACCACCTGCCAGATTGGGAAGTCTCACCAGACCCTCTTCCAGTGCTGCTGGACACGGCAGAGTCAGCGTTGAAGCAGGCGGGGGAATTTGCTCGCGATCTGCCATTCTTCGTTGGAGGCAGGTCGATGAGTAGTCAGATAGTTACTCTCTTGGCGGCCCAAGGAAAAACTAAAAATGCGATGGCTTTCGTGCCATTCGTTTTTCCGATGAAATGGCGCGAGCTGCTGAAGGAGCCAACGGAACATCTACGTCATATAAAGAACCCCATGCTGTTCGTTCAAGGGGGGGCCGACGACCTAACTGTCATCACTGAGCTTCAACAGGTGCTTAGCAGTCTTAGCGCCCCAACAACTCTGCACGTCGTCGAGGGCGCTGATCATCAGTACAACGTACCCGTAGACTCAAATAGAACCAATAAGGACGCTGTTATAGAAGTAGCATCGGTTGTCTCGGACTGGATCGATGCAGTTATCAAAGACGAAGGTAACCGAGCAGGTTACTGATTCATTTAATTATGAACGACCCTCTTGAACCGATAGGACAGGTGGATCGATGACGACGACGTACCAACGAATCTACTCAGACGAGAACGGCGAGAGCCACTTCGAGACGGTCGAGGTGTCGTTCCAGGAAGTGGATTACGCGCCTCCGGCCGATCCGGTATTCGTGTCGGACCTTGAAGATGCGACACGGTTCGGGTTTCTGATGGCTCGGCCGGGATCGGCCGGTGCGTGGCATCCGACGCCGGTTGCGCAGTATGTAATCGTAGTGTCGGGAGAGTTTGAGATCACGGTGAGCGACGGTACGAAGCGTCGGTTTGCTGCCGGACAGACCTTCTTGGTGGAGGATCAAACCGGCAAAGGCCATTACTCCGAGATAGTTTCCGACGAGCCGGCAGTGTTGGCGGTGGTGCACCTGCCGGGTAAGGGCGTTGTGAGTTGATCATGACGATCATCGCTGATGCCGTTGTCCCAGACCTGGAATGAAAGTGTGAAGTGTCCGGGGTGTTGTCACCCAGTACTCCACCGGAGGTGTAGTACTTAAATTATGAACGGCCCTCCATTTGGGGAGAGGGCCAGGGGGAGAAGGCTGCTAAGGCTGTTCACCGCCCCGCGGTCAATGCCCGTGCGGCAGGCACCCCAAAAGCAGGGGCTAGAACATTAGGATGAATGCGTAACCCCTCACGCAACGCGAACAACGCCCCAAACCACCAAGGAACAACCCACACACATGGGCGCCAAACAATCCCTCAAACCAGACATCACAATCATCGGCTGCGGCACCCCATCGCCCACACCCGACCGATTCGGCAGCGCCCACCTCATCGACATCGCTGGCGAGAAGATCCTCTTCGACTGCGGCCCCGCCGCCACCTGGAAACTCGTCCAGAACGGCATCAAACCAACCGATATCGATACCGTCGTCTTCACCCACCACCACTTCGACCACGATGCCGACTTCCCAACGTTCATCCTCACACGCTGGGACCAGATGGTCCCCCGTGACCGTGAACTAATGGTCTACGGCCCCACCCTCACCGAAGAGTTCACCAACGGCATCATCGACGAGGATTACGGCCTCTTCCGCCACGACTGGAAAGCCCGCGTCGGCCACCCCGGTAGCCACGTCACCTACGCCGACCGCGGCGGCATACTGCCCCGCTCCAAGCCGCTCGTCATACCAAAGGACATCGGCCCCGGCGTCTTCATAGAAAACGACCGCTACCGAATAACCGGGGCACCCGCCGACCACGTCCAGCCATTCCTCGACTCGCTCGCATACCGAGTCGACACCGATGAAGGCAGCGTGGTCATCACCGGCGACACCGCCCCCTGCGACACCGTCACCGAACTCGCCCGCGGCGCAGACGTCATGATGATCATGTGCTGGGAATCCCACGATAAAATCGGCGGCACCGACCACGAACTTGCCACCTGCAGTATCAAAAGCGCAGCAGAAACAGCAGAAGAAGCCGGCGTAAAAGAACTCGTAATGGTCCACATCGGCGCACGCCTGGCCCTCCCAGCATCAGCTGAAGCAAACGAGAAAGAAGCCCGCTCCGTCTGGGGCGGCGACCTGGTCTGGGGCCACGAAGGCATGAAAGTCCCCTGGCCTAAATGACAGGGCGATGGTCTCGGTGAGGAGCTAAGCGTGAGATATTCGCCCCAACTCGATTCAACGTCAAAAACTGACTCGACAATCGAGCAGCTTCGCTGGCACGAGAAAAAGCGTTATCGAATCCCGGTGATTGCCGCCGTTCTCCTGACGGCGTTGGTAAGTTATGCGATATTCAACTACGACACTCTCCCATCATCGGAATCAATATACCGGGCAATTAGCGAAAGGAATTTTGATGAAGCCGAGGAATTTGATGAGAAGACTGGTGTGGGATTTGATTCGGACTGGCGATTGCGAACCTCACCGCATCGATTGATGCCGCTCCTGAAAATCCATCCACGTATCAAAACCGTGGACTGGCGTACGAACGTTCTGGTGATATCGAAAACGTAGAATCTGACTTCAGCTCTGCCATCTCATTGGATTCCAGTAACTTCACCAGGTTTCAAGAGCGCGGAATGCTTTACTACAACACCGGGAGAGCTGAACTTGCGATTGATGATTTCAATCGTGCGATCGAACTTGCTCCGGATGTCCCCGGCCTACTGTTCAAGCGGGCCTACGCCTTCAACGATGCAGGCGATCCAGGCGCCGCAATTAGGGATGCGAATCAGTTACTCGAAATGGCTCCCGAGAATCCCAGAGGTTACCTTGCCCGAGGTGTGGCGGAATTAATGCTGGGCAACATTGATGTGGGACTGTCAGATCTCGATAGTGCTCTGGCGTTGGACCCGCCTGAAGAGATGAGAGTAGCCATCGAAATCATGCGAGCCAGCCTGATTGATTAGCCTCTATTCAATCCCACGGAATAGCGCGACCATCAAGCTACTACTTCATTGATATTCAGATTGTTCAAAGCGTGACTTCTTAATGAGTTTTGCCCTAAACCGCTACACAGCCATCGGCGCAGTCGCCGTCGGCGGAATCATCGCCGTCATCGTCATCGCGCTATTCTTCCGCGGCGATAACGCCATCAGCTTCGATGAAATCATCGCCGACATCGACGCTGGCAACTACGAAGACGCGCTGAGCGAGCTCGACCGCGCAGAAGAGACGTTCGAAGTCGCTGGCCTCACCCCCAACGTCGCCTGGACCTACGGTGAGCGAGGCTACATCTACCTGCAGCAGGGCTTCTACGCCGAAGGCATCGACGCGCTCGATCGGGCAATCGAAATCGACCCCAACCAGCCCAGCTTCTACAACAACCGCGCCCTCAATTTCCAGCGAGCAGGACGCCTCGATGACGCCGAGTCCGACTTCTCAATGGCGCTCCAACTCGATCCCGGAAACTTCAATCGCTACGTAGAGCGCGGCTTCTTCTACCTCAACATAGGCAACGCAGAACTGGCACTTATTGACGGCCATACCGCCGTTAATCTCGCCCCCGACGAGCCCATCGGATACACCCTCCGTTCCGACGCCAATATCGCCCTGGGCAAGTTCGACCAGGCCCTCTTCGATGTCGATAAAGTTGTCGAACTAACACCGGGACAGTGGGCACCGCTGATCACCCGCGCAATCACCCGCAACTCCGCCGGAGACGTACCAGGCGCGTTAGCCGATCTGGACGCAGCGCTGGCACTTGGCCCACCGCTTGAAGGCAAACGGCTAATTGAAGGCACACGCGAAGTAATCTCGCAAGGCACTGGAGGCTAAATTATGGTCGTGACACACGGCGACAATATGGCGGTTCAACGTGATGAGGATCAGTCCGTTGAGATGCGTGACGGCACCGTCCTCAAGGCTGACGTCTACAAACCGGCTGGCGGTGGCAAGTTCCCAACGCTCCTCCTGCGCACCCCCTACTGGAAGCAGCATCCGCGCTACTCCGGTGCCGCTCAGACCCTCGCATCTCGCGGCTACACCGTCGTCAACCAGGACATCCGCGGTCGATACAGCTCCGGCGGCGAGTTCCGCTGGCAGTTCATGGACAACGATCTAACGTTCGACGCCGATGACGGCTACGACTCCGTTGAGTGGGCAGCACAACTCGCCTCCAGCGACGGCCAGGTCGGCACGTGGGGCCACTCCTACGACGCATGGTGCGCATGGCGACTCGCAGAACGCCAGCCACCCGGCCTCAAAGCCCTCCACGCCAGCGGCATGGGCACAGACTCACTGGACATGAACTTCGGCGTCTTCGAGACCGGCCGACGCCTCGAGTGGACCTACATGATGGCCGCAGACATGCGCCGTCGATCCGGCGCGCCGCACGGCCCCCAGGATCCCTTCGAGGCAGTTCGATATTGGCGAGAAGTTGAGCGCTGCAAGTATATCTGGTCACTACCATTCGCCGACATGCCAGACGAGCCATTCTCCGATCTCACACCACAACTACGAGCCTACTATTCGCAGCAGAACCAGGAAGTCTGGAAGTTCCGTGACATCCACCCCAAAGTCACCGTCCCAACGGCAACTTTCACCGGTTGGTGGGACCGCGTAATTGGCACCGTGAACCAGTTCTCCGGAATGGTCGAAAACGGCCCCGCAAACACGCGCGACCAACACCGCATCGTGGTCGGCCCGTGGAGCCACATGATGACGGAACTCCACCGCGATCTCGGGCCAATCGACTACGGTCCTCAAGCTGCCGAGAACTGGGTAAACCTCATCACCCGCTGGTACGACTGGCAGTTCAAGGACATGGACAACGGCTACGCCAACGAAGCGCCAGTCCGACTCTTCATCCTCAACGAGAACCGCTGGCGCACAGAGAACGAATGGCCGCTGGCAAGGACGCAGTATCGCGACATGTTCCTGAGCAGCGGCGGCAAAGCCAACACACCTCGCGGCGACGGCTCGCTAACCTTTGATAGCCCAGCCGACTCGCAGCCAGACAAGTACTCATACGACCCACGCGACCCCGTCATGAGCGTCATGGACATCGACGCCCAGGCAACACCCCGCAACCAGGCCGTCCTGGACGGCCGAACCGACGTACTCGTCTACCAGACCGCACCCTTCGAGCAAGAGCTACGCCTAATCGGCCCCGTAACCCTCAAGCTATGGGCCGCCTCAGACGCCCTCGACACAGACTTCACAGCCAAACTAGTCATCGTCCACGAAGACGGCGTAGCAGTAAACCTCACCTACGGCATAATGCGAGCCCAGTACCGCAACGGCTACGATACCCCATCCCTAATCGAGCCCAACACCCCCAACGAATACACCGTCCAACTCAACCCAGTAGGCGTCCTCTTCAAACCCGGCCAACGACTCCGCTTGGACGTCTCAAGCTCAGACTTCCCAAACTTCGACCGCAACCACAACACCGGGAAAGACTACTGGTCAGACGCCGAACTCAAAACCGCAAAACAAACCGTCTTCCACGAAGCCAGCATGCCCTCACGCCTAATCGTCCCCGTAATCGAAGACTAACCGTTCTTATCCCCTCTCCCGAAATGGGAGAGGGTGAGGGTGCTGTTCCTCTTCCGCCGCTCTGCGGCCTATGCCCGTGCGGCAGGCACTCCCCTCTCCGTCTGGGAGAGGGCTAGGGTGAGGGCGCGCTAGCAATCCGCCCACTCGCCATCACCGCATCAACGCCAGCCATCCTGTCGCAGATCCCGACGAGTCAGCCGCCCCGTCAAAGGTCGGCGACATCAACCAATCAACCCACTCTAGCCGCGAGTCCCCCAGCGCTCCGCGCTCAGTGCCTGCATGGCAGATGCCTAGCCGGTAGCGATTAGCACGATCGCCGTCACGATCAGCGTCGTAGCCGCCAGCTTAATCAAAAACTCCGTGCGATCGAACACTTCATCGAAGAAGCTCGGATAGACTTTGCTACCCACCAGACCCAGCACAAACATGAACCCCGGCCGCGTCCCGAAAATCGCCGCCACCAGCGATACCGGCCCCCGAGAGATAGCAAAGATCAACTGCACGCTCGCGGCCACCGCCAGCACACCCTCCGTCAGGATCAGCAGTCCACCATGCTTCGGCACCATAAGAAAGCTGCCGAGCTCTTGCAGGTTCGTTCTACGCGCGAACGCGATGCTCATAACCCCCGCCATGCCCCAGCCTCGCAGGGTCACCGTGTTCCAGACCGACATCTCATCGGTCGCTATCTCAAGAAAAATCTGCGACACCGCAACCGACGCAGCCGCCAGAATCAGCACCCCGAATATCGGCCGCGGTCGAAAACTACCGCTCACCGACGACCTGGTCGTGGACGCAGCTATGGCTCCCACAACCGCCAGCAACACAGCCATCCACTGAATCACGCTGATGGAGTCATCAAGAAACGCCGTGGCCAGCAGCGCCACAAAAATCGGACTGGTCTGAAAAACAGGAATGACCCGCGATGCCTCTTCACGCTTGAGCATAAAGAACATCAGGATCAGCCCCAGCCCCTGGAATACCCCCGAGCCAAGCCCACCCAGCACGTCGCCCACATCGATTCCATTCAGGGGAGCGAAGAAAAGAACCACCGTCCCGAAGAGAGCCTGATTCAGCCCCACGAACAACGTCAGGCTCGATGAGCTGAGGCCAAAGCGAGAAAGGATCGCCTTATCGCCGAATGTGACAATGGAGAAAGTTGCGGGACTACCTATTGCGGGAGCGAGCCATTCAATCATTTGCGAGGGTCACACTATCAGCCTGCGCCTCTAACATGTGTAGGTAGGGGCAGGTTTGAAACCTGCCCTTCTCATTAGACTCCATAAAAAAGAGAGCGGCTCGGAAGCCGCTCTCTTATACAAATCTAACTAAAGGTCTAGTGACCGCCGCAGGCGCATCCGCCAGCCTGAGGTGCACCCTGAGCATGCTCGTCTTCCTCTGCGCCGTGGGCATGTCCGCCGCCACCACCGCCGCAAGCGCAACCACCGGCTCCACCGCCCTGCTGGGCCTCTGCTTCGCCGCCGCCACCGCCGCAAGCGCAACCACCGGCTCCACCGCCGCCGCAACCGCCCTGCTGGGCCTCTGCTTCACCACCGCCGCCGCCGCAAGCGCAACCACCGGTGCCGCCGCAACC
>Ga0114993_10007251_pt1 | contig 10266 bp, 12 predicted proteins | sample ArcticOcean_MG_C_FD_87042 | JGI IMG/M metagenome (GOLD analysis project Ga0114993, IMG submission 87042) | Marine microbial communities from western Arctic Ocean - ArcticOcean_MG_CB2_150 | ecosystem: Environmental > Aquatic > Marine > Oceanic | place: Arctic Ocean: Canada Basin | collected...
AGTCGGAAAATATTCAAAGTATTTAAAAGATTTAAAATTAGTAGATTACAAAGTAAGAATTTTAAATACTGGAACTAATGCAACAACTCGAGTTTCTATAGAAAGCACGGACAGCAAAGGAAAAAGTTGGTTTACAATAGGTGTTTCGCCAAATATTATTGAAGCATCATTTAAAGCATTAATTGATAGCCTTGATTATAAACTTTATAAAGATAAAGCGCCTGCAAATAATTGATGAGTCTTAAAAATTGTTATTTTATATTATGTAGACCTCAATTAGGTGAAAATATTGGCTCTTCCGCAAGAGCTTTAAAAAACTTTAATATACCAAATTTACGTATAGTTAATCCAAGGTGTGCTTGGCCAAATCCAAAAGCTAAAAAAACATCTGTTGGAGCTAAAAACATTTTGCAATCAGCAAAAACTTTTAAATCAATCGAATCATCAATTGGTGATTTAGATATTATATTTGCTAGCACATCAAGAACAAGGAAAGTTAATAAAAAAATAATTTCAGTTACTGAGTTTACCAAAAAAATAAAAAAAAATAAAAAAGTTGGAATAATCTTTGGTCCAGAGGCTTCAGGTCTTACTAATGATGAAGTAAATTGTGCTGATTATCTAGTCACCATACCTACAAATAAAGATTTCAGTTCACTTAATTTATCTCACAGCTTAATTTTATTTTGTTTTCAACTTTTTCAACATTATACAGGCAGCAAATTTACTTTTTCCTCAGGTTATAAGAGCGCTATAGCCAAAAAATCTGAAGTAAACAAATTTTTAACCTTTATAATTAAAGGGCTTGATAAAAAAGGCTTTTTACAACCAAATCACAAGAGACAAAGTATGATTAGAAATATTAATAATATTTTTCATAGATTAAATTTGTCAGAGCAAGAAATACGTATATTACTTGGAATTTTTACTACATTAAATGACCAAAACAACAAAAGCTGAATTGACAAAAGCTCTTCATTGTTTATAACTCACAAATAATTAAATATGACAAAAAGATTAGCATCAAAACATAAGGTTGATAGAAGACTTAAAGTAAACCTATGGGGACGACCTAAAAGTCCATTTAACTCAAGAAATTACCCGCCAGGTCAACACGGAAAAGCACGAAAAGGTAAACCTTCTGACTATGGTACTCAACTTGAGGCTAAGCAAAAAATGAAATTTTATTACGGCAATATGAATGAAAGACAATTTAGAAATGTTTACCGCAAAGCAATGCAAAAAAAGGGTAATACTACAGAAAATTTAGTAGCACTTTTAGAAAGAAGATTAGATACAGTTATATATAGAGCTAAGTTTGCAACTACAGTTTTTTCTGCAAGACAGCTCATAAATCATGGTCACATAAAAGTAAATGGAAAAAAAGTTAATATACCCAGTTACTTAATCAAAACTGAGGACACTATAGAAGTCAAAGATAAATCTAAAGAAATAATTGTAATTGCTGTCTCTTTAGTAAATAAAGAAAGAGATGTCCCAGAGTATATTCAAATGGATGAAAAAAATAGAATAGCAAAACTAATAAGAATACCTAAATTTTCTGAAATTCCATATCCCACAATTATGGAACCTAATTTAGTTATTGAATATTATTCAAGGTAGTAAAAAACTGTTTTGTTAAAAAGAACCTCACTTAAATTTATAAATTCTTTACTTAAAAAAAATAAAAGTTGGTCAGTTTTAGATATAGGGTGTGGTTATACAGCAAATGAGAATGCTACAGTAATTGCAGATGCTCAAGATCTTTCGGAATTTTACAAAGAGAGAAAGTTTATTAAAATTAATGATGAAAAACTTCCATTTCAAGATAATGAATTTGATTATATTATAGCGAGTCATGTTATAGAGCACGTTAAAGATTTTAAATTCTTTATACAAGAATTAGAAAGAATTTCCAAAAGAGGATATATAGAGTTGCCTACAAGATTTGGAGATAATTTAATATTTGAAAATAAATATGATCATATATGGTGGTTCACATATGATGATATAAATAATAAGCTTCTTGCTTCTAAAAAAAATCAATTAATTGAACCATTTATGTCTGTTGGCACAGGTAAAAAAATCCAAGAACACTTTAGAGAAAGTTTTGTTTTAGAATTAGAATGGGAAAATAAAATTGACTATGAAATAAATGACAGTATTAGAAACTTACAAGCTAAAAAAATTTCATTTTATCAATTAGTTAAAAAATATATCAGCAAAAAGATTAGAGTTTTTTTTAAATAATAAAATTTTTATTAAATTAAACTACTCTCTAATTTTTTTTTTAAATCACCTTTTTCAAACATTTCTTTCACTATATCACATCCACCAATAAATTCTTCATTGATGTATAATTGTGGTATTGTTGGCCAATCACTGTAATCTTTAATTCCCTCTCTAACTTCAGAGTCTTCAAGTACATTAATTCCTTTAAAATCAACTTTTAAATGTTTTAAAACATTAGATACAGCTAGTGAAAAACCACATTGAGGAACTTCAGGTGTGCCTTTCATAAAAAGGCAAACTTTATTTTTTTTAATTATGTCAGTTATTTTTTGTTTAATATCGTCTTTCATATGTATTTTAACTTTCTATAGTATTTAAAGCTAAAGCATGGAGTTCTGTTCCCATTTTACCTTTTAAAGCTTTATATACAATTTTATGTTGTTCAATTTTACTTTTTCCGATAAAAGTTTTTGACTTAATCGTAGCTGAGTAGTGATTATCATCACCAGCCAAATCTTCAATTAAAACTTCTGCATCTGGCATCGCTTCTTTAATTAAGTTTTCTATTTCTTTTATTTTGAGGCCCATATTACTATTGTAATCTATTATAATTATAAAACCAATTATTATTTAGTTTCTTTAAATCATTTATGTGAATACTAAAATCATTATTTAATTCAAGTATATCTTTTTGTGTCTTGGCAATAATTTCATAGAATATATCATTTTCTTTTAATATGTCGCAGACAGCACTTCTGTCTTTTTGGGCAATTTCTATTGCATATCTACTTTGATCTTCACTAAAAAGGTATTCATGCTTATTTATATTATTATTAGGTAATTTGACTAATGCACCAATATTACCTGATAAACACATTTCTGATAATGTGACCAATATACCTCCAGCCGATATATCATGGGCTGATTTTATTAATTTTTTTGAAATAAGATTTTGTAAAGATAAACCGTTATTTTTTTCATTAAATAAATTTATTTCAGGTGGTGGTCCATCAGTTATATTCATTACTTCTCTAAAAAATTCACTTTGATGAAGGTGCCCGGTAGTTTTACCAATTACAATTATTAAGTTATTAATTCCTTTAAGATTTTGTGACACCATGTTATTTAAATCTCTAATTAATCCAACTCCGCCAATTGCTGGAGTTGGCTCGATAGATTTATTATTTGTTTCGTTATAAAAAGATACATTGCCAGATACTATTGGAAAATCTAAGTAGGTACATGCTTCAGAAATTCCATCTAAACACTCAACAAATTGACCCATCACAATTTCTTTTTCTGGATTACCAAAGTTTAAGCAGTTAGTAATTGCAATAGGCTCTGAACCAACAGAAACTAAATTTCTCCAGGCTTCGCAAACAACTTGCTTTCCTCCAGAGAGGGGATGAGCAGAACAGTAGTGTGAAGAAGAATCTATAGTTGCCGCAATACCTTTGTTTTTACCGTGGATTCTAATTACAGAAGCATCTCCACCAGGTTTTTGAATAGTATCGCCCATCACCGTATTATCGTACTGTTCCCAAACCCATTTTTTATTTGAATTATTTGGACTAGATAGTATTTTTTTTAGAGAATCTAAAATTTTAATTTTCTCTAAATTTAAATTATTTTTTTTTTTAGGGCGAATACTCTTTTTCCACTTTCTGTCGTAAATAGGAACCTCTGTAGAAAGCGCATTTAAAGGTATGTTTGCAACTTGGTTATCCTTATAGTTTAGTACTAATTTTTTTGTATTAGTAGTTTTTCCTATTATAGCAAAATCTAAATCCCATTTTTTAAAAATTTCTTCAGCAAAATGTTCTTTTCCAGATTTAATAATTAAAAGCATTCTTTCCTGACTCTCGGATAACATCATTTCATATGGAGTCATATTCTTTTCTCTGCAAGGAATTTTATCTAAATTTATTTTTATACCCAAGTTACCTTTTGAAGCCATTTCTACACTTGATGAGGTTAAACCAGCTGCTCCCATATCTTGAATTGATATTATTGAGTCACCTTTCATCAATTCCAAACAAGCTTCCAAAAGAAGTTTTTCTGTAAAGGGGTCTCCAACTTGTACTGTAGGTTTTTTATCATCTGTATTTTTGTCAAATTCCGCAGAAGCCATACTTGCCCCATGTATTCCATCTCTACCAGTTTTTGAACCAACATAAATAACTGATTGGTTTTCGCCTTTTGCCGTTGAGTAAAAAATTTTTTTCTTATTTACATGACCAATAGCCATTGCATTAACAAGTATATTTTCATTATATGAAGAATTAAATTTAACTTCACCACCTGCATTTGGTATCCCCATACAGTTACCATAACCTCCAATTCCTGAAACAACTCCATTTAATAAATTTTTAGTTTTTGGGTGATCGGGGCTACCAAAATGAATAGAATTTAAAGTTGCTATAGGTCTAGCTCCCATAGTAAACACATCTCTTAGTATTCCCCCAACTCCTGTAGCGGCACCTTGGTAAGGTTCTATAAATGATGGGTGGTTATGGCTTTCAATTTTAAAAACAATTGCATCATCCTCTCCAATACTAATAACTCCTGCATTTTCACCAGGACCCTGTATTACGTACTTATTTTTTGTAGGTAGTTTTTTTAGATATTTTTTTGACGATTTGTAAGAACAGTGTTCATTCCACATGGCTGAAAAAATTCCTAGCTCTAATAAATTTGGATTACGACCCAATAATTTAATAATTTTTTTATATTCATCTTTCTTTAAGCCATGATTTTTAATAATTTCATTACTGATAGTCATATCTTTTATTTTAATAAACTCTCAAACAACAAAGATCCATCTTTTCCAGATAATAAGGGTTCAATTACTCTTTCAGGGTGAGGCATTAGTCCTAAAACGTTTTTTTTTTCATTAAGAACGCCAGCTATGTTTTTTGATGAACCATTTGGGTTAGCTTCATCATTAATTTCACCTTTATTATTGCAATATTTAAAAGCTATTAAATTTTGATCTTCAAGTTTATTTAATAGATTATCATTTGCAAAGAAATTTCCCTCGTTATGAGCAATAGGAAATTCAACTACATTTTTTTTTTTAAAGTTAGTGCAAAAAACATTATTTGTGTTTGTAACTTTTAAATATACATTTTTAGATATAAACTTTAGATCTTTGTTCCTTAACAAGACGCCAGGAAGCAAACCAGTTTCAGTTAAAATTTGAAAGCCATTACAAATTCCTAACACTAAACCACCATTTTTAGCATGTTCTATAACTTCTTTTATTATTTTAGATTTACCAGCTATACTACCTGTTCTCAAATAATCGCCATATGAAAAACCTCCTGGCAATACAACTAAATCGGACTTGGGTAAGCTTAAATCGTTATGCCAAACCATTTGATTCTTAATTTGGAATTTTTCTAGAGCAACAGCAACATCTCTATCACAATTTGAACCTGGAAAAACAATAACTGAAGATTTCATTCAGAAATACTAATTTTATACTCTTCAATGACAGTATTAGATAAAAGTTTTTTACACATTTGTTCAGCTACTTCTTTGCATTTTGCTGGGTTTTTTTCATCTAAATGAACTTCAAAATATTTACCCTGTCTAACTTGAGATATATTTTTGTACCCCATATTTTTTAAAGTTTGGCTCACAACTTTCCCTTGAGGGTCTAGTACGTCATTTTTTAATGTTACAATTGCTGATATTTTCAATTTATTTATTTTTTTAGGTTTACTGATTTTGGTTTGCCAAACCTAACTTTACTAATATTAGCTTCTTCATGCATAATTCCAAGTCTTCTAGCTACTTCTTGATAAGCTTGAATTACGTTACCTAAATCTTTTCTAAATCTATCTTTGTCCAATTTTTTTTCGCTTACAACATCCCACAATCTACATGTATCTGGACTTATTTCGTCAGCTAATATTATTTCTTTTTTTTCATTATTTATTTTTCTTCCAAATTCTAATTTAAAATCAACTAATTTTATACCGACTCCTCTAAACATGCCTTGCATAAAATCATTAATTCTTAAACAATAGCTATTAATTAAATTCAACTCTTCTTCACTAGCCCAATTAAATTCAAGCACATGTTCCCTTGCAATCAAAGGGTCTCCAAGATCATCATTTTTATAGGAATATTCTATTAGCGGCTTTGATAAAATTGTTCCATCTGGAATACCTAATTTTTTTGTTAATGAACCAGTAGCAATATTTCTCACAATAAACTCTACAGGAATTATTTCTACCAAATTAATTAATTGTTCTCGCATATTTAATCTTTTTATAAGATGTGTTTTTATTCCTATTTGGTTGAGATTGTTTAAGATATGCTCAGAAATTCGGTTGTTTAGAACACCTTTCCCTTCAACGCTAGATTTTTTTAAATTATTATACGCTGTTGCATCATCTTTAAAATGTTGTATTGCAGTACCTTTTTCAGGGCCTTCATAAATAATTTTAGCTTTTCCTTCGTAAAGTTTCTTACCTTTATTCATTATTTTTTTAAAACTCTTTTAAATATTACGTTTATTTTTTTCATATGATAATTTAGATCAAACATTTTTTTTAATTCTTTATTAGAAATTTTTTTATTAATCAATATATCATTAGATAAACTTTCGTATAAAGATATATTATTTTTCTGCGAATTTTGTGCATTTTTTTGAACTATTTTATAAGCTTTTTCTCTAGAAAATTCATGTTTTGTTAATTCTAACATTACTCTTTGTGAAAAAATCATACCATTTGTAATGTTGAGATTCTTGATCATTCTCTGTGGATAAACATTCATATTTTGCAAAATATTTTTTAATCTTGATAGAGCAAAATCTAACGTGACAGTAGAATCAGGTCCAATATTTCTCTCAACACTAGAATGTGAAATATCCCTTTCATGCCATAAAGATATATTTTCAAGTGCTGGAACAACATAGCTCCTTACCATTCTTGATAAACCAGTTAAATTTTCACTTAATATAGGATTTTTTTTATGTGGCATTGCAGAAGAACCTTTTTGTTTTTTACCAAAAAATTCTTCTACCTCTTGTAGTTCAGTTTTTTGCAGGTTTCTAATTTCAGTAGCTACTCTTTCAATAGAACCTGCTATTATACCTAATATTGAAAAATAATAGGCATGTCTATCACGAGGTATAATTTGTGTAGATACTGGTTCAACTCTTAAATTAAGTTTTTTAGCAACATAAGCCTCAACCTTTGGATCGATATTAGCAAAGGTGCCTACGGCACCTGAGATTGCACAAGTAGATATTTCTTGAACAGCATTTTCTAGTCTCTTTTTATTTCTCTTAAACTCCTCATAAAAACTAATTAACTTTAATCCAAAAGTTATTGGTTCAGCATGAATGCCGTGACTCCTTCCTATACAAACTGTATTTTTATATTTTAGAGATTTTTTTTTTAAAACTTTCAATATTTCCTCTATATCTTTAGAAAGAATTTTACTCGCTTGAACTAATTGAATGTTAAAACAAGTGTCTAATACATCTGATGAAGTCATGCCTTTATGAAGAAATTTACCTTCTGGACCAACCATTTCAGTGATAGAAGTCAAAAAAGCTATAACATCGTGATGAACTTGACTTTCAATTTTATTAATACGTTCAACATTTATTTTTGCTTTTTTCTTAACTTTTGCTGAAACACCTTTTGGAATAACTCCTAATTTTTCCATAGATTGAGCGGCAGCAAGCTCAATATCAAGCCATATTTTGTATTTATTTTTATCTTCCCAAATATTTTTAATTTCTTTTCTGGAATATCTCTCAATCATACTTGATAAGGTGGTTGTTCATAATTTTTTTTAGACTTAGTGAAAATTTCATATCCAGTATCAGTTACACCAACTGTATGTTCAAATTGTGCAGATAAAAATTTATCTTTTGTTACAGCGGTCCATCCATCCTTAAGCATTTTTACATTATAATTGCCTTCATTAATCATTGGCTCTACCGTAAAAACCATTCCTGTTTTTAATTTCATTCCTTCACCTTTTTTTCCATAATGTAAAACATTTGGCATTTCATGAAAAATTTTTCCAATTCCATGTCCACAGAAATCTCTTACAATTGAAAAACCTTTTCTTTCAGCATATGTTTGTATAGCGCTACCAATATCACCCAAGTAAGAACCATCTTTTATAGTTGAAATTCCTTTCATCATTGATTGATAAGTAGTTGAAACTAAATTTTTACCTTTAATTGATGCATCTCCGACAAAAAACATCCTACTAGTATCCCCATGCCATTCATCTACTATAGCCGTTACATCAATATTTATTATATCACCTTCATTTAAATATTTATTAGAAGGAATACCATGACAAACTACGTGATTAACAGAAGTGCAGCATGATTTTGGAAAACCTCTATAAAAAAGAGGAGCAGAATAACCTCCATTATCTCGGATATATTCATAACAAATTTTATCTAATTTATTTGTTTCAACACCAGGTTTAACATAAGAAGTAACTTCATCTAAAGAGTTACCTGCTAAAGCACCAGAAATTTTAAGTTTTTCAAAATTTTCTTTATAATCTAAAGACATAATTAAATTATTTTAATTTGTTTATTTAATTTTATCTCTTCATTATTCAATTTACAATCGTAACAAATCATTTTAACACCAGATTTTATAGCTTGATCAAAGCTTAATTTGTATTGATTGTCTATATCATCAGCAATTTTAAATGAATTACAATCAGTCCTCTGTATTAGAAATAGAATATAACTATTATAACCCATTTTTTTTGCTAAACTTAATTCATTTAAATGCTTAACTCCTCTTGATGTGGGTGAATCTGGAAATTCAGCAATTTTTGCATTTCTTTTTAAAGTAACATTTTTTACCTCGAGAAAACATTTTTTAGATTTATTGGAAATTAAAAAATCAAATCTTGTTTGATTATTAAATTTTACTTCACTTTTTATATTAATATATTTAACTAAATCTTTTATTTTTTTTTCTTCTAAAGCTTCTAATACTATTTTATTAGAAATCAATGTATTAACTCCTACAAAACTATTTTTTTCTTTAATAATTTGAAGGGTGTATTTTAATTTGCGATTTGGATCAGTTGAATGAGAAAACAAAACTTTATTACCTTTTATTAATAAACCAGCCATTGATCCTGTGTTAGGACAATGCGCAGTAATAACTTTATTTTGGTGTTTTATGTCCACAAAAAATCTTTTGTATCTTTTTACAAGAGTTCCTTGTAATAATGTTTCTTTAAATTTCATTAGATATAAATATTATCAGAATATGAAAAAAGCCAATAAAAAATTAAATGCATCAATTGTAATAATAGGGAATGAGATTTTATCAGGCAGAACACAAGATGTTAATGTTTTAAACATATCAAATTGGCTAAATAAGCTAGGTGTTAAACTCGAAGAAGTAAGAATCATACCAGATGTTGAAACTATTATTATAAAAACAATTAATGAAATTAGAAAAAAATTCAAGTATGTTTTTACTACTGGTGGAATTGGCCCAACACATGATGATATTACATCAAAATCTATAGCTAAGGCTTTCAAAGTGAAACATTGTTATCATCCAGAAGCCTTTAAAATTTTAAAAAACTATTATGAAAAGGGAAAATTTAATATTGGCCGAAAAAAAATGGCAAAAACCCCTAAGAACGCAACTTTAATTTATAACCCATCAAGTGCTGCGCCTGGCTTTTGTATACAAAACGTTTATTCCCTACCGGGTGTTCCATCTATACTTAAATCAATGTTGGGAGGATTAAACAACAAAATTATTGGTGGTAATAAAATTTTGAGCAAAACTTTAAGCTTAAGAACTGTTGAGAGTGAAATTTCTATTCCTTTAGAAAAAGTTCAGAATAAATATAAAAATCTAGAAATTGGCAGTTATCCTTTTTTTCAACAAGGAAAAATTGGCGTTTCGTTAGTTATGAGATCAGATAATGCTAAATTAATTGAAAAATGTTTGGGTGATATTATAAAGTTTATAAAAAAAAAAAAAATAAAAATAAAAAAAAAAAAAAATA
>Ga0114993_10007252_pt1 | contig 10266 bp, 11 predicted proteins | sample ArcticOcean_MG_C_FD_87042 | JGI IMG/M metagenome (GOLD analysis project Ga0114993, IMG submission 87042) | Marine microbial communities from western Arctic Ocean - ArcticOcean_MG_CB2_150 | ecosystem: Environmental > Aquatic > Marine > Oceanic | place: Arctic Ocean: Canada Basin | collected...
AAAAAAATATATGGGCCACCCTAAATCTAAAAATCCAAAATGATCGAACATAGTATACCAGCCATCCCAAAAATGACTATATTCGTCACACGTATGTATTATAACACTTATATTATCCTTGAGGAGCATTGGTCCAAATATTACATTCTAAAATACGTTCTTTTGTTTCTGGTTTAGTGAAATCATATTCTCTAAAAAATTCATCATTCACATGAATTGTTATATTTTCAAGACCATCTTCAAGAAAAAAATCTGTTCTGTAACCCCAATCGGAGCAGGTAAAAGCAGAATATTGCTCATTATTTCTAAAAATTTTCACATGAATTGTTCCCCTTGGGGGCATAGCAAAAAATCTATATCCGTGTTTTGTAGGATCTGGATCCCATGCAAGACAAATCCAAGGATATTCGGCGTCAGTATGAATTTTTTGTCCTTCGAAACCTATTTTTTCAGAAGTTTCTCTAAGATTTTTTATTTCAATATTTTCTTCAAAAGAAGTTTCTTGTTTATTCAGATAAGATACACCAAGAATATATCCTAATAGATTTTCTCCCATGTGCATACCATGATCAACAATCATTTTTTTAAGATGATCATCAGGATACTTATTTAATCTTCGATATAAAAAATCTACATTACAAGACATAATCAATGTATTAATTTGCCAATGTCTGATTCTTTTTTCTCCCCACCACACTACATCTAAATCTTCTGTTTCACCCGCATATAATACTGCTTGTTTTCCTTGATTTAATATCTTATCACTATTTTCTATTAATTCATTGTCAAAAGGTAAAAATCCATCATAGTCAAATAAGTGTATTACTTTTTTATTAAGAAGTTTTGCATATGTGACACCAGCAAGTAATAAACGTAAAACTGCAAATATTGTGTTATTTTTAAAAAATTCTCTACTTGCAATATTAAAAATAGGGTTGCCAAGTCCCCCTTTGTCGTCACCGCCATAACAATAATGAACTAAGTATGCTTTCAGTTCAGGATCATCGATCAAAATATTATCTTTATCATAAATTGCATAATCAACTAATTCTTGTGTATCTTTATCAAGAGGCAGGTGAGTTGTGATTATAACATCATAACCAAAAGATTTAAATTGTTTTATAAATTTATGACAAACTGCTTTTCTTTCTTCAGTAGACAAATGTGCATGTATCAAAACTATTTCATCTGTTTTATCCATTATTTTCCTCTAATAATCTGTATTTTTTTGTCCATTCTTCTATTTTCATTGCAGGAGCAAAACCCTGATTAAATAAACAAACTGAATAATTCTCTTCTTTTCTATTCCACGGATAAGACCAACATACTTCATCATAAGTATTATAATCTATTTCTTTGTAAATATATTCATCGATACCTCTCCAATATTTTACTCTGCTATAATCTTCATCTTCATAAAATTTATCATAAATATGAACATGATTTCCCCTCCACGACATTATTGAAGAATTTAAAGGGGTGTGGAGTGGCTCTCTCCACCAAGCAGTAAGAAGGGTGAAGTCATCTTTAATTAAATGAGCTATAGAACCCTTAATAATTATATCTAAATCTAAATATAAATAATTTACATCATCAATACAATCTTTAAACATTTGCAGTTTATCAAAAACCGCGCCTTCTCCCTCTCTTATGATATGAACTTCATCATATTTCAATTTTCCGTGTTCACGGATCATATGAAGAACATTATCAACATACCATTCATCATATTTATTTCCTGTACATACAAGAACAATAGTTACCATTTTCCTATTACCATAAATCTATCATATAACGGCAAAGATCGTTTTCCTTTATATAAAACATCTTTAATTTGATTTTTTTCAATCAATTCATTAACATCTTTTACACAATTGATATGGTCTTCCAACTCAAAATAATTATTTGATTGTATTGCTAGAATAGGTTTCGTTGGATAGTCTTTATAATATTCTTTCATTGAAGCAATATCAGCCATATGTTCTGAAGAAGTGTTTATAATTAAATGTCTTCTTCTTACTTCTTTACGTTCAAAAAAATCTCCAAACTGTGCAATTTTAAACTTTTCATCAAAATGATTTTTATATTGTGCAACTATCTTATGACAATTTTCATCCAGATCATATAAGTCAAGTTGCTTTATGTTAAAACTTTTTGATAACAACTCAATCAATGGATATCCAAACCACGAGCCTATTATGTCAATATGAATTTCATCAAAATATTGTATTTTTTCCAATTCTTGAGAAAGCCACAATTTAGATTCATATTGTCCCTGAGACACAGAATCTTCAAAACTCTTAGAATATGAAGGTAAATTATTATTCACCCATTGATTGGCCCAATAATATGGGGTTTCACGATTATCATTTTCACATATAGAAATTTCTTCTTTATGTTCTCCAATAGTTTCTCTAATTGAACCAATAGTTTCTCTAATTGAACCAATTTTTTCTTTAATTGAACCAATTTCCGTATTAAGTTCTCCAATTTTTATATTGTGTTCTCCAATTTCTTCATTATAAGAACCTATTTCAATATTATGCAGACTTATATCGTTTTTATTTTTTCGCCAATTATATATTTGTTCCATATACACAATAATGTTTATATTTTTTATTTTTACTTTGTATTTCAAATGAATCAAAAACTTCTGTCAATTCATTATCTTCTATTAATTTATCAATCGAATGAATAGGATTACAATCACCATTGTGTTCTTTGTCATCGCCTCTTAATATGAAAATTCCTTTATGCATTCGACCCGCAGGATATGTTTTTTCACAATTATAATGCAATACACAAGTATGTAATTTAACATTATCAAATACAAAATCATTACACATAACACTTGGCATATCTCTAAAATTAATATCATAATTTATATTATCAATTTCCATATCCAATCCCCTCAATGTTTTAATAAACTTAAAACTAGGACAACACAATATAGAAATTTTGTCATGATTTACGGCCCAAGGAAATAACTTTTCCATAGTTCCTTTACTGATGATTCGTGTAATTCATAATGCTTGATTTCTTTCATATTTTCATTATTATAAAGATGTGATGTATTAAATAATGTCACTTTATTTTTTAATTGATAATTTTCTTTATTATAATTCGAAAATAATTCTTTTTCCCATAAATTCAATCTATCATTTCTATGGTGTTGATAAAACAAATATTTGTCTAAACTCTTATATGTCCACTTTATTTTTTCCCAATTTTCTTTAGTATATTTTAAAAGCCAGGAAGCCGTTCCTTTATCCCACGCAACAAATGATGAGTTTGTATGACAAGACACTCCACGACCATAATTAAATAAACTTATCTCTTCATAGTTATTCCAATAATTCCATATAAATGTAATATTATGATGTTTTCTTGTTATTAACTCAGTTACATCTTCATGCACTAACACATCTAAATCTATCCAAAAGTTTTTATCATATTCATCATTATCAATAAGAAATAATTTTTCATAAGTAAAAACTCTCTTTGTATTATATGGTCTAAGTTCTTGAATATCTTTTATTTCGATTTTAGAAGATATTCCTTTAGGATCATCAGTATAACACACAAAATGAAAAGGTATTTGACAATGTTTCAGCAATCCACCATACGTTCTATTAACATAGTCAGAATCATATTTTGTGCCCCATTTAAGACAATTTATTTTAATATTATTCATAGATAAATATCGGTGGAGGGGGTTCAGTCCCTAGATGTTCAGCAAATGGATCATCATATGCTGTATATGCAAACCAACTGGTATCGGGGTCTTCCTTATTTAAAATAGCATTACAAAACAATGCAAATTTTTCATTCTGTTCTACCGTCATATGATTATCAAGTACATCCTTCTGCGGACCGGGATATTTTCCTACCATATATGATATCGGTGTTGACACATAGTAAAAATTTGTTGTATTTAAACATTCAAAATTTAAATCATGTAACAGCTTGGTAGATTTAATATTAAAATTCTTATATTTAGAGGTAAAATGATCAAGACTGAAACATGTAAAAACTAAAAAATTAAATTTTTTAAATTGTTTAGATAACAAATGTAAAAATGTAATATTTTTAACATTTTCATATAAAAACATTGGACCTAAAGTATTAGCAACTATTTTTACTTCAGACTCATGAGTTTGATATTGAGGAATAGCTTTACGGAAGAAGGTAAGAAGGGTGTCTGAAGGAAGCGGCGGATTTTCTGCTGATAAAAACTGACCATCTGTCAGACTTTTTTCCAACCAAGGAAATTCCATTCTTTTTTGATCAGATAATAAAACTATAATAGTGTCTTGAGATTTAAAATGGCGGTATAAATCATGGGGCCCTCCTAAATGGGTTATTAATTTTCTTAAACTCCAATTAGGACCTGTTCCTCCGCAACCTTTGGAAATCACTTCTTGATTTTGTAATTTTTCCAATTCCGCTGGCCAAGATCCAGGTCCATCATTCGCACCAAAACTATCAGAATATATGTGTATAGTCATTTTATTTCCATTGATCTCCAAATGCATCAAATCCTGTGCCACATTTTTCAGAGCATACTTGTGATTTTCCTTGCAAACAAGAAGTTAAATTCCAAGATTGTTCAATCTTTTTGAAAAAATTTCCTTCTATAATTTCATTTAGGGGTTTATGTAAGACATTAATATTTTTAATATCATCTATATAAGACCATATTTGCTTTGATTGCTCCCTGTATACCTTGTGTAATTTTCCAGCAGTCCAGCAACAAGGAGTAACCAGACCTTCTGCTGAAATATAAATTTCTCTTTTCTTTAAAGATTTACATTCTATTTTAGTAGTATCTAAGTAATCTTGAAAAGTACCATGTTGCTTAATCAATTTATCATATTCATTTACACTCTTATTCTGATGTTCTGTCTTAATTGGTGGTTTAATCTCATTCCCTTTACTGGTTATCTTTTTATCGATCTTATGATGAGTTTTTTTATCAATCTCATCATCAGGAATGAAATTCTTTACCGTTCTACAGCTTTGTATCCATCTTCCAGTTTTCTTCTTCTGAAAACCAAGTCCAAATAATTTAGCCATACGTTCTGCTTCTTCCACTTGATGCTCATTATGTTCAAATATTAAAAACACCCATGTTCCTTGACCCCCCGCTTGAGTAAAAACATCCATTGAGTTTTCAACTCGTTTCCAATCTACATTTACTCGATACAAATGATTTGTATCTTCTAAACCATCTACTGAAAAAGATACCTTGCCATAATCACCAAAAATTCCTGCGAGTCTTTTCCACCAATCGTCTGATCGTCCTCCGGCATTTGTAATCATCCCAAGCCACATTTCATTATTATTATAGCGCAACCATTCATACATGTCAAGGGTGTCTTTTGCAATCATAGGATCTCCATGATTACCACACATGAAAAAACCATCCAATTGTTGTGCAAGATTAACATCGATGATCTGTTTAAATTGTTCAATAGAAATTTCAGCATTCTTTATGTGTGGATTATTTGTTCTATCACACATAGGACACGCCGCTTGACATCGTTGTGTAGGCTCAAAATGTATATGTCTTATTTCATCAAGTTTGTACATTTTTCTTTCAATTTAGTCAAACATTCTTCAAAATTTCCTGAACAAAAATGACCTTGGTTATTAAACTCTTCAATAAATTCAGAAAGGTTCGTATACGCAATGGTATCGATATTCATTGCTCTAGACAAATGAGTCCACATTCCTTCTGATGCTATAAGCAAATGACTTTGAGATAACAACTCTACATTTTTTGCATAATTTCTATCTTCCAGCCGAACAATATTAAATTTTATGTTTGTTAAATAATCTTTTAATTTATTAAATGTTTTTTCTTCTTCTAACGTAATAAATTTATTGCTATCTTCTGTTCCATCGCTATGTCGTCCTGACCCGGAACCCAAGTCAACATAAAACATAAACGCTATAATAGTTTTTTTTACAGTTTTATCATATTCTATAGGCCAATATTTTCCATGATCATAAAGATTGCGGTTATGATATCCATATATTTCATTTTGCGCAAAATTAAATTCAAATAAGGCATTGTCACTCACATTTTTTCTCTTCTGTGTTGGTTTCCACACTATTTTTGACTCTAAAGCCTCCAATTCAGCCCCCCACCCATACGTTATTACATTTGAAATTATTGGTACTTGTGTTAATGGTCTTTCAAAATGAAAAAAATCTATAAACTCATAAAAATCCATAAGATTAAACCACTGTGTGGGATCCGGATTTGTTCTGGAATATATTTCTACAATAAAACGATTATAAACATTCAAATCTTTCATAGTATAAAGAATATTTGAAACCATAATAAATCTGTCTCCCAATCCAGTATCATTTCCTAGAAATTTAAAAGTAAAAGACTGTAATTTATCTTCGGGAAATACCCGATATTTCTTCATATACCATTTAATTACATTTTTATAAAATTGTTGACTGTCATTATCCGCTTTAAATTGTGCTATGAAACTATTAGTGGCACCACACACAGATAATATTTTAGAAGAATAAATCTGCAAATCTCGTAAAGAGTAATCTCGTATAACGTTATCGATTAATTTCTCGTTCATAACTTTCTAAGATGGAAACTAAAGAAGGATTTAAAAAATCTCTATAACTTTGATTTCTCGTTTCGTCTAATAATGTTATTTCAGTATATAAACTAGAAATATCACACACATTATTCGTTATTGCATTTTCGATCAACGACAAGCATTTATCAACCTCATAATGAAAATATTTACTTGAATGCATATATTCATATTTTTTTGTTCTAAATTTTTCAAAACCATCTCTATATTCTATAATATTTTTTTGTATTGTTTCTAAATAAGTAATTGGTAAATTTGCAATATCGATTCCTCTACCGTGAGGTCTTACTTCAGAAATAAAAATATTACACCTAATCTTATTATGAAACATTAAAGCAGTCCATTCTAAAAAATCAACCATATTACCTAAATTTAAAGCAGACAAAACCAGATTCACGTTTAACGCATACACGTTTGTAGAATGTTTAAGCCAATGTTTTAAATTTTTTTCCAATGTTATAAAATTTGATTTGTGTCGTATATAATCATACGTACTATCAACCCCGTCAATACTAATTGAAGGTCTTTGAATTTTAAACTTATTCATCAACTTTATAATATCATCTGTAATCAACATAGCATTTGTATGGAGAACTAATTCCGCGTCTTTACTGTTACCCTCTATGACGAATTTTCTCAATATATTAAGAATATTATTATCATATAAAGGTTCTCCACCAGATGCTTTAAATACTTTTATCTTATCTGTATTTTCATGAATCCATTGAATCAAACGGTTATCATTAGTATCCCTAGGTAAATTAGAAGACATCAAAGAATGATCAGATGCCTGCTCAAACATGTTAAGTTTATTAATTTTCTTTAATTTATCTACATCTTGATATAGTTGATGAGAAGATCCCGTATTACACATTCTACAGGCAAGATTGCATTTATTGGAAAGTGAAACATCTATTTCTTTTAAATCTGTATTAAATTCTTCTGGAAATTGCCATCGTGTATATAATCTATGAGACATTATTCCTTTATCTTCCAAATTCCAGCACGTACTACATTTAGGATCACGTTTATTATTTAAAAGATTTTTTCTAAGATTTTCGAATTTTTCATGATGGAAGATTTCAGATGGAGACAATCCTTTCAATTCTTCACTAGTTAAAATTGAATTATACTCTCCTGTTATGCCTTTAGTATCATGCATCATACAACATGGCGCAACTGCTCTTAATTCATTACTATTCGTTTTCCATAATTTAAAAACCATAGCATAAAAAGGATAGAAACAAAAAGAATTATCTTTGGCGGGGATCATATGTTTATTTCCACAATGGTAATGAACAATTCTGCTTCTTTTTTGGGATTTTACTATCAGCAGAACTTACACATGCATTCGTAATACATTCTTTTGGCGAGTTAAATAATTTAAATCCTGTTTCAATATTTCCTAAAGGAACATCTCCGCAAGAATAAGACCGCTTAATGCTCCCATCAGGCTCACGAATAATACAACTGCGATAACCAGAAGAACAAATCCACCCCTTGAAGTTGTTAAAATTAAATGCATTAAATCTTTCAGCTTGGTCAAGATACCATTCACTTCCTTCATCATCATTCATAATAATTTCAAATTCTTGACGAATATTTTTAAGTTTTTTTGATTTGACCTCCATATTTGTAATCTGGGGCATACCATTATGTAGCACCTGCATCTGTTCTTTTGTATATCCATCAACAACAAATGATGCAGTAGGATCACTCTGAGGTTTAAGTGTTACGTTTATGCCTCGTTCATAAAAATATAATAAGTCTTTATATATTTCATCAAACGCCTCTGGGACCATAACAGAATTGATGGTCACCCTTACACCATTACGTTGACAAAAATCAAGTTTCTCTGCAAACTCTTCAAGTTTATTTTGAGTAATATATTCACGATGAAATGATGCAGTAATAGATGCTCTTGAAAATTTAGATGCTAATTTAATATATTGTTCAAACCATTTCATAGACCGAGAACAATTTGAAGTCATATGAACTGAAGTATAATTTGTGTGGATAACATCATCAGCAAGATATTCAAGTATGTCTAGATATCCTGGATGAAATGTGGGCTCTCCTCCGGATAAACTAAAATGAAAACTATTAAACCCTCGGTCTCTAGCCTGTAGCTTAATTTCATCAATTGTATTGAGACACAGATCAGTAGGTCTATGATCTTTTGTATTACTTCTAGCATATGGCCAACAATATGAACATCTGTAATTACAAAATCTACCTAACAGCCAAGATACAGTAAACAAGTCAGAGAACAACATTTTATGTGTCCCGACTCGTTCAATTTTATTCCAGGGTATTTTAGTAAAATCATATTCACTCTGTTTCATTTTACTCTCACCAATTCATTATCTTCAATTTGATAATTTTGAAAATAATCATTGAAATTTTGTTCCCAAATATCATCTGATTTTTTTCTATAAACCAAAAATCTATTATATTGGGCATATTTTAATTTAGTATTTTTAACATAACCAGCAATATAATCAAACCATTTTTTAAAATCATATTTCACAGATCCAATATTTTTCATAATAAAATCATATGTTTTTTCAAAATCTTTTAGTGTTTCTTTTTCAAATTCAAACATAACAATTGACGGATTAATATATCTTGGAGTCTGAACTATCGATGCATCCATAAAACAATCTAATTCATAAAAAGACTTAAAAACATCTTCTATTTCTAAAATCTGATAAATTGATGTAGTACATGAAATATCTATATGAGTGAAATCGTTTATTTTTTTGAAATCACTTATATTTTTTTTCAATGTTTCCCAAGTTCCACCATGTCTAAAATAAGAATATATTTTTTGTCCAGCATCTACAGATATTATAATGCAAGATTCTTTAAAGGATTCAAGAACAGTTGATAATTCATCTACATTAAAATCAGCATTGAAATTTGTATGAAATGATATTAACATATTTTTAGCATTGGGATGTTCTGCTAATTTTCTCAACGTAGGAAAAAATTGTTTTTGATATAATAATTCTCCGCCCGCAAAATCTATAAATTCAACATTTGGAAAATTTTCATTCAAATCTTCTACAATTTCTAATGCCTGTTCTGTTGTTAATCTCATCTCACTTTTATCATTAGGACCATGTCTATGTTCAGTTCCCATTAACTGTCTTATATCATTCATAACAACTTCTTCATCGGGCTCATAATTTTGTAATTTTTTACTCCATCCCGAGGAATATACTTTTGAACAATGCAAACAAGCAAAATTACAAGCGGAGCTAAATCTTAATTCTACATGTCTCAGCCCCCTAAAATCAACTTCATGGGTCACATCATTGTATAAACTTATTAAATTATCATTTGCAGTTTCTTTTTCTCCTCTCTTATAAAACCAATTATCTTTAAGCATAAAATCTTGTCTCATTGATTTTAAATTATCTCGTTCCATATCCTCACAAGTATCACAACCAGAAGGCCATTGATTTTTATATAACATGCTCCTAAGGTTTTTAAAGTTCTTATGATTGTATATTTCTGAAGGCAAAATCGTTTCATTAGCAAATACTAATTGATTGGCCTGTCTCGGACAGGTAGTGATTACACCGTTCTTATAATTGATTCCTCCTAATGCATAAAGACACTCTATCATTTA
>Ga0114993_10007254_pt1 | contig 10264 bp, 12 predicted proteins | sample ArcticOcean_MG_C_FD_87042 | JGI IMG/M metagenome (GOLD analysis project Ga0114993, IMG submission 87042) | Marine microbial communities from western Arctic Ocean - ArcticOcean_MG_CB2_150 | ecosystem: Environmental > Aquatic > Marine > Oceanic | place: Arctic Ocean: Canada Basin | collected...
TAAAAAGGCACATAAAAAGGCGCTCAAGAAACACCACAGGAAAAACCATCGTGACGGCGATCCCTGTATGGTACAACGTGCTCAGTCGGCTCAATTGATCAACGTGCGGCAGGACTTACAGGTGATCCGCAAATTGATCCGCGAAGACAAAAGGAAACGCAAAAATGCTGGACCCCCAACTGATTAAGATCGGCCTGCTCTGTGCCGTCGCGACATTCGGCATCGTCGAGGCCATCAAGCCCGCAATCCGTAAATTTGCGCCGGACTCCTGGCCACGGCTCGCCGTGCGCTTGGCCGCGCTGGGCGTGGGGGCTGGCTTTGGCTATCTTATGCTCATGGATTCGAGCGGGGCTTTAGCAGGCTGCGCGGGCGCTGCGCTCAGCTCCACCGTCGTGGGCGTTGTTAAGAAGTTAATCAGTGCTCGCGCTGCGTAAGGCGTTAACTTGGGTCAAGGGATTGCCGGGGTGGGCGTGGGCCTTGCTGGGCGCATTCGTGCTAGGCGCACGATGGCGGCACAGTCGAGACACTGGGAAAATCATTGAGGTTCGCGCAGAACAGGCCGATGCCGAGGCCACCCGCGCCGATGCCGACGCCGACGCGCAGCATGAAAAAGCGAAAAGCGAAAAAATAGCTCGTGACGCGCACGAGGTCCGAGAAACCGAGATTGAAAAAGAACAGGATAAGATCATACGTGCGGACCTGGACGACTTAGCGGATTTCGTGAATGAGACTTTCGATGATTAACGCCATTATCCTCATTGCTCTTCTTACGCCAGGGGCCAGCGGTAACCTATCCGCAGCTCTTGCCGATGGCGACGGCGACGAAGCATCGGGCCTTTGCACGCAAACTGCGTCTATCTCACGCGGCCAAACTGCGTCTTGCACAGGCATTCTCTGGACAATCCCACAAACGCGCCTTGCCCTCTCATGTGCGGGCGCAGACCTCCCAAAATGCAAAAACGATCTACAGCTCGCTAGGGCCTTATCCTCTACGCAATTGGATGCCTGTACCGCAAAGCTGGCCAACAGTGCCGCCTTGATTACTGCCTATAGGGGGTTGCTCGATGCAGCGACGCCGTTGACACACACCCTCCCTTGGTATCGCTCAGCTCCCTTCATCGCAGTTTTATCAGCCGCCGCGTTCGCGGGGGGCGTCTATACGGGGGTGGTAGTCTTTTGAGATGTCCAAAGTGTGACCACGTCAAAACACGTATTTACGACTCACGGCCCGCTCAGGGTGATCCCCGGCATGACGCGACCGCCCGCTTGGGCACCCCTGTCTGGGATTGGTGGGAGCCCCGCGGCTATCGCATTCGCAAAAGGGTTTGCGCGGCGTGCCCTCACAAGTTTGCGTCTATCGAAATTGAGATAGCCGACTTGCAGCAAGCCATTAAGCATCTCGAAGACATATCAAGCCAGCGGCTCGTGGCCCTGCGCGATCTAGAGTTAGAGAACGATGAGTTGCGGCAGATCATATCGGCGGCACAAGCCACTTGATCCGCATATCCGCACTGCCTTGCCAGCGCGTCCAGATAAACCATGCGTATTCGCTCGAATCTGTCCGCCCGTGGCGGAAACTTGGCCTTTTGGATAGTACCCCTAGGGCATAGGGCGGGTGTCGCTCTAGCAGCGGTTTTCGGCGCTTTGAGGCCAAGAAACCAAGACGTAAGAGCGCGACCATGCTCTGTGCTTCCTCCAACCCCTTTTCTATCCATTCCTGGGCCGCTCGGTAGGGGGGGTTCATCAAGACGTGGTGGCCGGTCCAGCTTAACGCTAAACCATCGCCTTGTTCTACGAGACCCCCCGCCTCGACGACCAACGGCGGATCTAACTCAATCCCGCGAGGCGGTGCCCACCCGCGGTCTTTTAGCGGCGAAATGAGAGATCCAACGCCCGCGCACGGCTCTAGCGTGGGGCGGGGCAGTGATGGGAAAGCGTCGTATATCGCGTGGACGCACCACTCAGGTGTCGGGTAGAAGTCTCGGGAGTCTCTTTCTGTAGTGCTGGAGGGTCCGCGGCTTTGATGTGCTTCGCTTGTGGGATTTTTTCCCGGTGTGCCTTCTTCTTTTTCCAATTCGAGCCACCGTTCCCACCAGATCAAAATCGTTGAAATGCTGCCTTAACAAATATAGGTCGTCAATGGTTAAGGGATGCTCGCCGCGGCGCAGGTCCGTCAAGCACCTGACAGAAACTTTAAGGATAGCTGCGATACTCGCGTTGCCTTCCTCGCGGGTGAGCGCGTGTAAATCTCGGAGCCCAGGGGCCATTGGGCGCGTTTTCCAGCTCATACATCAGTCTCGACGTTGTAGATAGCCTGCACTCGGTTGTAGGTCTCAATCCAGCAACGCGCCCCGCACCCGAGCGGCTTGTGTGGCCGATAGACAACGCGGGCGATCTCGTTTCCGTCGTCATCGAGGATGATTGCTTCGTGCGCGTATGTGTTTGACTTGTAAGTTTTGATGCTCAAAACCGCGTCATTTCTGCCCGTTTTTGCATTACTGCGGATTTTCGCTTTATTTACATGGATTCGCGTCTTCAAAAATCAACCCCCGTGGCCCTGGCCAGCTCGCCCACGTAAGTATCCGCATTTCCCTGTAGAAATCGACCGTTAATGACGGCTGAACCGTCATTAATAGGAATTAACGTCATGTGCGTATCGCTCTGGTCCGTCCGATGCACCAATCCCAGTCCTTGTTGCCAGTCCTGATTCGGTCGGCCTTTTCCCGTGGGCACTACGCCCGCGACGGTTGAGCAGAGCGCCCCCGGTGACATTACATTGATCACGCGCTGTCCTCCTGGGCGCTTCGGGTCCATCAGCGTGCGGCTGCATAGCTCACGCCGATGGATATGCCCAACAATCTGTGAATGGGTTGCTGTGGCCACGATGGATGCCGCGGTTTTTCCGCCACCGCCTCGAACGACATGGCCGTGATGACAGAGAATATCCCAGAGCCAGTAAGGGGTACCGTAGGGCTGGACGTATTCGATCCCCAACTTATCTAGGCCTAGAAGAGTCTCGACGCTCATAGCGGGTGGCCCGTCCAGGTTGTCCACAGGGCGAACGTCGGCCAGAGCCCCCGCCTGGTGTTCTAGTAGAGAATTTCGCAAACGATATTCGTGGTTACCTTCTGTCCAGGCCACCAAACAATGACTGGGCACTGTACGCATAAGCGTTTGCAGGAACCACGCGCACTCGATGAGCGCGGGTTGCATCAAGTAACGGGTTTCGGGCTCTTGAGTGAATCGGGATAGCTCAGGGAAGTCGAGCCAGTCGCCCAGGATTAAGACCCTATCTGGCTGAAGAATCTGGGCCGCTTGCAGAGCCAAATCCATTGCAGCTCGATCATGGAAAGGGATCAGATCGTTTCCTTTTTTGCGAAAACCAATCTGTGCGTCGGGCAGAATCAGCGCGGTCTCTATCTCGCCCACGCGCTTAGGTGCTGTCCGGCGAATTGCCTGTATAGGCTCGACCGCCTGAATATAAAAAGCAGGTCGCCGCTCTAGCCAGACCTTGATCTGGAATAGGGGGATCACTTCGGTGGTGCCATCTTCTCCACGACCTAAGCCATCCCACTTGTTGATAACCTTTTTTGTGATAATCCACTCCGCCAGATTGACTTCGGCCAAATTCAAAAGCTGCTCGACGTTGACAATCCGCCCGCCTTTGCTCGTTAGAACACGCTCGTTCCCTGTCGTTTCATCTTCTACGCGGGGGCTGCGGAGCGGGGGCGACGTGGTCGGCGTTAGTCCTATTTCTCTGGCGACGGCGACACGACGACGTACAGTGTCTTTGCTCACTCGGAGCTTGCGCCCTGCCTCCCTAAAAGAGTCGGTTTCACAGTAGGCGTCGAGGGCTGCTTGTAGCTCGGAATGCCTGAGCGAGGGATCGTCCATGCGGGGAAGTATATCAGAAAGCGGAAAAACCCTTCACACTCTGTAGCTTACGAGCAATGCGCCGGACGGCCCTTGCGTATCGGCGGCTCCGGTCCCCGCAAGTGTTCCCCGCGTTGTAGTGGCAAAGCCATGTCTGCGGATACCGATACTTCCAAGAGCGGATTGCGCGAAAGCCTGCTTTGATCAGGTTGCACCCCTCGCGATCCCCCCCTGGGCAAAAGTACCTCGGGACTATCTGTAGTGGACCAATCGCCCCCGCCGATGATTCGGCGTTCGCAGAGAACCTGCTCTCAATCCAAGCCATTGCGATTGCAAGCGGGGGGTGTATTCCCTCTTCGCGTGCGGCCAGGCCGATTTGAGTGCAAATATTCGCCTGCGCGGGCGTGAGCGGCGTAGCCCATGATGCACATACCAGGATTATGGTGATCATCCCATTAGCCCCGCGTCGGCGGCGTGCGCGGCGTCCTCAAAGGGATGTAACCGGCCATTGTACCAAAACGCTTCCGCGTCCTTCGACCATCGGCGCATGATGCACGGCTCTGCTTTGATGGGTATATCGGGCAACCACAGGCGTGCGCGGGTCTCCATGATTTTTTGTAATTCGATAGCCACGTCATGAGCGCGGGTCTCCATCGCTTCTAAAATGATTTCGTCATGCACGAAATGCGTGATGCGGGCGCGAGCGCGGAACAAAGGCGAGTCCTGCTCGATATAACAGGCCCTTGACACATGATAGAGCGCGTCGAGTGCGAAATCCGCAGCCAACCCCTGCATTGGGCTGTTGCAGCCGTCCGTATAGCCTACGCCCCCGCGTACACGCAGACTCCGCGGTTGAATCAACCGGAATTGGCCGCTGCCTAGGGATACCCGCTCTGCCACGTCTCGAAAGTATCGCGTCATCTCGGGATAAGCGTTCAACCATTAGCTGCGGAGGTCGCGGGCCGCTTGCTCTGTCATGTCGATGCCGTAGCTGGATTGCGCGAAGTCGGCTAGGCGGGCTGCGCCCAGGCCACCTGGAATCCCAAAATTCCCAATTTTGGCAAATTGGCGGGCCTTTTTCACATCTTTGTCGCGCTTACGCCGGACAGCTTCGTCGTATTCGATGCCTAGCAGCTTGGATGCCATGTCCAGGTGTAGCTCGCGTCCAGCTTGAAGCGCCTGTGCCATTTTCGAGTGCCCGAATTTCCACAATAGGATTTGGGCCAAGCTGCACAGCTCAGCGATTGAATAGTCCGCTTGGACATAGACGCGGGGTTCACCATCCCCGGCCTGCTCCGCGTTACGCGGTACATAGCACTCGCGCACGCCGCCGACGCGGGGTTGGTTCTGAATGTTGGGAGCGCGGCAACTCGTCCGCCCCGTGTTCACCAGGGGGTTCCACCGTGGGCAAATGGGCCGCCTCGTGCCACCTTCGAGGACCGGCACATACGTGCTGGCCAGCTTCTCGTCATTTGATATGCTCCCCAGAAGTCGCAAGAGCGTATCCCCTGACTCCCAGAGCACTGCTTTCGCGGTGGATACCGCTCCTTTGTCCGTTCGCGGAGGGGAGCCCCGAAACGCGGAGCGTACACGATCCCTGATCAGGCTTAGATCCTTTGTCCCGTTTTTCCTAATCAACCCCGTTGACTGGAGCACAGACCGCGCAGATGCGATGGATCCCCGCACGCGAATGGCCAGATCGTTGACGGCGACGGGGTCTGTCCTCAATCCCCACGCGCCCGCCAATTGGAGCGCCCACGCTGCCCTCATTCGACGGGCGAGATCTGGTAAATCAAATCTCTCTTTTTGCTTTTTGGCGATGGCTAAGGTGTGGATAGCATCGTCCAGAGCGTACCGCGTCGCCGCAAGCGGCCATTCCGCAATAGGGGTAGTGTTCAATTCGCGGTAGCGGTAGCGCCATGCGTCCGGTTCATCCTTACCAAGCATGTTCTTGGCCAGGTAGATTTGCGAAAGCGTGGCGAGAGAGTAGCTGAGCGGGCGGTCTGTGCGCGGGTCCTTGTTTGCCCACCCTTGGGATACGACGTACATCTTCTCTGCGATCATTGTGCAATATACACGCCCGTCGTTGTACGCTTGCCATATTGCAGGTTGCAGCTCTGGCCATTCTTGGCCGATCACGGCCATGTCAAACGCGATATTTTGCCCCGCGACGCATTCCTCCGCCAAGGCTTCCGCAATCCGCGGGACCGTTCGCGGGTCGTCCCTATGTAGGATCAGCGAGCTATCCGCCCAGGCGAATTGTACTGATACGGGCTTTGGTGCTTGTCGACCTGGTCCGATTAACCACGTCTCTGTGTCGATAGCGATCATGATTTTCCCCCTATAAGAAGGGCTGCTTGATGCCGAGAGCGCAGCCAACTCCCTCACTGAACACAGTGTCTCTCACCTTGCACTTATCCATGTGCCGAATCTTGAGGGCACGCCTCGTCTAGGGTGTCTTAGGCCGCAGACCACGTAATCTTGGTAAAGGGGTTACCCTTCGACGTGGTAATGCCATACGCCTCACACTTTACGGCGAGTCCGCCAGTGGGGTTCTCAGGCTGGCAAATCGCCATCATGCTCTCCGCCGTGACTTCGGCGTCGCCGCCGACCAGGGCCGACGCAAACGCTTTTACGTCTCCTAGCGCCTGGTTTTTGCTAAGATCCACCAGCCAGCTCACGGTGTCTCCTTGCTGATAGTCTTCGGAGGTCGTCTCGACCACGCGAAAATCAGCGATAAAGTAGGTGACGCCGCGCTTCTCGGGGTTCTTAGACTCGCGGAGCTTCGGCTGTACAACCTGGAGAGTGTAGCGCCCAGGCGTAATGTAACGCCCGCCCGCGGTTTGTTCGGCTGTCTCGATGCCTGTGAATGGATTATTCATATCCGTTTTCCTTTTCGTTTCGTTTCCATTTTCGTTTCCGGTCAAGGGACCACCCCTCGACGCGCCAGAGTACGCGGGCTAGGCCCACGTTGCAATTGTCAACTTTTGTATGTTGCCGCTAACATCCTCGATGTATCTCGCCTCGACTTTCGACCTGTCAAGCGCCCGCGCAAATGCTGGCGCGTGGGCGTATAGGTGAAAATGTACTTCATCAGCAGCCTGTCCTGGCCGGTGGTGGCGGCCTAAGAGCTGCTCCGTCAATTCGCCCCCCTGCCAAGTGAGCACCAGCGCGGTGCTCCATTGCTGAAGATTCTTACCAATGCCATTGGCCTTGATGCTCAAAGCACAAGTTTCGGCTTCTGCGGGCGGTTCTTGTCCCGCCGCATAGGTAGGCACTCCCATCGCCCGAAAAGCATCTTCGAGGGCGTGTCCGTCGTACCAGATAGCCACGGGCTCGCGCTGCGCTCGCGCCCATGCGACCGCGTGTTCAACTAGGTAGGTGTCAACCCACACGGCTTCACGCGGGGGCGGGGGCTTATGCCGCTCGGCGTCCCACGCTATCCATGAGCGGTGTAGTGCGCGTAACCGTCGCCCGCTCTCGATATGCCGTTGGACTTCGGTGGCCACCAGGAACGGCGAATCGTAACCCGCTCTAGCGCGGTGCTGTAGCTCCCCGCGGACTTGGCGGTTCCAGTCGGCCCGCGCTTCCATCCATTCCGTATCTTCGATGCCCTCGGGCCAGTCCCACCTATAATAGAAACCGCACGTCAATTGACGGCGAACGCGCCACGCGGACAGGTCATCAGGCAAGGGGTCGCCTTGCGGGTCGGTACCAGGGTGTTCAACCAGGTCCAACCAGTGTTGGACTTCGGCGGGGATCTCAAGATCGCGAATCGGGTGCAAAACCAACGAGCACCCCAATGCGCCTACATCGCTTGCTACCACTCCTGGCGCTGAACGCAAGCGGTGCTGGAATGCGTGGCGAATGCTCCTGATTAACGTAGGAGGCATGTCAATGTGATTGGCCAGAGCCCACGCCTTGAGCGGACGCGCTTCCCATACGTCCGTTCGCGTAGGATGCCCTTCTACGTCGATAACAGCGGCCCAAGCATTTAGTGTGTGGCGGTTACGGGGCACGGGGCTGTGATGCCGCAGAGCCAATTCGGATAGGTGCCCAAAGTCGCATAGGGACTTAGACGTGATCGTGCCGCTGAGCGCCACAAATGCCACCTCGTGACGCGCCCTCATAAAACGTAAAACACGTTTTGTCCTGGCCGCTTCTCGTCGCTTCAATCTATGGCACTCGTCGCACACTAGCACTATGTCTGAGTCCTGGTATCCCGCGATCAATTCATCAAGGATCGCCGTCCCCTCCGGTCGCGATAGCTGAGAATAGCTCAAGATCCGCGTGGGCGGCATCCGATACATCAGCGACCACTCCATATATGTTTTTCGTAGCGTGTTGACGGTGGAAGCGGGGCACAGTATCAAGGCGAGCTTCGATTCAAGGACCGCGCCCGCCAATAGCGCGATAAGGCTTTTTCCCCAACCCACTCCAATGGGGAACAGGCCACCGCGGGTATCTCGGATCGCGGCAAGCGCCTGCGACTGAATCGGTCGCAGGCGCGTTGTTCCCTTTTTTCGTAATTCGTCGGTCAAGTCCACGTCCAGGTAGTGCTCGATGGGCAAGGCGCAGATGCGTTGTGCTTCTGTTTTAGGCACAGGGGCCACCGCGGGCGCGGTGGCTTTCTGGCGTGCGGCGATGGCTGCGAGGTAAGTCACTGGGGTTTCATCGCCTCACACAGTATTTGGTGAGCTTCAAGAAACAGATCCCGCTGCCCAACAAGGCGGTCTAACTGAAGCCTTGGCTCTACCTCGTGCCGCAGGTACATTGTCTGTAGCTTGCTGGCTGCTCGCTTTGCATCGAAGATCAAGCCCTCGATCAATGTGATTGTCTTACTCATCCCGCACGCCCTCGGACAACGTACTTTTCCCAAGCGGCATAGGAGACATCAATCCAAATTCGGACCGCGTGGATCACTTCCCCTTCTTCGTCCTTGTGGAAGCTCTCGGCGTCCTCGGTTCCTGGCAAGACGCGGCAGATCCACTCGGTCCGCCACTCCCCCTCCCCGTGTGGGAAGCGCATAGCGCAGACGTGTAGCCCGCTTGAGTGTAGGACTTCAACAAGGGCGTCCGTCGCCACTCTGCGATTTGCCCCGCGCTTGTCCGCGTCCTCCGCGAGGCCCACGAGCCCCGCAGAGTCCGTCACATCAAAATCCACGGTGATAGGCTGCTCGGTCATGCCGCGGTCCTCCACGCCTGTTGATGCTGCCCTCGGAACCAATCGTGAACGCCCGTTGAGCGATTGATCTGTGCGCCTGCGGGGCCTTTCTTCACCGCTTCGGTGTAGCAGTTGTAGAGTGACCACGCGGTCCGGTCAGCGAATTGCTCATGGCGAGCGTTACGCCAGTCGGCCATCGCGATGGTCGCTTGCTGCGGGGCGAGAACGCCATCGTACAAGGCGCGGCCAATCAACTCGGCCCCGCGGGCCTCCTGGACCTCAACGGCCTTCCAGGCGCAAAAATCGGCGTCGAGCGCCTGATAGTTTGTGGCCGCGGCCATAATCGCGGTGTCTATAATCTCGGTTACCGATTGCCACACGTTGACGGTGTGCTTCTTAACGACCTTGAAGGCGTCACCAGAAAAGCACAGGTTCGAGCAGACGAAGACAGAAGCGCCGGTCACGATGCCCACGCTCAAAGTCTTGTTGTACGAATTACGAAAACCGATGCTTAACCCGCGCTCTGCGTCGCCCACGTCAAATGTGTACGTCCCAAACATTTGCTGCCCTTTCTGGCTCAGACCGAATCGTCGAGACTTAACCGGCAACCCCACGATCTTATCGGTTCGCTCGTCGATCAAGTCGACCAAGTCGCGGTTAGACACGGGCGCGTAGCTCCGCGTGGGCGGAGGTGGCGGCACCATTAATACTTCGTTGAGGCTTGCGCCGTGGCTTCCGGCTACATCTAATAAGAGACCCATTGTTTTATCCTCGCTCAATCACGTTGTAGGTATTGGCCAGTACAGCGATTGCTTCGTCGTGGCCAGGGATGCGGCTATCCGCGTAAATCTCGGGGGGAAGGTCGTTGGTGTCGAGCTGCGCCAGGGCTTCGGCAATCAGCTTCGAGCCGGTGACACCGTAGTCGGAAATGCACAGCCAGTGTCGGCCACGGGCTTCGGTGAGCTGGTCGCGTAGTTTTTGTAAAACTGCATCCAGGTGGGTGGGTGCGCTCAGGCGTGGGCGACAACCCACATAGAGCGTGCGGGACGGGGCTTGGGTAGGTATAGGCTCTTGCAGTCCTTCATTAAAGGCAATATCCCTTTTAGTAGGGGGCGGCGTTGGGATCAGGCGTACAGGCTCTTGCGGTGGCAGGGGGTCGACCGTAGGGGCCTGGGCCGCGATAATCTCGGCATAGGAGATAATCCGCGAAACAGGCTCGAACGCGGCA
>Ga0114993_10007255_pt1 | contig 10263 bp, 8 predicted proteins | sample ArcticOcean_MG_C_FD_87042 | JGI IMG/M metagenome (GOLD analysis project Ga0114993, IMG submission 87042) | Marine microbial communities from western Arctic Ocean - ArcticOcean_MG_CB2_150 | ecosystem: Environmental > Aquatic > Marine > Oceanic | place: Arctic Ocean: Canada Basin | collected...
ATCTTGATCACGACTCCGTCGATACCGTAGTCGAGCGACTCCCGCCGTTCGCCCGTCTCGCCAATAAACGCCATCACCTCTTCGACCGTCTCGACTTTCTTAGTCCACTCGTTCGTTCTGCCACCCCAGCCTTTGATCGCCTGAAGCGTGTCCCAGTGGCCTTCAAACTCATCGGCGCCTTCGATATACCCAAGCGCATAGAAAAACATGTCGAGCGGACGTTTGGCGGTTTCTGTTGAGTCGAGCTGGCGCAGTGATCCCGAAGCCGAGTTGCGAGGGTTTACATAAGCCGGAAGCCCGGCCTCTTCACGCTCGGCGTTCAACTCCGCGAATCGAGAGTTAGGCAGGAACACCTCACCACGCAACTCCACCGCAGGAGGAATCGAGCTCTCGGTCCCCTCAAGCTTCAGAGGCACGCTCCGAATCGTGCGAACGTTCGCAGTTACATCCTCGCCACGCTCCCCGTCACCACGAGTTGCTGCCCGCTCCATCACGCCGTCACGATAGGTGATCGCAAGTGCAAGACCATCGATCTTCAGCTCGCACACCATTGGTGCGCTTTTCAGTTCCAGATAGTCGAGGGCTCGCTTATACCAGGCACGTAAACCATCCTCGTCAAATACGTTTCCAAGGCTAAGCATCGGCACAGGGTGAACGACCTCATCGAACCCATCAGCGGGTGGCGCACCAACCCGCTGCGTAGGTGAATCGGCCGTTCGAAGCGCCGGATGCGCTTCTTCAAGTGCCAGCAGTTCCTGCATTCGCCCGTCCCACTCAGCGTCATCGAGTTCGGGAGCGTTATCTACGTAGTACAGCCGATTAGCCCGATTAATCTCGGCCCGGAGCTGGGTGGCGTGAACGGCGATCTCACCCGTATCTGAACTACCAGATTCGGGCGAATCAGAATCGAACTGCATTTGTAGTGAAGGATCTTGGTCTGGCAAAAGACAAAATTCAGAACTGGCGAAATATAGAAAAATCAGCCCGTGGCTGTCGACCGAAATCGCACGTGAAAAGCGGTGTGCCGAGTATAACAACGCCCCCGTGACACCACCCACGTAGAAATAACACAACGATGCTCACATCCGTCAAACAGATGAACCGCACTCACAGGTCTATACTCATTCACCTAATCGCACGAATCAACCCCGTCCTCCCCCTGAGTGAAGACTCGTATTCTTTTTGGCAGATATTCAGCCCTTCAGGGCAGTTCGTTACAACCCGGATGTAGCAGGCGACGTGAGCCTTCACGTTTGCCCGCCCTTCGACGTCATCACACCCCAGCTCCAGCAAGAGCTATATGACCGCTCGCCATACAACATAGTGAGGCTCGAACTGGCCCGGCGCGGGCTGGCCGCCGATCCCTATGAACAGGCAGCCGAAACGGCTCACTCATGGACCGACTCTGGCGTTCTAAGGCACGAAGAATCACCCTCTATATATGTCACTGAAGAGGAGTTCGAGTACCTGGGCCAAACGGTAAAAAGGCGAGGATTTGTTGCCGCTGTTCGTCTCGAAGACTACGATCAGGAAGTTGTGCTCCCGCACGAGGGAACTCGGTCGGAGTGGGTCGCTGACCGCGTGAAGTTGATGGGCGCCGCCCAGTCGAACTACAGCCCGCTTCTCGTCATCTACAGGGACGACCTGCGTTCGAGTGTTGGCAATCTCGTGCGGGCAATCGTAGGTGGCAAACCAACGGCAGTGTTTAATCCTCCCGACATGCCACAGCTTCGCCTCTGGCGGGTTTCCGACCCCGGAACGATCGGTGTGTTTCAAGCCGCACTGAAAGATTCCGAGATTTTCATAGCCGACGGACATCACCGGTACGAAGCAGCCTTGCGTTACAGAGGTAGCGTGCGCGCCGAACGAGAAGTCGGCCACGACGAATCGATCAACTTTCGCATAATGCTGATGGTCTCGTTCGATGAACAGGGCCTGATCACCCGCGGCTACCACAGGCTCGTTGAAGAAACGACAGACGACGAGTTTGCATCACTTATCGATTCGATCGAATCAACCTGCGCACTGGAAGAGTGGACGCCTGCAGCCGATCAGACCGTTGCAGAGCAAATCGAAGAGTTCTCGGTAGCACTCGGTGAACGAGAGGCCGACGAGGTTACGTTCGGGCTGTTTTCGAAAGAGGCCCGAAAGTTCCACATCGCCCGAATGAAATCACCACCTCCGGCTGAGAACGCACTCGAAAACTCTGAATACTCACAGCTGCACTCATATGTAATACGACCGGTTTTCTCTGCCGAGCGCGAGGAAGAGGTAATCAACCCTCACCAGGATGCCGCACTGATCGCTCGACAGATCGAGAGCGGGGCAGCGCGCATGGCATTCATCATGCGACCGGTACCACTGCGAGAGTTTGTGTCGATAGTCACCCGCGGATGGCGACTACCGGCCAAAGCCACCAACTTCTATCCGAAGCCCCCGGCCGGAGCCGTGATCCAGCAGTTCGGCGATAGGCTGTAGGCAGTCCGTAACGCCAGGTTGCGGTCCGTATTGCTAGGTGGGTCCGTGTAGCTAGGCGGCGCCGGCACTGAGCGACTCTACGATCACGAATAGCACCTCATCAACCGACGGACGATCGACGGGTTCGGCTGCCACCAGTCGCGCTGCGAGGTTTCCAAAGGCGTCAAACACAAAACTGGCCGGGCTAACCGTGCCGTCGTTGTCCAGATCGAACACCTGCCAGTCGGACGCAACAACGTGAAGCGGATCGGCAATTAGCGCAAACTGCAAGCCGAGGTCATCCCTCATATCCAGAACCTTGTTTGGCAGCTCGGCAACTATCACGACGATCTTCGCCCCCAGCTGATCGAACTCATCGTATCGAGCTTGAAGCTTTTTCATCTGAGCCAGGTCGATCTCGTCACCGGTCGTAGGAATAAAGAGCACGTACACCGGGATTTCTCCGATGAGGTCTTCGAGCCGAATGTTCTCACCGTCAATCGTCGCGACAGAAAAAACAGGTAACGAAGGCAGCTTTTCGATGGCAGACGCAGTGGGTGATGCCACTACGGTCTCCGATGTCCCGACCCCTGCGGAGGGATCTTCGGTGGATGGGCTGGGGACCAGCGTGCCAACGGAGTCAGACGACGACGAGCCACAACAAGCCGCAACCACCACGACAAGCATCATCGCGAGGACAGCAATCACCAATTTTCGAAAAGACATGTGCACGAGAGAATTATCGACCCTGTAACCCCAGATCACCAAATGTCATTCCGAACTCGATTCAGAATCACTGCCAACCGCAATCTGCCAACATTAAAGGGCAAGTAAAGAACAGGTTAAAGCGTAAACACCTCCCCGTTCCGGCCACAGATCCTGAATCTAGTTCAGGATGACAATAGGCGAACCAACACATCACCCAAGCTTATTAACCTGCTCGATAATCTCCGCGACCTCGACCTGGTGTGTGTAGTTCAAGCCGATGCTCTGGCACGCGATCTCGCCGTTATTGTCGACAAGAAACATCGACGCCGAAGCCAGGCCGTCCCCGAACAGATTGAACACCCCGTAACTCTCCGGAACAGTGGTGTCCTGCGACGTGTAGAGAATCGGGAACATGTAACCCCGCCCGGCAGCTAGCGCAGCAGGACCTTCGAGGCTATCGGTACTGATTGCGAGCACCTGAACGCCGGTGGCTTCGATCTTAGCCAGCGAATCTTGCAACTTCCCGAGCTGCCTTTTGCAGAAAGTTCACCAGTACGCCCGATAGAAAACCACCAAAACGGGCTGCTCGCCCCGGAAGTCCGACAGCGTGTGCTCGGCACCTTCAATGGACGGAAGTCTGAAATCGGGCGCAAGGTTCGCCACCGGTACCGGCGTGTTGACCAGCACTGGCTCAATTGGCTCAGGTGAGGCTGATGTCGACATCGAAGGAGCTTTGTCATCTGCCTCATCAGGCAAGGATGAAGTGGGTTGAATGGCGGTTGCAAGAACTGGCGCCTTCGCTTGTACAGGCGTCTGCACAGGCGAATCCGCCGAGCTATCACCACATGCAGCAGTCAACACAAACAACGCCGCAATCAATGAAATCGCGAATATTGTCCGATTATTTCGCCGCAGTATGGTGCCCGCCGAACCTTCCCACTCAGTTTGTAGCTGCACCTACTCGGAAAGACGCATTCCCAATAAAAATGGCGCAGCCAGACCACCGCGCCATTTTAAAGATGTTATCGACTAACCAAGCATCTAGTAGATCGTATCGTTCTACAAATGATTTACGAAGTCATGCTCGCTAGGGTTTCTTCAGCGGCCTTCAAAGCCTCATCGATGTGTTCCTTCTCGACCCAGCCCATGTGACCGACTCGGAAGATCTTGCCAACCAGCGATTTCTGGCCACCACCGAGAATCACGTTGTAATTCTTGGTTACCTGCGAAAGGAACGCCTTACCGTCGAGACCCTCCGGCAGCCGGATGGCAGTAACGGTGTTCGAAGCAAAGCGGGGGTCTGGAAGCAGCTCGAGCCCGAGAGCCATTGCACCGTCGCGGGTGTGCTGTGCAATCTCGTGATGACGTGCGAACACGTTCTCGATGCCTTCATCGACCATCGATTGCAAAGCAACCTCCAGCGTGTAAATCGCTGGAAGGCACGGAGTGAACGGCGGCTGACCGATCTTGAGATAGTCCTCGTACTGCTGAATATCGAGGTAGTACTTCGGAGCGGTCGACTTCGCGTAGGCGTCCCACGCCTTTTTCGAGAAAGTAACCATCGAGATACCGGGAGGCGAAATCCAGCTTTTCTGCGAGGCTGTGGCGACAACGTCGATGCCCCATGCGTCGATGGCGATAGGCACGCCATCTGCGCTTGAAACGGCATCAACGAGAATCAGGGCGTCCGACTCTTCGTGAATCACCTGGCAAAGCTCTTCGAGGGGGTTAGAAACGCCGGTCGAGCTTTCGTTGTGAGTGAATATCACGGCCTTGACGTCGGACATGCCCTTGAGCGTGTCCCGGACCTTGTCGATATCGGCAGCCTGCCCGAGATCGAACGTGATTTTGGTGACGTCTGAACCGTAAGCCTCGGCGATCTCAGCAAACCGCTGGCCGAACGCACCGATGATGATCGAAAGAACCTTGTCACCGGGCGAAAGCGTGTTCACGATGGCCGTTTCCATCGCACCGGTTCCCGACGACGTTATGAAGTACGCGTCGTTCTGGGTCATGAAAACCGTCTTCAAATTCTTAGTCATGCGATCAAGCATGTAGGCGTACTCGGGACCGCGGTGATTCATCATCTGCGATCCGGCGAGTTCAAGGACATCGTCGGGAAGCGGTACGGGGCCTGGGATTCGAAGATTTGGCTGGTTCTGGCTGCTCACCGGAGTGCTCGTTTCCTACGGGTGTTAAATGGCGGATTCTGACTGTTAGTTTCTCGATAACGACCGTTTTCACGAATCGTATCTAAAGCGACCACGAAAGATTCTAACTCCCAGATAGTTAACCGGCTGTAATTTCACCACGAGAGCTTGGTGAGGTGTACGTGAGGGAGGTGGGGAAGATCCAGGAACTCCCTACGCCTCGGGCAGAGGTCTCGCACCGCAATCGAGAAGGTACTGATAGGTGTGATCGTAGAATTCCGGTGGACGAGTAGCGTCATCTTTATCGCCATGGGGGATGAAGATGACGAACCCCTCGCGGGCCCTGGTCAAAAGTACTCGATATCGATTTGAGATAAATTTGAGCCGGTCGTTGGCACGGACCGATTGCCATTGCGCTCCGCGGAATTGCCACTTTGTCCACTCGCTGCTGTCATAACGCAGATCGGCTCCCCAACAAACTCCGACCCAATCAAGTTCTAGGCCCTGCACTGCAAATTCGTTCGCTGCTGCCTCTAGCTGATTAGATGATCGTACGTCACCGTGAGGCTTCAAAAACCAATCTTCGTCGGATATTGGTTCATCGACGGCTAAGCCATGGGCACGTAGACGCTTAGCTCCTGAGCTAGCTACTAGTCCCGAGCTTCTCCACCCGCGTGCCTGGTTGCGTAACCAACGTTTGGCGCATGGCAAATCACGGGTAATATTCACAGGGTAATCGGTAAGTTTCTTCATCGTTTCTGAAGCGATTGCTGAGTCGTTGTTGAGCACGGATTCGACCCAGGAATTGAGATTTGAATTTCTGAACGTTCGCTGTGATACGGAGAGATGCAGATCCGAATTTATGATCACTTGAGATACATATTGATCAAGTTGATCATCAAACAGTCGACTTCCGGCAGTACTTGAATCTCCATGAACTGCCTGAGGAGCCGCATGGACAATCCAATCTTGTTCACTGGATGCCAAGGCGCTACCCCATTCGGCAAGGCCCGCTTCTCCGCTATTTATTTCTTGTCCGCCCCCGATTAATGCAATCAATACGCACCAAGAATCGTGGCGATCCATTATTCGAAGCATGCCGTCCGGCTCAGAAAAATCTCTTCCAAATTTCGACTTTGATTGCTGCCGATTCCAAGCCCTCTGGGCTTCGTCGAATACCACGATATTCTCGTGTGGTGGGCGCTCCACGTCACGCTCCACATACTCAGTCAGGCAGTTGTGGACGTTGCTGATGAAGGCCGAAGCGCTTCTACGCGCCTCCTCCCGAGTCGTAGTGGATTTTTCATAGAGATCGTTCTCAAGCGATCGCGCCAGGACTTTGACTAGAGGTCCGTTTCCCGAAAGAAACACTGACTTATCCGCGAATGAGCCGTGGACGGCACTGAGTCCTGCCAACGTTTTTACAGCACCAGGAACGCCGGTGATAAAGCAGATAGTTTTTTGCCTCAATCGAATAGCGTTTTCTACGATGTCTTCCAACGCGGTGACGGTGTTTTTCAAGTCAATTACGCTTGCATCCGATCGCGCAATTTCTTCAAGGGTATGCCCTCGAAACAGGCTGGATGCGGCTTCAATAATCGTTGGAGTTGGTGAGTATGGAGCTCGGGCCCAGCCCTCCCAATCTGCGACGTGATCGACATTTGAATGGCGACGCAACAATTCATGAATTGTTGCGTCGCCAATCCTTCCGGATCCGCAACTGATGCCTCGTAGACATTGGACATTAATGCTCGATCGAAATCGAGTGATGAGCTCAAGGTAGCACCCGCGCAAACGATCGGGAATATCTCTAGATCCCAAATGGAAGGTCGATAGTTCAAGCCCGTAGTCCTCGACTTGGCGGATAGCTGCTCTGTCGGCAACTGAACTTTTGAACTCGATCGGAATAATAAGATCACCGAGTAAAGCGACACAGTCGATTCTGTAATTCCTTCTCGGAATCTCGTATTCAAAACACATTCCATTTTGACCAGCCAGATCACAAGAGGAGACAAGCAATCGAAACGTATCTTTTGCCCAATCGATCGATTCACTCCAGGCTCTTGCTTGGAGGTGTTCGGTCGCTCCATCGAGTCTCGTGGCGGCAGAGCGGAGCAGTTGCCCCACTACTTGATCAGTAGGAGTGGTGATTAAATCATCGATTGTTGCCGCGTAACCGATTCCAGGAAATAAAGATCGCATCGCTGCATAATACCGATGCTAATAACTTCATGCGCAATAGTTGTCTGCTGGTTCTAACAGGACCACCCCTACTCAGCCAGCTTCACCAGCGAGTAGTTCTTACGCCCACGCCTGATAACAAGTAGCCGACCTTCGACGAGATCCTCAACGCCAACAGCCCGTCCCGCATCCGAGACCTGCTCACCGTTCAGGTACATCCCGCCCTGCTCAACCGTTCGGCGTACGTCTCCACCTGATTTGCCGGCACCAGCAGCTACAGCCAACTCCGAGAACCGCATACCATCGCCCGAAAGCTGATCGCGCGTAACCGAGGTCACCTCGGAATCATCGAGCACATCTTCCATTTCATCGGCCGAAAGCCCGGAAATATCACCACCGAAGAACGCCTGAGTTACCCGTAGCGCCTGATCGAGCCCACTCTGACTGTGCACAGTCCGCACAACTTCCTCAGCCAGCGCCCGCTGCGCCTCTCGCTTCTGCGGCTCCGTGCTCACAGCCTCAGCCAGCCCGCCAACCTGAACCCTGTTCAGCATCGTGAACAGCTTCACGTACGGCACAGCGTCGGCATCGGCCACGTTGAGGAAGAACTGGTACAGCTTGTACGGCGAAGTCTGCTTCGGATCGAGCGTCGGCGCGCCACCGATCGACTTACCGAACTTGTCGCCATTCGCGTTTACCACCAGCGGGTAAGCGATACCGTGCGCCCGAGGCCGACCCTCAGAGTCGGCACCGTGAATCCGGCGAATTAGATCAACACCGCCAAGAATATTTCCCCACTGATCACTACCACCAGCCTGAAACCCAACCTGGTCCTGCTCGTAAAGCGTCAGAAAATCGTAAGCCTGGAGAAGCTGGTAGCTGAACTCGGTAAACGAAATTCCGCTATCACGATCGAATCGACCCTTTACCGAGTCCCGACCCATCATCGAATTCACAGTGAAGTGCTTCCCGATGTCACGCAAAAACGGCAACAGCTCCGTCGTTCGAAGCCAATCAGCGTTGTTGACCATCCGAGCCGGATTCGACTTAGCGTTGAAGTCCAAAAACGGCTCAAGTTGAAGCCGAATAGCCTCAACGTTCTCATCAACCTCGTCAACCGACATCAAAGTCCGCTCGTCGGACCGTCCTGCCGGATCACCAATCATCCCCGTTCCACCGCCAACGAGCGCGATAGGCGTGTGGCCGTACTGCTGGAGCCTGACGAGCCCCATAACAGGCACTAAGTTGCCAATATGAAGGCTGGGAGCCGTTGGGTCGAAGCCGTTGTAGCAGGTGATCTTCTCAGTGGCGAGAGCGTGCGCAGCACCCGGAGTAGCGTCGAACAGCGCACCGCGCCATTCGAGGTCTTCAGCGACGTTGGAAAATTCTGTGTTAGTTGTCATTGGATTTATTTGGCTACGGGTTTGGGAGTCTGGGCGCTGGGGAGAGACAGAACAATATTGGGGTATAAACCCGATTCCGAATCTATTGAGAAGAAAGAATTTCTCGAGTCTGCTCTACGTCTTTGCTCATCTGCGCAATTAGTTGTTTGACCGATTCAAAAGCAACTTCAGCACGGAGCCGGGTCACGAACTCCAGGTGCAGCTGCTTCGTATAAAGATCACCGTCGAAGTCGAGTAAAAACGCCTCGATTTTGCGTGCGCCGTCTGCTTCGAAAGTAGGCCTGACGCCGATGCTTGTAGCTGCCTGATAGACCTTGCCCTCGACCGTCGCAAAAGTTGCGTAAATGCCGTTGTCGGGAACCGTAAGACCGGGGTCCTGATCGATATTCGCTGTGGGGAATCCGAGTTCGCGACCTCGTTCGTCTCCCCTAGCAACCAACCCCTCTATCGAGTAGTTGCGACCGAGCATCTTTGATGCGATCTCAAGATGTCCGGCCTTGATGGCATTCCGAATCGCTGAACTTGAAACCTGTTGATCCTCGATCATCTCGGCCGCCACAGAGATAAATTCAATCCCAGCGATTCTTGATGAACTGGAATTGTTGAGTTCATCGACACCGACTCGGTCCCATCCCAACAGCGCACCGGGCCCAACTGCCAGTGCCTTCAGATCAAACTTATCCTGGAGCCTTGAAACGAACTCCTCGGCCGAAAGTTTTTGAATCTCCGCTCCGAATTCAACCGGGATGATTTGGTTGATACCGAGTTCCCTGAGCATGCGCTCACGGGCCTCGAAGTCGCACAGGTACGAAACCGCTGCATCCGGGGTGATGTAGGCCCGAGGCTGTCGCACAAAAACAATAGCCACCGAACGAGCGTTTCGTTTCTCGGCTTCCTCAGTGACGCGCTTTATCAACGCGCGGTGCCCGAGGTGAACACCGTCGAATGTCCCAATGGTAGCGACCGTCGGGCCTTCTATCGCGTCTATGGATTTGAACAGTTCGGTAGTCGACATGACCGCTGACTCGAATCGCACCTGACCTCAGTAAAACGAGCCTATGGCTCCCTAGCTAAGCGCTGCGTGTGCCTCACGAAGTAGCTCTTCAGTGGTCTCCCAGTTGATGCACGCATCAGTAATCGACACACCGTACTTCAAGTCGGCAGGATCACCCAGCGACTGGTTGCCCTCGTTCAGGTGGCTTTCGAGCATCAGCCCAATTACACCCTTATTGCCATCGGTTCGCTGGCGAACAGCGTCTCGGAACACGATCGGCTGGCGATTGTGATCCTTGTTGCTGTTCGCGTGCGAGCAGTCGATAACGATGTTCTTTCGCAGGCCCGCTTCCTGTAGAAGATTCGAAGCC
>Ga0114993_10007267_pt1 | contig 10258 bp, 11 predicted proteins | sample ArcticOcean_MG_C_FD_87042 | JGI IMG/M metagenome (GOLD analysis project Ga0114993, IMG submission 87042) | Marine microbial communities from western Arctic Ocean - ArcticOcean_MG_CB2_150 | ecosystem: Environmental > Aquatic > Marine > Oceanic | place: Arctic Ocean: Canada Basin | collected...
TATTCCGAAAATCACAATCAATAAAGGCATGTTTTATTAGTTTATTCTTTTCTAATTAAGTCGGGTTAGTTTTAAATACATAGGTGAAAAGTAGTGCAAAAATTACATAGAATACCGTTAAGAAAATAATAATTTCTGAATGTGTTTGGATATTAGAAATTACTTTAACCAATGCAATTGCTCCAACTCCAAAATGCATCAGGTTTCCAATGGCAATTGGTCTATTATAGATTCCTCCAATTAGCGTTCCTTTCGTCATCCAATTCAAAATTCCAAATCCCAAGTATAATGCACTTAATGTTTTCAAAAAAAGTATTGTAATAATAGTTGGTTCAACACTTAGATATTCCGCTATTTCATTAGGTAAAAAAGAAAGAAGGATTCCAATAATTGCACAAAATAGGGCACTTGAAGTCATTAAAAGTTTTGTTTTCATTTTAAGGATTTAATTGTCTTGAGAGTTTTTTGAACATTATCCTTAAGTAAAGTGAAATCTTTGTTAGCTATAATTTCTTTAGATATAAGCTTAGATCCCATACCAACACATGTAACCCCAGAATCAAACCAAGATTTTAAATTATCAAATTCCATGGAAACTCCTCCTGTAGGCATTACAGAAGTCCAAGGCTGAGGTCCTTTTATGCTCTTAACAAATCCAGGTCCTAAAATATCTCCTGGAAATAATTTTACAACTTCACAACCAAACTCTTCTGCAGTTGCTATTTCAGTTAGTGAACTACACCCAGCGGACCACATTAGTTTTCTTCGGTTACAGATACGAGCAATATCTTCTCTAAAAACTGGAGTCACAACAAAATTTGCTCCAGCTAACATGTATTGTGAAGCTGCTTTTGCATCAGTTATAGAACCTACACCCAAAATCATTCCAGGTAGCTCAGCAATTGCATATTTAATTAAATCAGTAAAAACTTCTAGAGCAAAATCACCTCTATTGGTGAATTCCATTAGACGAGCTCCTCCATCATAACAAGCTTTAAGAATTTCTTTTGATACAGAACTATCCCCATGATAGAAAAGTGGAACCATCCCTGATTCTTCCATTTGTTTTATTACTTGTATTCTTGAATATTGAGCCATATATAATTTTACCGATTAACTCTGCCAGAAGCATCTCCATTCATTAATTTCTCTACCTCTTCAACCTTAACAAGGTTTACATCTCCTTTAATTGTATGTTTTAAACAAGAAGCAGCTACTGCAAAATCCAATGCTTTTTGCTTTTCATTTGGATAGTGTAAAAGACCATATATCAATCCTCCCATAAATGAATCTCCACCACCTACACGATCTACGATATCGGTTATTTGATATTGTTTGCTTTCATACATGGTTTTACCATCGTAAAGTACACCTGCCCATGTATTATGTGAAGCTGAAAGTGATCCTCTTAATGTGGTAATTACTTTTTTAGCTCTTGGGAATTCTTTCATCATCTGTTTACAAACTGATAAAAAAGCTTCAGCTTTAACATCTTGTCCTTGAGAAGTAATATCTAACCCTTCTGGTTTTATACCAAAGTGCATTTCAGCATCCTCTTCATTCCCTAAAATTATATCACAATAAGAAGTAAGCTCCCTCATAATTGCTTCACGATTTCCATCATATTGCCATAACTTAGATCGGTAATTGAGATCTGTCGAAACAGTAATACCTCGGTCACTTGCAATTTTAACTGCTTCTAAACAAACATCAGCAGCACTTTGTGAAATTGCTGGAGTAATTCCAGTCCAATGGAACCATGAAGCTCCCTCAAAAACTTGATCCCAATCTACCATCCCTGATTTAATTTTAGCCATAGCAGAATTCTCCCGATCGTATACTATTTTACTCCCCCTGTTAACTGCTCCTGTTTCTAGAAAATAAATACCTAGGCGGTCTCCTCCATGCACTATATGCGAAGTTCCAACACCTCTTTTACGCATCTCAATTAAGGCACATTCACCAATATCTGTTTTTGGTAATCTGGTAACAAACTCAACAGGAACTCCATAATTTGCTAATGAAACAGCAACATTGGACTCTCCTCCACCATAGACAACATCGAAGCTATTTGTTTGAGAAAAGCGTAAAAAACCTGGTGGTGACAGTCTTAACATAATCTCTCCAAAAGTCACAACTTTATTCATCTGCGTAAATATTTAATTTTCATAAGCTCTAATATAATCACAAAAATATTATGTGTTAATATAAATAGCTTAAAGATGTATTAAGTTCGAATCCTCTTTCTAACCTAAAACTCTTGTAAATTTTTCATATACAGAGATTTTTTATTTAGGATAAAATGTTTTCATTGGTAGAAATATAAAATTAATTTTTTTTGGATTACTCAACAAGATATGATTTATTAATAATTTGTATATTAATTAAGTGAATCATAAATCAATTTTAAATTATTTTAAATTTAATTCATATCTGTTGTTTTTTTTATTTATGACTTTGAGTACAATTGAAGCACAGGTAGGATCAAAAATTGATCTTAAAAATGTTGATGTTGGAACTAAAGCATTACCTACTATCTTTCTTTTTGGAAAAGAATATACTTTCAGAGAGAGGAATAAATTTATAAAAGATATATTAAAGTCTCAGTTTTATTTAAAAAGCTTGACAATTTCTTTAGACCTAGAAGAATTTATAACAAAGAGAGTATTTCGATTTAATCATAAGGGAAAAGTTGACATCTATCTTAAGTTAAGAAAACTACCTCAGAATAATAAATACAATTCATTTATGATAGATGGCGCAGCATATTCAGAATTAAATATGAATAGACTATTGACTACTATTCAAAATGTTAGGATTGACAGTATTCAAAACGGAATAAAAAAGAGAATAAAACTTTTAAATGAAATAACTGAATTAAATAATGAAATATCAGATTTAGAAATTTCTTTAGATAAATATGAAAGTTTCTATAATGATATTATCGTATCTAAAAAATTAAGTGAAAGAAAATACAAACAACTTAAAGGATTAGAAAAAATCTCAGTTATTCAAAAAAAATATAAAACGGTTAAAAGAAAAATAGCAAGAAATAAAAGAGATTTAGAAAACCTTAAACTACTTGTCGTTAGTATTTATTAAGAGGTTTTTTAATAAAATTATAATTATATTTGGGAATGAGTATAAATTCAATAGTAGGAGATGGATTTGCAGTTGGAGTTTCCATATTAATGTTTTTTGCTGGTATTATTGGACTAGCTATTTTTTTCCTACCAACTATCGTTGCTTTTAAAAGATCTCACCGCAATAGATGGATAATTTTGTTGCTGAACATTCTTGGAGCAACAGTAATTTTTTGGATTATTGCTCTGGTATGGGCATTTAATAAATTTGATGACCCTGTTAAGGGTGGACACCAGATTGATGGCCAGGCTGGAGATAGAGTTTTATAACAACAAAAAAAATAATTATATTTGGGGATGAGTATAAATTCAATCGTAGGAGATGAATTTGGGAAAAATCTCTTGTCAAGTGGAAACACACTAATGGCAGAACTCGAAAAAGAAGGGATTTTAATTTTTGAATCTTTCTTAAATTCCCAATCAATTTTTGATTTACAAAATGAGGCAAAAGAGTTAAAACCTATAGCTTTCTCTAGCTCATCTGAGTATAATGTATATATATCAGAATATGACAAAAGTTTTTCTGATAATAGCCCAAGGAATAGGATTATGAAAACAACAAAAAAATGTATTTCTTGCGATTTAATCCCGAAAGATTCGCTTTTAAAAAAAATATATAACTCTCAAAAATTAAAAAAACTTTTCTCAGAAATTTTAAATGTTGAAAATTTATTCCCATACGAAGATTCACTTTCAAGTATAAATATCAATTATTATGATAAAGGTGATGCTCTTGGTTGGCATTTTGACAATTCAGATTTTACAATAACACTTTTAATTAAAAATTGTGTAGAAGGAGGAATTTATGAATTTTTCAATAATATGAGATACATCGACGGTAAAGAAGACTATTCAACAGTTGAAAAAATTCTAGATAAAAAAATTGAAGGAAAAAAAATTAAAAGTTATGATGGAGATTTAATGATTTTTAAAGGTAGTAAATCTATACACCAAGTAAGTGAGGTTATTAAAGGTGAAAGAATCTTGGTGACCTTTAATTATAACCTAACTAAAGGTGTTTCTCTTTCAGAACAGTCAAGAAAAACTTTTTTTGGAAGAACAACATAAATTTTCAAATCAAAAATTAATTTTTAAAACAAGGTTATTTATTTTGAGATGATTTCATAAACTTTTATTTAGGTAAAAACTAATTTTTTCCCCTGTAACTTTCTGAGATAAGCAGTCTAAAGAATTTTTATCTAATTGTAATATTCTAGGATACCCCCCTGTTGTTTGACAATCTCGACAAAGAATTATTACCCTACCAGAAGGTGTCAATTGAATAGTTCCAGGCATTAAAGGTGAAGAGACAATTGAAGCTATTTTATTCTCAATAATCTCAACTAGATTATATGCCATTCTATTATTAACTCCAATTGTAAACTCATTATTAAAAATTATATCTTGAGATTTAGGATCTAAACAATCAAATTCAGGACCTTTGAATACTTTTATTTTACTGTTTCTATTGATTTTAATATTATTAAAATTTTGATTTATTTCTTTTGGTGAACTAATTGATAAATCAAACTCAATTTGATCATTTTTTATTAATTTTTCTCTTTTAGTAATCCCCTTATAAAAGCTCTTGCTATCCAATATTTTTTCTGATTTTAAACCTCCTCTAATTCCCAAATAAGTCCTCATACCATTTGATGAATTTGCGAGATATAAAATATCTCCCTTTTTGATTAACAATGTTTCATTTAACAATACCTTTTTCTTGTTTACCATAGGATTCATATCAGCACCTGTAATTGAAATATAAGTATCATTCAAAAATTCTAATGTTGGCCCAAGTAATGTCATTTCTAGAACAGCTGCACTCTTATCATTTCCTAAAATTAAGTTTGCTAGTTTAGCACTAGTTTGGTCCATAGGACCTGAAACAGGAACTCCTATATTCTTATAACCAAATCTACCGCTATCTTGAATCGTTGAAAATAAACCTTCTTTAAGAACTTTTATCATAATGCCTCATATTTAATTTTATAAGAATTCTTTCTTTTTTCAATTCTATTAAACTCTGAGAAAGAGATACTTTGAAATTTTATTTTGTCTCCAGGTTTTGCAAAACAAGGTGACTTATCATTTACATTAAAAAAATTAATTGGAGATCGACCTATAATTCTCCATCCTCCAGGACTATCCTGAGGGTATATACCAGTTTGATCTCTTGCGATCCCAATAGAACCACTTTTTATGTTAAGTTCTGGCTTATCCTTTCTCTCACAATATAATTTCTTATCATTTACACCTAAATAGAGAAATCCAGGCAGAAAACCCATTGAAAAAACACTGTAAGTTGTTGAACTGTGAATTTTTATTATCTCATCTATAGAGATACTATTTAAAGTTGATATATCTTCTAAATCAATACCAAAACTTAAATCGTAGCATACAGGGATTTTCCATATTTTTTTTTCTGATTTTGCAACTTTTACATCACTAGAATTAAGCTTTTGAAGAGTATTAACCAAATCTTCAGAATTTATTTTATTTGGATCATATATAACCATCATTGAATTAATTGATTGAACACATTCTATTAATACTTCCGAAAGCTCTTGCTCAATCAATTTTTGGTAAGATATAATTGTGTCAATAAGCTTAAGATTAACTTTATCATTCCAATGAATAAGAATTGATTCTTCGTTAAAAACTTTAAAAAAAATATTATTCCTTTTCACTGGCAAAATGTTCTTTTATTGATTTTAAAATATTTTCTACATTTTCAGTATCAGAATGTATACAATAAGTGTCAGCTTTTATTTGATGTTTATTTCCATTTATTGACACAACATAATTATTATAATAAATTTGACTAATATGATTAATAACTTGCTTAGGAATAGTAATAAGAGCTTCTTTTTCCTTTCTTGACACTAAAGTTAAATCATCATTATAATTTCTATCACCAAATACCTCATATTTTATTTTAAAACCTCTCTTTAATGCAATTTTTTCAATTTCTGATCTATAAGGGACATAAAGAGAATATTTTTCTTTATATACCTCAATTATATCAAGATAGATGTTTGACAAACTAGAATCGTTTATCATTTTATTATATAAAGCTCCGTGTGCTTTAATATGAGTTAAATCTGTGTTATATTCCATAGCAATTGAGATTAAACTTTCTATTTGATTAAGGACGCTTTCTTTGAGAGCCAATGCTGAAATATTTAAATGAATTCTTCCGAAATTCTCTTTATCAGGATATGAAGGATGAGCTCCAATTTCAACATTATTTCTAATAGACATCTCAACACATTCGATCATACTTTCATTGTCTCCAGCATGGCCTCCACAAGCAATATTGCATGAATTAATGAGAGGCATGATAATCTGCTCATTACTTAATCCCTCCCCTAAATCACAATTAATATTTATCATTAGAATAGAGATGTTATACCTTTTACCCCAAGGATTATAGTTATTAAAATTATAATAGCAACAAGAATGTTTTGCAATTTATAGCTATAGTTATTATTAATAATTGACTTATTATTAATCAGCCAAAATAAAATAATGGCAATGATAGGTAATAACAAGAAATTTGAGAATTGAGCAAATTTAATTACTTCAATTGGATTTAATTTCAGTAGCGAAACAACAACTCCAATTAATAGAATAAAAATCCATACTAATCTAAAATTTAAACTTTTAAGAGATCCCTTCCATCCAAAGCAACTTTTAGCAACATATGCAGCAGCAAGAGGTGCAGTTATAGATGATGTAATCCCAGATGCAAATAGTCCAATACCCAAAAAAAATATAGCATAGTCACCATACAACGGCTCTAAACCTTTAGCTAAATCAATAACAGTGTTTATGTTATCTCCTTTAGCAGTGGCAGCAGTTATTATTATAGCCATTGAAACAATCCCCCCTAATAGAATTGAAACAAAACTTTCAATTCTAGCAGTTTTTAATTTATCTATACTATTCCATTTTTCTTTTACTAATGAGGAGTGAAGAAAAAGATTATATGGAACCACAGTAGTTCCTATAAGCCCTAGAATAATTATCAAACTATCTGAATTAATAGTTGGGACAAATAACCCTTGTATTAATTCACCCAAATCTGGCTTTGTTATTATAGAGGTAATCAAAAAAGACAAACTCATAATAATTACTAATAATATAAGAGACCTTTCTATGACTTTATAACTACCAATATATAAAACTGTAAATGTAATCAATCCTATTATCAGGGGGGTTAAATTAAGACTCTCCTTACCTGTTAATGCTATTAATCCTAAAGATGCTCCAGTAATGTTTCCAGCTTCATATGCAGCATTTCCAATTAATATTGCACATAAAATCAGAAAGATGATTAATCTATTTAATATTTTAGATTTTATTGAATTTTGTATTACCTCAGCCAAACCTTTATTAGTGATAAGGCCAATTCTAAGCGCCATTTCTTGAAGAACAATTGTAGCAATTATTGAAAGTAAAAGAGCCCAAAGAAGAGAGTAACCAAAAGAAGCTCCAGCAATTGAACAGAGTGTAACAGTTCCAGGTCCTATAAATGCAGCGGCAATTAAAACACCTGGCCCTATATCCTTAATCCATTTCATTAAGGAACTATAATCTTATCTCCAAGCAAGATAGCATTTAAAAATAATCTATTAGTACCATACCAGGATCCTCTAAAGTTTGGATTGTCTGCAAACATAATTGCTCTACCATTTCCAATTTTTGAAACTAACAAAGAAACAGTAGAATTCACTTTTTCAGAATTCTTATCAGTTATAAATCCATCAATCAGAGGATTATCAGTATACCTTACAACCGACGAGTATTCATTTTTTGATGGCTCAATCCAAACAGTATTATTTTTATAAACAGGTACTGTAGGGTCTTCATATCCAAATCCAAGAGGGTGAGTTAAATCAACTTGAGCATTTAAAATTACACCCCCAATTTGCTGTTTTCCTCTATTATCTTGAGCATCAGCGTAGGGCTCATAGTCATTCTTTTCATCATTATCATCAGGTTTGTATAACTTTTCATTTACAATTTTATTATCAATAAGAAATTTTGAACCTGAACCTATTGAGATGATAGTATTACCATTACTAGCCCAATCTTTTATTTTCTTAATTTGATCATCATCAAAGTCATAACTTCCTGATACAATTACCATGGTTGTATATTTATCTAATGAAACTCTATCAAAATTTCTTACAGGAATTTTAGAGATAGGCATTCCTACTCTTTGATCTAACAAATGCCAAACTTCACCTGCTTCATTGGATCTAGTTCCTGACCCTATTAACATCATTGCTTTTTGTTTTTTAAGTGGTGAAACATATCTACTTCCCAAATCAATTCCTGCTGAACTTAAGCCTGATGAAGTTGAGTAAATACTTACATTAAACTGTTGCTGAACATTTTTTAATTTCTGAAATAATTCCGCAGGTTTAATTTTTTGAATAGAAACAGGTATTACAAGAGAACCATAATCAAATGATTTAAGACCATCAGAAGTTTGAATTTTAAAAGGCTTAAAGGCTGAAGATACAATAATATCATCCTGCAATAGACTATTAATAATTGCTGGTATATTATAATCTACTGAATTAATTATATACGAGTAATTAGATATTTTAACTTTATTTACTTCAAATAAATTATCTAAATCATAAACCTGAGAACCAGAAATGTCTTTAGTAGTTGAAGAATAATCAATATCATAAAAATTAGCAATTGACCAAGAGGAAGCATCGTAAAAAACACTATCTCTAAATTCAGTATTTGTTTCAAAAATAGATCTTACGATTCTATAGTTTTTTTGTTTAGTTGGAATATAAAAATTATTATTTTTTCTCATAACTTTTACATTATGAAGCATCAATTTATCAATGAATGCCTTCGTCTTATTTTTATCTTTTCCGAGGTTAAATGAATAACCTTTAATTTTCTTTTTTGATGAATCAGTTAATGCTGAGCTAAAAAATCTTCTTTGATACTCTTTAAGTTCCTCTTTTAATTCGACTGATGCTTTAACTGTTGTCATTCCAGATACATACTGATTTCTAATAGTAAATGGGAAAGTAATTTCTCCAAATCGAGTTTCCTGTTTATGACCTCTTGAGCTAGCCTGTTCAAATAGCATTCCTATTCCTCCAAGAAGATCTGCATATGATGATCCATATCCTGGATAAGTTTTGTCAAAAGCTTCTTTAGAAAAATAAAGAGAACCAATTTCATCAAGTCCTTTTGCAAAGTAGTTTCCAAAAAGTGTTTCAAAGTATTCATAATTTTCTTGAGGTATTATAGGATCCTTAGCTGCATGAGTTTTCCATGGAACAAAGAAATATGTGCTATTTGATCCCATTTCATGAAAATCTATTGTAACGTTAGGATACCAACTATGATGAAACCCTAACTTACCCCTACTCTCAGGATTTATACCAAGCAAAAGATCTCTATTTAAGTCAAACCAATAATGATTTGTTCTACCACCAGGCCAGTACTCGTTATGCTCAGCATCTTGTGGATCATCAACAAGTGGTGAACCCTTATAACTATTAACCCATTGAGTATGTCTATCACGTCCATCAGGATTTATAGTAGGATCAATTAATACAATTGAATTTTCAAGATAACTTGCAACCTCATCAGATTCTGAACTTACAAGTGTATATGCAGTTAGAAGAGCTGCTTCAGAACTTGAAGGCTCATTTCCATGAACATTATATGCAAGATTTATAATTATAGGAAAATCTTTAGGTTTTCCACCCTCAGTATAATTTTTGTCATCAGGATCAATGTATGATATATGTGATTTTCTAATATTATCAATATCTGCAATTTTATCAGGGCTACTAACAATTAGATACACAAGTTTTCTGCCTTCATGAGTTTTTCCATAGCTAAACATATCAGCCTTATCAGAAACATTTGATAAATAATCTAAATATGAAACAATTAAATCGTGTCTAGTATGCATTTCACCCACAGGATACCCCAAAAACTCCTCAGGAGACATTATTTCACTATCAAAAGGAGCATACTTTGAAAAGTAATAATCTTGTGAGTGTATTGTACTGATAAATAATAAACTTAATAATATAATTTTCTTCATAATTTTTAATTTTTAA
>Ga0114993_10007269_pt1 | contig 10257 bp, 9 predicted proteins | sample ArcticOcean_MG_C_FD_87042 | JGI IMG/M metagenome (GOLD analysis project Ga0114993, IMG submission 87042) | Marine microbial communities from western Arctic Ocean - ArcticOcean_MG_CB2_150 | ecosystem: Environmental > Aquatic > Marine > Oceanic | place: Arctic Ocean: Canada Basin | collected...
GAAGCATCTATTAACTTTTACGATAAAGTATCCAAGTATTTCTGTGGACTGGGATTATATATTACGATTTTCATTAATTGCAGATATAGGTGGCTTGAATCAATCTTTAGTGCGTTTAGATCGTAGGCCAAATAGAAATTCATTAACTATGAATGGCGAACTAAAAAATAAAGTAGCTAGGAAATTAATAAAAGATTTTTATGATGAATTCCCCCAAATAATTAAACGAGTGGATTATACATATGCTTTAGCTACACAAAAATATTTAGAATTATTTAATAAAAAATATTTTATTAGAATAATTGAATTATCAAAATTACTTTTCTTTGATCCCTCAAAAAGAAGATTTATTAATAAATCTAAAGCAATATTTATTAAACCAATTAAAAGAATTATCCCTGAAAGAAAAAAACTTTTTGATAGGCTTGCATGGTTTTTATCTAAAAAGAAATTTACTAAAGCATTTCAATTAACAGATTTAAATGATATTTACAATTTTTCGTTATCTTTTGTAGGCTATGGCTACTATGATCGAATTTCAATGTCCCAAAAGAAAAATGAAATAATTAAATTAGCTGAAGTTATAGTAGACTTAAAGCCAAAAATTATAGTTGAGATTGGCACAAGGAAGGGGGGGACCTTATTTATTTGGTCCAGAATTATTAATGCAGAGAAAATAATTTCTATAGATTTGCCAGAGGGGAGATTTGGAGGTGGTTATCCAATGCAAAAACAAAAACTGTATAAATATTTTACCCATGATAAGAAAACAGAAATGCATCTTATACAAAATAATAGTCATTCAGAATTTACATTAAACAAAGTCCAAAGAATACTTGATACAAAGAAAATTGATTTTTTATTTATTGATGGTGATCATTCTTATGAAGGTGTAAAAATTGATTTTGAATTATATAGTCCATTTGTCAAAACAGGTGGAATTATAGCTTTTCATGATATCGTTACTAATTCTACTTCTCATTATGAAGCAGACAGTATTGAAGTACCAAGGTTCTGGAATGAAATAAAAACTAAATATAGGTATGAAGAAATTATTGAAAATGTCAACCAAAGATCTATGGGTATAGGGATAATTTTTGTTTGAAAAATAAAACAGAGAACCTCCCATTAATTTCAGTTATCATTCCGGTATATAATGGCGAAAAATATATTAATCAATTATATACATATGTAAACAACCAAGATTATACAAATCTTGAGATTATTTTTATTAATAATAATTCGACTGATGGAACTGTTGATATAATCAATAGATTAAATGAGAAAGATGATAGAATTATATTATGTAATGAATATAAACAGGGTGCTGGAGCAGCTAGAAATCGAGGAGTTACTATTTCTCAGGGTGATTATGTTACTTTTTTTGATATTGATGATACTTATTCTAATAACAAAATCAGTATGTTGTATAATGTATTTAAAAAACACAATTCAGCAGAAATGGTATTCGGACAAATTATCGCTAAATACCAAAATGGTAAGGAATACTATCCCAATTATGATACTATTACTAGTGGATTAAATATCCCCCCTAATTTAGCAACCAATTTTCTTAATTTTGGAGTTGGTGCTGGCCCTACCACCATACTGTGTAGAAAAGACGCATTTAATTCAATAGGTGGTTTTGAAGAAGATATGATGATAGGGGAAGATGTTGCCTTTTCTTTTAAGATGGCTGTTTATCACAAAGTTTATTTTCTACCTAAAGTTGTCACAGAATATATTAAACACCCTGAATCTACGCTAGCAAGTTATAAAAGAAAAAATCCTCAATTAAACTTTTATTATGACCAATTTAAGCATTTTTATTTGCCTTATATTTATGATAATAATCTTTTTTTGGTTTCGACACAATTAAAGATAATTTATCAATATTGTGTGAAAGGATTAATAAGTCAATCCCGTATATATAATTATTCGTTTTTTGCCCGAATTAAATATTTATATAAAGAATTGAAGTATTTAAATAAATTTGGACTGTCCTTTTGTTATTTTCCATTTATCTTAATTGCATCATATTCTAATCAATATTTATATAGAATCATGATGAAAATATTTCATATAATTAAATCATATAATTACTAATAGGTTTATAAAAATTAAATATACTAAAAAACTTAAAATAATAAAGACAATACTCGATTTTATTCCGAGGACAAATTTATTGTATAAATTTGCAATATGGTATATGAGACATTATTTTGGGTTCAGTTATGGATTTACTATCAATGCTGGTTTTATAGATACAAAAAGTGCCATTTCTGATGAAATCAACTATATTGCGCATGCATGCAAATCTAAAAAACCTGTAATTTTTGATATTGGTGGAAATGTTGGTAAATGGTCCCTAGAAGTATTAAAAATATTACCAGATGTAAAAAAAATACATATGTTTGAACCATCGTCATCTATCTGCAGCATTGCGAAAAAAAATCTTAAAAAATATAATGTAGTAATAAGCCAGAAAGCAGTAAGTGAAAAAACAGGAAAAAAGATCTTTTATGAATATGGTTTGTCGGAAACATCATCTATTCACAGAAATGATGATAGAAGTGAAGAAAGCTCCAATGAAATTGATACGATTTCAATAGATGAATACTGCAATATCAATGAAATTGATCAAATTGACTTTTTGAAAATTGATACGGAAGGGCACGATATTTTTGTTTTAAAAGGGGCAAAAGGAATGATCCAAAAACAAAAAATAAGATATATCCAGTTTGAGTATGGCCCCCCAAACATTTTTTCAAAAGTCTTTTTGAAGGATATTTTTAATTTATTCCAAAATACAGATTACAAAATATTTCGTATATATCCGTCTTGGATTAAACCGGTTTATGATTATTCAAATAATTTGGAGAACTTTATTTCAGTAAACTATGCGGCTATTTCACTCAACTCACTTAATGAGGTGCAAAATTATATTCGTAATTCTCCGAGGGACTAATTGTCAGATATTATGCCTGTAATTAATATTTTTGGATGGCATAGCCATTTTGGTGAAAATTACCGTCCTTCAGCAATGAAAGTATTTGTTGATCCCATAAGGCAATATCATAAAGTCAGAACTATTCCTTTGGGGGGATCATCCTACAATAATTTTGATTATAATTCACTAAAAGAAGAGCCTATAGTTTTCTTTGCCATGCATCCTCCCGCACAACTTTTAGAAGATAATAATTTTAATATCACATGGGTACCAATGTATGATGATGTAAAGTGGAACAGATTATCTTTCTGGAAAAAGTTTCCAAAATCTACAAAAATTATTGCTTACTCAAAATGGATTTCAAACCTTACAATAGGTTTAGAATTCAAAACAATGAGAGTAAAATATTTTGAAAATCCTAATAGTTCAAAATTAGCCAGTTGGGATAATGGCCACAATATATTTTATTGGAATAGAAGTGGATTGTTAAATAAAGAACAGTTAAAAACCATGTGTGATACATTAAATGCAAAGACTCTCATTTTCAGGGATCATTTAGACTATTATTCTCATAAAAAACAAAAAATAATATTAAAAAATAAAATTGGTAATACTGATGTAATTAATTTAGACATGTGTCCTAATTCTGAAGAGTATATGGATCATTTATCTCGATGTAATATTTTTATTGCCCCTAGACTTTATGAAGGTATAGGTCTTACATTTCTAGAAGCAATGGCCAATGGGATGGTTGTTCTATCACCTAATTCTCCTACAATGAATGAATATATTCAAAATAATATCAATGGTGTATTTTTGCCTTATAGTGAATTACGCCGACACTATAATCGATTTGTGACTAAACTTAGTAATAAAAGTGGAATTAGTCTTCCCATAATATCAGTTTTGCCAAAATATTATAACTTCAATAAATTAATTAATTTACCCCTGGAGAAAATTGGGAATAATGCTCGTAAAACACATATAGAAGGATACAGAAAGTGGGTTGATACCATCCCTAGTATTGGTGATTTTATACTATCAGAGAATCATCATTAATGTTCAAATAATATAAGTATTTAAATGAAAAATATTTCAAATCCCATTATTCCAATCACACAACAATTCTATGATCTCCGTACGAATAAAATTGTAAATTGGGAAACCAATTCAAATAATAATCTAGATTTCCAGGCCATTACATCATTTTGTTCATTGGGCTTCATGTTAGATGACGATACATTTTATAATGAAATAAGAGTTTGTAAACCTGCTACAGAATATCGACTAAATGAAAAGTCTGAAATCACTGAACAAAAAACAAACTGGAAATGGCATTATGAACCTGAAGATCGGGCATTTAATGATATTCTTGAAGAATTTACTGAAATATTTGAAAATATCGTAATTGATAGAACTCGTGGTAAGAAAATATTATTGCCCATTTCTGGAGGATTAGATAGTAGAACTTTAGTTGTACCAGTTTCTCACAGAAAAGATGTGACCTTGGCTTCCTATGAATTTGAAGATGGATTTTATGAGTCAGAAACTGGCCATAATTTATCACAACGATTTAATATTCCTTTATTTATACAAAAGATACAAAGAGGGTATTTATGGAATAAATTGGATGAGTTTTATGAGTTAAACAGTTGTTTTACTGATTTTACCCATCCAAGGCAGGCAAACGCCATTAATAATTGGAAGGGATTGGGAGATGTGATTCTGTTGGGACATTGGGGCGATGTTCTGTTTGATAGGCAAGCCGATTCTAAGAAAAATTCATTTGATGAACAATTGTTACAACTGAGGCAAAAAATAATTAGACCGGGTAGCATGGAACTTGCCAAAGAATTATGGAATCATTGGGGACTTAAAGGATCTTTTGAATCCTACATAACTGATAGGTTGAATAAATTGTATTGTAATATAAATATTGATCACCCTAGTGCAAGAATGCGTGCATTCAAGTCCCTTTATTGGGCACCCCGGTGGACCAGTATTAATTTGTCCATTTTTAAAAGAGCAGGGGAGATTATACTTCCTTATTATAGTGATGAAATGTGTCAGTTTATATGTACTGTACCAGAGAGATATTTAGAGGGAAGAACAATTCAAATCGAATACATAAAAAAGAACTGCCCTGAAGCGGCTCAAATCTCATGGCAGAAATTTTATCCACTGAATCTATATAATTATCAGCAATTTAATCATCCACATTATTATATTATCAGGGCAGTTAGAAAAGCGAAGAGAATTTTACAGCAATATTTTTCAAAATCTCCTGATCTTATAACCAGAAATTGGGAATTGCAGTTCCTCGGTGAGCAGAATTTTACTGAGTTGAAAAAAAATCTCCTGAAAAACAACAAATTCAATAAACTTATCCCTCAGACCATCATCAGAAAATACTTGGACAAGTTTCAGGCAAATCCAGTGAAATATGCCACTCCTATCAGTATGCTCTTAGCTCTGGCTGTTTTTTCAGACAGGCATTATCAAGAATGAAAATTGGTATTTATATAGGGACAATCCCGCCACCGGTATTTATTGAAAACCTGGTAAATGGCCTAGCAGATAAAAACGATACAGTGATAGTGTATGGAAAAGCCTCAGAAAGAAATTATATATTTTCAAATTCTGGTATTATACAGAGAAAATTCCCTACCACTCAAATTGGAATCTTCCTGTATTCAATCTATACCCTTTCTAAGTTGATTATCATGCAACCACAATTAGGTGTAACAGTAGTTAAAATAGTTAGGCAGAATTCAACTAACTGGATACAATTCCTTAAAAGGTCCTGCAGGGTGCTGCCACCATTTTTAGATAATTTGGATATCTTTCATATTCAGTGGGCTAAAACACTAGTGCAATATCCCGAATTTATAGAAAAGCTTACATCTCCGGTTGTATTGAGTTTGCGTGGTGCCCATATAAATTATTCTCCTCTTTCTGATAAAGTTCTCGCTCAAAGATATATGAAATATTTTCCAATGGTCGCAGGTTTTCATGCTGTTTCAAATGCTATCGCAAAAGAAACAGAAAAATATGCTGCAGATCCCGGTAAAATCACCGTGATCCGTCCTGCAGTCAAGCGTAAATTAATAAATTATGAACAAACAAAAAAAACAATTGAATCTGAGAAAATAATAATAATTTCGGTGGGCCGCTGTCATTGGAAAAAAGGATATACCTTTGCCCTAGATGCCATGGCTCTATTGAAAAAAAAGGATGTACAGTTTCATTATACCATCATCGCCGCTGGCAGGGATCATGAAAACATACCCTATCAGATTCATGATCTGGGCTTAAGTGAATATGTGAGTCTTATCAATGGACTACCTCACGATGAGGCACTAAATCAACTGTCAAAATCAGATATTTTTCTTCTTCCCAGTTTGGAAGAGGGTATTTCCAATGCAGTTCTGGAAGCTATGGCATTGGGTATTCCAGTAATTTCTACAGATTGTGGGGGTATGAATGAGATCATAAATAATGGGAAAAATGGTTTTCTAGTGCCAGTGAGAAATGTAGATTCCATGGCAGGGGCAATACGGAATTTTAGAGTTTTAGATAAAGAGAATAAGAGGAATATAATTCGTAATGCCAGAGAAACAATCACTCGTAATCATTTAGTTTCTCATCAGATTGACCAGTTTAAAAACTTTTATAGTAAAATTATTTGAGCATTATGATATTAATAAAAAAAACTAAAAACTAAATTTGAAAAATCATTCTGAAAATAATCAAATTAGTATTTTTTTAACTCGTATTGATTATTGGTATTTAAAACAGTATTTCACTGGTAAAATATCTCTATTCAGATACTACCAGAATATTTTTATAAAACGTTATGGTGATCAATGTTGTGGTCAAGTTATGGAGATTGGAGTTGATAAGTCATATTGTTATAGTAGATATTTTTCTAATGCTGAAATAAATAAATTCATAATACTACTTATTTCATGAAAATTGCAATTATCCTACCTACCTTGCCTAATTATTCTGGGGCCTTTTTTACAAATCAAAAAGAAGCATTTATAACATTATTTAATTGTATTAGATAAGTATTGAAATGAAAAAACTTATTAAAACACCGATACTGATTACAGGCTCAACTGGCTTTATAGGTGCCAACTTAACTCATTATCTTGTATCTGCGGGGTATGAAGTGCATTTGATCATAAAAAATCAATCAAATACTTGGAGGTTAAATAGCATTATTAATAATATAAACTTTTATAATGCTGATCTAATAGAATTTGATAAAATTGAATTAATTATAAATAAAATAAAACCTAAAACAATTTTTCATTTAGCAACATATGGAGCTTATCCTTATCAAAATGAAATGGATAAGATAAAATTTGTAAATTTAGATTGTACAATTAATTTATTAAGAATATGTGAAAAACATAATTTTGACATTTTTATTAACACTGGTTCTAATTCTGAATATGGTTTTAAAGAAGATTTAATGAAAGAATCAGATATATTAGAGCCGAATAGTTATTATTCAGTATTTAAATCTGCTTCGACTCTCTTTTGTCAATATGAATCAATTCATAAAGAACTTCCAATAGTTACTTTGAGACCATTTCATGTTTATGGGCCATATGAAGAGCCAACACGTTTCATGCCAGTATTAATCAATAATTTACTCAATAATAATTGTCCACCATTAGTTTCACCTCATATTAAAAGAGACATGATTTATATCCAAGATCTTATTGATTTTTATATTATGGTTTCAACCAAATTAATTGGTTTAGGAAAAATATTTAATATTGGTAGTGGTGTTCAATACTCTATTGAAGAAATAGTAAAAGTTGCTATAGATATTACTAATTCAACAGTAAGGCCCGAATGGAATACAATGAGTAGTAGAGTATGGGATAGTGAAAAATGGGGTGCAGATATGAGTTTAGTACAAGATACATATAATTGGGAACCGAATTATAATTTATATGACGGCATGAAAAAAACTATTCAATGGTATAAAAATAAACCTAGACAATTTTGAAAATGATTAAAAAAACCTGTCCCATTTGTGAACAAAATAATTTCACCATGATTTATAAAAGCAATTTGCCAAACAAAATCGAAGCAGTTAATTATGCAGGAAGAAAAAAACCAGATTTTTATCATTATGAAATGGTTAGATGTTTAGATTGCAATGTATTATATGCTAGTTCAATTTATTCTGATAATTTTATTGAACAATTATATAAACAAAGTGATTTTCCCTATGAAGATGAAATCAAAGGATTAAAAAAAACTTATGAAACTTACTTACTTAAAGCAAATAATTATATTATTAATAAAGAAAGAATGTTAGATATTGGTTGTGGTAATGGTTTTATGTTAAATGTTGGATTAAATCTAGGTTGGGAAAATGTAGTTGGTATAGAACCATCTAGTTTGGCAATAGATAAAGTTGATGCGAAATTAAAGAACAATATTATTAAAGGTATTTTTAATAAAAATAATTTTGAAGAGAATTCTATAGATTTAATTTTCTGTGCCATGGTTCTTGAACATTTATCTGACATTAATAATTTTCTTATTGATATTAAAACTATATTAAAACCTGGTGGAATAGTTTTAGCTATAACTCACGATGAAGGACATATTTTGTCAAGGATATTAAAAAATAAGCATCCTATCATTAATGATGAGCATGTATGTGTGTATAACCGTAAGACATTAGAAGATATTTTTCTTAAACATAATTTTCGAATACAGGAAACAAATAGTGTAAAAAATATATATTCTATTAAATACTGGATAGGAATGTTGCCAATATTTCCCGCAATTAAAAACTTCATAAGTGTAATATTACACAGAACAAAATTGCTAAATATTAATTTAGGTCTAAAAGCAGGTAACATTTATATAATTGCACAGAAACCTTATAAAAGAATTAAACAATAAAAAATAAAAGGTTAATATGAAAACAGCATTAATCACTGGTATTTCTGGACAAGATGGGGCATATTTGTCAAAGCTATTATTAGAAAAAGGATATCGAGTCATTGGTGGTGATCGCAGAACAGCTAGTGGCTCCCTTTGGCGTCTGAAAGAACTTGGCATTGCAAGGGAAATTGAAATTACTGATTTTGAACTTGCTGAATTCACTAACATTTACCGTTTGATTGAAAAATACAAACCAGATGAAGTGTATAATTTAGCTGCTCAGTCTTTCGTAGCTGCTTCATTTGAAATGCCAACCATGACTTCAGATATTACCGGTCTCGGAGTAGTCCGTGTTTTGGAAGCAATGAGGCAGATTAACCCAGAGATTAAATTTTATCAGGCATCCTCATCTGAAATGTTTGGTAAAGTTGTAGAATCACCTCAAACTGAAAAAACTCCATTCCATCCTCGGAGTCCTTATGGAGTGGCAAAACTATTTGCTCATTGGATGACAGTAAATTATCGTGAATCATATGACATGTTTGCGTGTTCAGGCTTACTGTTTAATCATGAGTCGCCACTTCGGGGCGAAGAGTTTGTCACTCGCAAAATTACGATTGGTTTAGCAGAAGTAAAAATGGGTCAACTGGGTTGCCTTGAAATAGGAAATTTGAATGCAAAACGTGATTGGGGTTATGCAGCTGATTATGTTGAAGCTATGTATCTAATGCTACAGCATGACGTTCCTGATGATTATATAGTTGCTTTAGGAGTAAATCATTCTGTCCGTGATTTTATAAATGCTGTCTGTAAGGCATTGGATTTAGTAATTGAATGGAAGGGTGAGGGCGTTCAAGAAAAAGGGGTAGATACATCAAATGGTAAAACAATTGTGAAGGTTAATCCCAAATATTATCGCCCTGCAGAAGTTGATTTTTTACTTGGGGATTCATCCAAAGCACAAAAAATATTAAATTGGCAGCCAAAAATAGGTTTTGAAGAGTTAGTGAGCATGATGGTAAAAGCGGATTTTGATAGATTGACTTAGAAATGATAGTATTTATTGTCAAATAAGAATGATTGCTTTCCAAAATTTAGTAAAGATTTAAGCAACTTAATGAAAGAAGCAGAAAAATGACTCCAAACGGAGATTCTGAATTCAAATCATTCAGCAAAGACGCTATAAATAATGCCGGTTACATCTATACAACCAATGCTCAGTTGAGTAGTTATCTCGCAAACCAAAGACTCACCGACATTGCATTGGAAATGGTTAATTTCAAGACAAAAAAGGTGCTTGATGTTGGGTGTGGTGATGGTACTTATACGTTAGAGTTATTAGAAAAAGGGCAACCTTCAATGATTCATGGAATTGACATTTCACCAGA
>Ga0114993_10007274_pt1 | contig 10256 bp, 6 predicted proteins | sample ArcticOcean_MG_C_FD_87042 | JGI IMG/M metagenome (GOLD analysis project Ga0114993, IMG submission 87042) | Marine microbial communities from western Arctic Ocean - ArcticOcean_MG_CB2_150 | ecosystem: Environmental > Aquatic > Marine > Oceanic | place: Arctic Ocean: Canada Basin | collected...
CGCACGGGTATTCGGCATCACTGAGTTATGTTGTGATCTACACCGTCATTACCCTTGGCGCTTTTGGAATCATCCTGCTCTTATCCAAACCTCAATTTGAATCTGATGCACTGGATGATCTTAAGGGATTGAATCACCGCCGACCGGGCCTGGCCTTTTTAATGCTGATCGTGATGTTCTCCCTCGCCGGGATACCCCCAACGGCTGGGTTTTTTGCCAAACTTCTGGTTTTACAGGCCGCTTTGGAGAACGGTTTTCTCTGGAGCGTTATTGTGGCCGTCGTAATGGCGGTTGTGGGCGCCTTTTATTACCTTCGGGTGGTGAAGCTGATGTATTTTGACTTGCCCGACAAAGACGACCAGGTTTTATCCGCACCCGAGCTAGATCATGTTTCCACTGCTGCCCGGTGGGTGCTGACAGTAAACGTACTTTCTTTGGTATTAGTCGTGCCATGGATTGGCAATCTGGTGGATTGGCTCACTCAGGCACTTGGAACCTTTGGTCGACTTTAGGATGATTTAGGACACTATTTCTGGAATAGACCCATGCTCCGTTGAGGTTGGTTAGGTACCAAAATCGGTCGTTAGAAAGCTTCGTTTTGTGATAAAATCCGCCCTTCATTCGCGGTAGAGTGCGCTGCCATTTTGGCTCTCGTGCGGCGGCCAAGCGAGCCCTTCAATCATCTGTTTTTTTGTCCCGCATAAAGCGGGCGACAAGCCCCTTATGGAAGAAATAGCTAAAGAAACCCTACCCGCGAATCTCGAGCAGGAGATGCGTCGGTCCTATCTGGACTACGCAATGAGCGTTATCGTAGGGCGAGCGTTGCCGGATGTACGCGATGGGCTCAAGCCTGTTCATCGTCGAGTGTTGTATGCGATGTCGGTGCTGGGTAACGAATGGAACAAGCCCTATAAGAAGTCTGCAAGGGTGGTCGGAGATGTCATCGGTAAGTACCATCCGCATGGCGATACCGCAGTTTACGACGCGATTGTACGATTAGCCCAATCTTTCTCGCTGCGTTATCCGCTCGTGGATGGGCAGGGGAACTTTGGTTCAGTGGACGGCGATTCCCCCGCCGCCATGCGCTACACCGAAATTCGCCTCGCCCGAATTGCTCACGAGTTACTTGACGATCTTGATCGTGAAACAGTCGATTTTGTTCCAAACTATGACGAAACCGAACATCAGCCCGCGGTACTGCCCGCGCGGTTCCCAAACCTGCTCGTTAACGGCTCGACTGGAATTGCTGTTGGTATGGCAACCAACATCCCACCCCATAACCTGTCTGAAACCATTAGCGCGTGTCTTGCCCTTATTGATCAGCCAGAGGTTAGTTTTGATGATTTGATACAGTTGCTGCCGGGGCCGGATTTTCCAACCTCCGGCATCATTAACGGTAGCCGTGGAATTCGCGAAGCCTATGAAACTGGCCGGGGGCGGATCCACGTTCGAGCCCGGGTCGATATTGAGACCATCGAACGTAATGATCGGACGGCTCTTGTAGCCGTCGAACTGCCTTATCAAGTAAACAAGGCCAGACTGCTCGAGAAGATCGCTCAACTGGTTCGCGATAAACGCTTGGAGGGGATTTCTGGATTACGGGACGAGTCCGATAAATCTGGCATGCGTATGGTGATCGAACTGAAAAAGGGAGAGAACCCCGAGGTCGTTCTTAATAATCTATATCAGCACACCCAGATGCAGACGGTGTTTGGCATCAACCTGGTGGCATTGCGAAATAATCAGCCTCGGTTATTTAACCTGAGAGAGTTGCTTGATGACTTCATTCTTCACCGGCGCGAAGTGGTCACCCGCAGGACTTTGTTTGATCTGAGAAAAGCCAGGGCCCGGGCCCATCTCCTGGAAGGGCTCGCAGTTGCGTTGGCGAATCTTGATCCCGTGATAGAGCTAATCAAAAAAGCCGCCAACCCGGGTGATGCCAGATCTCAGTTATTGGCCCAGGCGTGGAACCTGGGAGTTATCTCCGAAATGCTTGTCGCCGCCCGGGTTGAAGAAAGTGCCCCCGATGATGTCGCACCGGGGTACGGAATGGTCGAAGATGGGTATCGGCTATCCGAAATTCAGGCTCAGGCGATTCTCGACCTTCGTCTGCACCGTTTGACTGGCCTGGAGCAGGAGAAAATTCGCACCGAATATATCGAAATTCTCGAACGAATTCGAAGTCTGCTCGAGATTCTGGAAGATCCCGACCGATTGATGCAGGTAGTGAGAGGGGAGTTGGTCGACATTCGCGATCGATATGGTGATGCACGCCGTACTGAGATCATTGAGCGGCACGAAGATCTCAATAACGAAGACCTTATCACCCCAGAGGACATGGTCGTTACTTTATCCCACGAGGGGTATGCTAAGTCGCAACCGGTTGCCGACTATCAGGCACAACGCCGTGGTGGAAAAGGGCGTGTTGCAACCAGAACCAAGGAGGAGGATTTTGTAAAGACCATGTTCGTGGCCAACACCCACGACACTGTTATGTGTTTTTCCGATCGTGGCAAAGTGTATTGGTTAAAGGTTTACCAATTGCCCCAAGCTGGACGCCAAGCCCGTGGGCGACCGCTAGTGAATCTGCTTCCCTTGCAAGATGGGGAGCGTGTCACGGCCGTTCTGCCCTTGAACCATAAAGACCAAGGGCAATATGTTTTCATGGTCACTCGGCAAGGCATTTCGAAAAAATGCCTTCTTGAGAATTTCTCGAGGCCGCGCTCTGCCGGTCTGATCGCGGTCGATCTTAACGAAAACGATGAGTTGGTCGAGGTAGGGCTGACGGATGGTGAGTCTGACATTTTGCTTTTCACCTCCGCGGGTAAGGTGATTCGGTTTTCCGAAGGCCATGTCAGGTCTATGGGGCGAACTGCCCGTGGGGTACGGGGTGTCAAATTGAAATCCGACCAGGCGGTCATTTCAATGCTCATCATTAATAGTAAAATCGATGAAGCAAAAGTCTTGATCGCGACTCAAAACGGATACGGCAAGCGCACCGAGTTATCGGACTTCCCGCGTAAGAACCGCGGAGGCCAGGGCGTCATCGCGATTAAAGTGGGTGAGCGGAACGGGCTTGTCGTTGGAGCACAGTTGGTGTTGGATGATGATGACCTTATCCTGATTACTGGCGGCGGACGACTCGTTCGAACGCGAGCAAAGGAGATTACTGTGGTCGGGCGAAACACACAGGGGGTCAGATTGATGCGGTTGGGGAAAGAAGAACAGCTGACCAGCCTTGGCAAGGTGGTTGAGGAGGCTGTTGATGAATTGGCGCCGGATGAGGCCTGATGTTTTCGGTTTCAAAGTGAGAAAAGAACGTTGGATTGTCGAAAAGCTCGGCGAACACCCATGATACTATTCGGTGATTAGGGGCCGCGCCTAGCCACTTTTCGGTAAATGCGGATTAGCTGCTTTATGCCGCGACGGCAGTCCAGCCGCAGGCGACTAAAAGCACGCTAGGTAAGCGAGATATCTATTAACGTCAGTCGCCAAGCTAGATTTTGTTAACCATGTCTGCCAAGTCAACCCTCGAAACCCTTCGCGCCCGCATCGATAAGATTGATCATGAGCTATTGCGATTAATCAACGAGCGGGTCAGCCTTGCGGCCAAAGTGGGTACTGACAAAGCAATTCGGCAGGAGTCAGTTTACCGCCCGGAACGTGAGGCTCAGATTATTGAGCGGCTGGTTCAAGAAAACCCAGGCCCTCTTTCGGCTGAGGCTACGAGCTTCATTTTTCGAGAAATAATCTCACTCGCCCGTTGCGCTGAAACCCAGATTACCATCGCAGCTCTTGGGCCAAGTGGTACGTTCAGTGAGCAGGCGGCCTACAGACTATTTGGCCATCAGATTTCACTGGTAGAGGCAATCAGCATAGAGGATGTGTTCCGCCTGGCCGAGGCGGGAGAGGCGCTGTACGGGGTGGTACCCGTGGAGAATTCAACGGAGGGCGGCGTCAATTCCACTCTCGATTTATTGCTGGATACTCCATTAGTAATCAGCAATGAGGTAGAGCTTAAGATCGCACACTGCTTGCTAGCGCAGCCAGGTGCAGGCCCTCCCGCCCAGATCGCTGCCCATCAGCAGGCGCTCGCCCAGTGTCGTCAGTGGCTAGCGGCCCACTTCCCCGGGGTTCCTCTGGTTGCCAAGGCCAGTAATGCCGACGCGGCACGTTCTGCAGGGGCTGACAAAACCATCTATGCGGTCGCGTCGGCGACAACGGCGCCAATTTACGACCTTGAGATCAAAGTGCGTAATATTGAAGATAATCCCGGGAATACGACCCGTTTTCTGGTTCTTTCTACCGAAACCGTTGGCCGCAGTGGTCGAGATAAAACCAGTCTGGTCATGTCAAATACAAACCAGCCCGGCTCCTTGTATCAACAACTTGCACCGCTTGCTGACGCCGGCATAAGCATGACTAGAATTGAGTCTCGGCCGATGCGCGCGGGGTTATGGGAGTATGTCTTCTTTGTTGATATTGAGGGCCACATAGAGGATTCCAAAGTGGAAGCCGCTGTCGAGGCGATCAAGAAGGAGTCCGCCTTTTTTAAAGTGCTTGGGTCTTATCCACGCGGCTTGTGAGCAAGAAAACCTTGGATGTGGAGTCGATTACTGCGGCAGGGGTGCGGCATTTGCAGCCTTACGAGCCCGGTAAGTCGGTTGAGGAGCTTGAGCGCGAGCTGGGACTCAGTTCGATCATTAAATTGGCGTCTAACGAGAACCCTTGGGGCGCTTCAGCAGCTGCAGCGGCTGCGGTGACCAGGGTTGTCAGTGGGCTTGAGCGTTACCCAGATGGGTCCGGACATCGCCTGAAAAACGCCCTAAGCCGCCAATTGGGGGTTTCTTCCGGGCAGATCACGCTCGGCAACGGATCTAACGACGTTCTTGAGCTTTTGGTGCGTTGCTTTGTTGAGTCAGGCGAAGGAGTGGTGGTTTCCGACCACGCCTTCGCGGTTTACACGCTTGCAGCAAAAAGCGTCAATGCGACTATTTCAACTGTGTCTGCGTGCGATTATGGCCATGACCTTGAGGCTATGGCGCAGGCCGTTGATGAGGCCACTAAACTCATTTTTATAGCAAATCCCAACAACCCGACCGGTACTTATGTCGGATACGAGGAATTGCTTAGGTTTCTGGAGCGGCTCCCTGAAAAATGCATTACGGTTTTGGATGAAGCCTATTTCGAGTATGTTGACGAGTGCGACTACCCTAATGGCGTTGAGTTACTGGAGCGTTTCCCGGGCCTTGTTGTGACTCGCACCTTTTCGAAAGTTTACGGATTAGCCGGGCTCCGGGTCGGATACGCGATCGCCTCGGAGGCTATTACTGAAACTTTGAACCGGGTCCGACAGCCATTTAATGTTAACTCGCTTGCGCTTGCGGCAGCTGAAGCAGCCTTGTCGGACGAGCAATTTGTTCGGCTGAGCCGCAAGGAGAACATCAAAGGCATGAGCCAACTCTGTCGCGGCTTTGAGGCGCTGGGGCTAAATTGGATTCGGTCCAGTGGAAACTTCATTTGCGTCGAGGTTGGGCCAAAAGCCAATCAGATTTATAAGTCGATGTTAGGTCAGGGAGTGATCGTGAGGCCTGTCGCTAACTACGGATTACCCGAACATCTGCGGGTTACCATTGGCCTGCCACAGGAAAACCATCGCCTGCTTGAAACACTTGCAATGGCACTGCGTCAGGTGGGGAAGGCCTGACCCAATGAAAAGGCCTCGCCAGTCGCTGGGAACAGTCTCAATTATCGGCGTAGGTCTGATCGGAGGCTCGCTGGCCAGCGCGCTGAAAGGCTCGGGTAGGGTCGATACCATAATAGGATGTGGCCGAAGTGCAGAAAATTTGGATCATGCTTTGGATCTTGGCTTACTGGATCATTGGACCCACGACCCCGAGGAGGCCGCATCCGCTGGTGATATCGTGATGCTGGCTACACCAATCAGCGCGGTGATTGGCTTGATGCCTCTTATGGAGCGAGCGTTGCGGCCATCGGCCGTACTGACCGACGCCAGTAGCGTCAAAATGAGTGTCAATCGGGCGGCTAGATCCTCCTTGGAGAGCAAGTTTTCACGCTTTGTGCCCGGCCACCCGGTGACTGGGAGTGAAAAAAGCGGTGCCGGTGCTGCTAAAGCAGACCTGTTTCAGAATCATTGGGTCATTCTGTCTCCCTTGGCCGAGACTGATGAAGATGCAGTTGATTTGGTAACCGACATGTGGGCTGCCGCCGGAGCGCGAACTCGGCTCATGAGTGAGTCTTTGCATGATCAGGTCCTGGGCATGATTAGCCATTTGCCGCATGTTGTGGCCTATGCCCTGATGTCGCTGTTGGACACGCAGGCAGCCCGCGATGACTGCATGACGCTAGCAGCCGGGGGGTTTTATGATATCAGTCGGATTGCCTCTAGTGATCCTGTGATGTGGCGCGATATTCTGTTGCACAATGGTCCGGTCGTGCGCGAGTTAATTGCAAAATACCGGGACACCCTTGGTGAACTGGACCGTCTGATCGAGTTGGCTGACGGCCCTCGACTGGAGTCCTGGTTTGCCAACGCCCGGGAACTTAGAAGCGCGATACAGGAGTTGCGACCGCCCGCAAAACGTGACTCGGAATGAGTTCGATAATCGCGAGCGAAAGTGGTCGACTGGAAGGGTCGATCCGGGTTCCGGGAGATAAGTCAGTCAGCCATCGCGCGGTGATGTTAGGGGCCATCGCTGTTGGCGAGTCTAAAATACAGCGCCTACTTGAAGGGGAGGATGTGCTCGCTACGGTTGCTGCTTTTCGGGCAATGGGGGTAGAGATGTCCGGCCCGTGCGGCGGATCTTTGGAGATTCAAGGGGTAGGGCTTAACGGTTTAACTAAGCCCGCCAGTCCGCTTGATATGGGTAACTCAGGCACAGCCATGCGGTTACTTGCTGGATTGCTTGCCGGCCAGGCCTTTCCGGCGACCCTCACAGGAGATATTTCTTTGCGTCAAAGGCCTATGGAGCGGATTATTACCCCACTTAGCCGGATGGGCGCCGACTTAGGTGCAACCGGTGGGAAGCCACCGTTGACCATTAATCCGGTTTCTCGCCTACAGGGGATCAGTTATCAACTGCCGATGGCAAGCGCCCAAGTGAAATCGAGTATTTTGCTAGCCGGCCTGTACGCTAAGGGGAGCACTCAAATTCGTGAATCGACGCCCACCCGGGATCATACCGAACGAATGATCGCCGGGTTTACCGGGCGGAGTTGGGAGCAAGGCAATCCCATTCGAGTTGACAGTGGCCTCATCTTACGCGGGCAAAAGATTACCGTGCCTGGCGATATTTCTTCGGCTGCATTCTTTCTGGTGGCTGCTACTCTGTGCCCGGGTAGTGAGGTTACCCTTTGCGGAATTGGCATCAACCCGACTCGCGCGGCGGTGTTGGAAATCTTGAATTTAATGGGTGCGAATATTGAAATTTGTGATCAACGTCAGGAGTCAGGCGAGCCACTATGCGATCTCCGGGTGCGATCTCAGCGCCTCAAAGGGATCGACGTGCCTCGGGATCTGGTGGCCAACGCTATCGATGAGTTTCCGGTGCTTGCAATAGCCGCGGCCGGCGCTGACGGTACTACCCGTATTCGGGGGGCTACTGAATTGCGTTTCAAGGAGTCTGACCGAATCAACGTCGTGGTCCAAGGGTTGGGAAATCTTGGAATCAACGCCATTGAGTACGAGGATGGGATGGACATCATCGGAGGGGAATTTCGGTCTGGAACGATTGATAGTCGAGGCGATCACCGTATCGCGATGGCGTTCGCGGTTGCGGGATGTTGTAGCGGTGGGTCGGTAGTCGTTGATGATTGTCGAAATATTGCAACTTCCTTCCCAGGTTTTGTTGAAACTGGCTGTTCTCTGGGGATGAACCTGGTCGAGAAACTGTGATTCAAGATTCCGACTTAAAGGTTCCAGTGGTGGCGATCGACGGCCCGAGCGGAACCGGCAAAGGCACTGTGGCGGCCCAGGTTGCAGGTCGGCTTGGCTGGCACGTTCTCGATAGCGGAGCCTTGTACCGCGCGTTTGCCTACGCGGCTCGAATAAAAGGGGTAAACCCTGATGACTTTCAAGAGGTCGTTGATATCGATGTTGATTCGCAAATCACATTTCAGAGCACTGCTGGTGAAGTTCGAATAATACTGGCTGGGGAGGATGTAACTGATGCGGTGCGTGGCGAAGAGGGAGGGCGTGCGGCGTCGGTCTACGCGGCCATCCCTGCTGTCAGATCGATATTGCTGGCGAGACAAAGAGCCGCCCGAAAGATCCCTGGCCTCGTTGCGGATGGGAGGGACATGGGCACCGTAGTCTTTTCGGACGCCGATGCTAAGATATTTCTCGACGCTTCGCCGAAAGTCAGGGCAGAAAGGCGCTATAAACAGTTGAAGGAAAAGGGTTTCGATGTTAATCTCGCGCGCCTTGAGAAAGAGATCGCTGAGCGGGATCGCAAGGATGCTACCCGCGCGGAATCTCCATTGATGCCGGCCGAAGACGCTTTTAGAGTTGATACATCCCACAAAAGTATCGATGAGGTTGTGGAACAGGTAATGGTTTTCGTTCACTCTTGCCTGCGGAATTCAACCAGTTAAGAGCATTACCCCTGGCATCGTGACTCAAAACTAAAGGGGCCAGTAGTAGACTGGCCAAAATTCACCTCAAACAAGTTGTCAGCGAGAAGTCATCGCGGCACCCTAATTAAAAATGTCTGAAAATTTCGCGGAACTCCTAGAAGAAAGCCTCAAAAACTCGGTCATGCAGATCGGTGCAGTCATCTCTGCAGAGGTTGTTGATATCAACGCCGACTATGTCGTCGTAAATGCCGGCCTTAAATCAGAGGCCGAAATACCTGCCACTGAATTCCGTGATGCGGATGGCGCCGTTTCAGTCACGATCGGGGATTACGTCGAGGTCGCGATAGAGGCTCTGGAAGATGGGTTCGGAAACACGCGACTATCGCGCGAACGGGCACGCCGGGAAAAATCCTGGGAAACTTTAAGGAACTCTTTTGAGAACGAAGTGGTCGTGAAGGGTTTCCTCACCGGAAAAGTAAAAGGCGGCTTTACGGTATCGCTAGACGAAGTGCGTGCGTTTCTCCCTGGCTCTTTGGCTGATGTGCGCCCTGTTACTGATTCCACCTATCTGGAAAACCGTGAACTCGAATTCAAGGTGATCAAACTTGATCAGGCCAGGAACAACGTTGTGGTCTCAAGGCGTGCGGTCGTTGAGCAAGAAATGCAAGAAGAGCGCAACGCTCTTTTGGAGACTTTGGAAGAGGGTCAGGTGGTGACCGGGGTAGTCAAGAACCTGACCGACTACGGGGCATTTGTCAATTTGGGCGGGCTGGATGGATTGCTGCATATTACCGACATCGCCTGGAAACGCGTCAAGCACCCTTCAGAGATGCTGAGCGTGGGCGATGAACTCCAGGTCCGGGTGCTCAAGTTTGATCGTGAACGTAGCCGGGTATCGCTCGGGATGAAACAGCTTGGCGAGGATCCTTGGGCCGATATCGCAAGGCGGTACCCAGAAAAGACACGAATTTTCGGAAAAGTCACCAATATTACCGACTACGGCGCGTTTGTTGAGCTTGAGGAAGGGGTTGAAGGACTGGTTCATGTCTCAGAAATGGACTGGACCAACAAGAACGTCCATCCGAATAAGGTTTGCCATCTGGGTGATGAGGTGGAGGTGATGGTACTTGAGGTCGATTCTGAGCGGCGTCGAATTTCACTCGGGATGAAGCAGTGCTCCGGCAATCCCTGGGAGGAGTTTTCGGTAACGCATCAGCGCAACGATCGAATCACTGGCGAAATCAAATCAATTACCGATTTTGGTGTATTTATCGGCCTGGATGGGGGAATCGATGGACTGATTCATTTGAGTGATCTATCCTGGGACCGGGAAGGCGAAGAGGCGGTGCGTGATTTTAAAAAGGGCGATCAGATTACTGCCATCGTGCTCTCGGTGGATTCCGAGCGCGAACGCATCGCATTAGGAGTTAAGCAGGCCGAAGAGGATCCTTTTAATGCCTTTGTTGGAGCCCACCCAAAAGGCACGCCTGTTAAGGGTACGATTAGAAGTGTCGATGCGAAAGGCGCCATCGTGGATCTGGGGGACGGCATTGAAGGGTACCTCCGGGCCACCGAGCTGTCACGGGACTATGTCGAAGACGCTCGATCTGTGTTGAATGCAGAGGCTGAGATCGAGGCTAAGATTACCAGCATTGATCGCA
>Ga0114993_10007276_pt1 | contig 10254 bp, 10 predicted proteins | sample ArcticOcean_MG_C_FD_87042 | JGI IMG/M metagenome (GOLD analysis project Ga0114993, IMG submission 87042) | Marine microbial communities from western Arctic Ocean - ArcticOcean_MG_CB2_150 | ecosystem: Environmental > Aquatic > Marine > Oceanic | place: Arctic Ocean: Canada Basin | collected...
CGCCCGCCCGGCCAGGCGTGAGGAGCGCGCATACCGGGAGTATGCAAGCGACGAACAACGCCGACGGGCGGGATGCCCCGGCGGCCCAGTTGGCAAGTTTATTCTGGTCAGAGCCCTAAGAGGGGGCTTCTTTCTTAGACGGGGCTTCGCCCCGAACCCCACGCCGACCCTTGTGGGGGCCCATAGCCCCACGCCGGGCCGGCGGGGCGCGCACTTGCGCGCCCTTACGGGTCGAGCTGATAGACCGGCTCGATGCTCGCGATCTGGCGCGCGCGCTCGTCCGCGTGCCAGCCGATCTCGTCGCCCATGACCCGGGCGGCTTCCTCCAGCGCCGCCTGTCCTGGATGGCCGGCCGAGCCGGTCTCGGTGCGTCGGAGGACGGCGTCCTCCAGGTGGACCGCCATCTCGTGACGTACGGCGTGCACGATCTCGCCTCGTGTCACGGCGCACTGGTCCGAGAGCGGGGCAGCCAGCGCCCGGTTCTCGACCATCATCCGCAGCAACTCTCGGTGGCGCGAGCCATAGCTGCGCGCGAGGCGCCGCCGCGTGGACACGTCCACCGCGCCGTCGGTCGCCGCGGTCACCTCGGCCAGAAAACGCCGGACGTCCGGTATGTCACCGCCCACGAGGGGCAACTCGGCCGTTCTGCAGCGCGGTGGCGTGTGGCCCAGTATGGAGAACGCCATGTCGACGGCCCGCTCAGCCGTCCCGCGAGCGGTGGTGTAGCGGACACCGAGCACGCTCATCAGACCGGGTACACCCTCGGCGCGATGGTCGCGCACGGCGCTGTCTTTGAGCAGCACGTGCCCGGCGCGGTCGGTCGCCGGGAGCAGACCGCGGTGGACCAGCCGGACGTCGGCCGGCGCAAGATGGGCGTTGGGAAACGCCTGGGTGACCTCGCGCAAGAACGCCGCGACGTCGGCTTCGCGGACCCGAAGCGAATCTGCCCGCCCGTCAAATGGGTCATGACTGGTGCCGACGATGGAGACACCCCGCCAGGGCGCCACGAACAGGAAGCGCGACCCCGCCAGCCCGCCGAGCGCATGCGTCGTCGTGATGGCTCGGGTCACGAGGTTCATCGCCTTGGACAGGCCGCGTGGCGGGCCGGCTCGGAGGGCGGGCGGCAGATCCGCGAGCAGGGCGGGGCTCCAGGGCCCGGCCGCGTTGACGATCAGCGAGGCGCGCACATCGAAGCTACCGGTCCCAAGTCGATCCTCGGCCTGCACGCCGATGATCCGCTCACCATCACGTAGCCAGCCGTTCGCCTCGACATGGTTGGCGACGACCGCACCGGCGCCGACCGCCGACAGCACGAACGACAGCACGACACGGTCTGGGTTGTACATCTGGCAGTCATGCCAGATGATGCCGCCGGTCACGCCGTCCGGCGCGATCGCCGGGTTCAGTCTGAGACACTCGTCTCGGGAGACGAGCCGACTGGGCGGCAGATGATTCGAGTGGTCCGGCAGGTCGTTGCGGTCGCGCGCGAGCACGAGGTCGTAGAGGCCGAACGCGGCCCTCATGACAAGCCGGTTGCGGGTCAGGCCGCCGTAGGTCGGGATGACGAACGGTAGCGGACTGACCAGGTGCGGCGCGACCCGCGACAGGGCCCGCCGCTCGCGCACGAACGACCGCAGCTCGGTCAGATTGCCGGACTGCAGCGCCCGCACACCCCCGTGCACCGTCTTCGCGCTGTTGGTGGAGGTGCCGGCACCGAAGTCGCCGCGGTCGATCAGCGCGACCGACAGACCGCGTTGTGCGGCATCCCAGGCGACGGTAGCGCCATAGATGCCGGCGCCGACGACCAGCACATCGAAGCGAGTGTCGGCCAGCGCCGGCAGGTCACGTGTCAAGGCCCTGATATTGTACGCTGACGTGTTTTTCGGGCGACCATGCCCAGCGCCGCCACGCGGGCGGGATGCGTCAGCGCACAGCATGGCACATATTCGGGTCAGGGTCCTCAGATGATCAACGCGATTTCGGCCTACTGGAACGAGCGGATCCACGACCTCGAGATGACCGACCAACCGGTCGGCACACTCGGGTTCTTTGACGATCTCGATGAGTACCGGTTCGACAAGTTGCGGTATCTCCCCACGCTGGTCGACTTCGACGGATATCGAGATCGCAAGCTTCTCGAGGTCGGGTGCGGGATCGGCACCGACTTGCTGCGGTTCGCGCGTGGCGGCGCACGGGTGACCGGGGTCGACCTTGCGGAGCGGTCAATCGAGCTGGCCACGGCAAACTTCGACCTGCACGGGCTGGGCGGCGCGGCCGACCTGCGGGTGGTCAACGCGGAGGCGCTGCCGTTCGATGACGCCAGCTTCGACGTCGTGTATGGCCACGGCGTGCTGCAATACACGGCGGATGCTCGTCGCATGGTCCGGGAGTGTCGGCGCGTGCTGGTCCCCGGCGGCGAGGCGATCTTCATGGTCTACAACCGCGTCTCCTGGCTCAACCTCCTCTCGCAGGTGGTGGGCGTTGGCCTCGAGCACGCCGATGCGCCGGTGTTGGAGAAGTATTCGATTCTCGAGTTCCAGAGCCTGCTGGAGGGGTTCGGCGAGGTCCGGATTGTGCCAGAGCGATTTCCGGTCCGGTCACGCCTCCACAAGGGATGGAAGGGTGCGGTCTACAACGGGCTGTTCGTCGGCGCCTTCAACGCGGTACCGCGGGCCCTTGTCAGCCGGTTCGGCTGGCACCTGATGGCGTTCTGCCGGAAACCGCCGACGTCCTGACAGACGACCGCAGACCCGCTCACGGGGTCTTGGTGGCTTCGATGTAGAAGTTCGTTCTGAGGGGGAGCGGCAACCGGTCCGGGTTGACCAGGCGGATCAGCAGAGAACCGGGGCGACCGAGATGATGGCGGATCTTCCAGCGGAAGAAATCTGTCACCACCGGGACGTCGTGGAGCCGGGTCTCGAAGCCGTGTTTCGAGAATCGTGTCCTGATCTCGCGAGCGCTGTGCAGGGAGCAGTGCTCCTGACGCCAGGCGGTCAGGCTGCGCCATCGAATCGTCTCGAACACGGTGTTGGTCCACTTGTTCGGGGTCTGCAGCAGGTAGCGGCCTCCCGGCTTGAGCACCCGCCTCACCTCGACGAGATGCGCATCGCTGTCGGGGATGTGCTCGAACACGTCGAAGCTCATCAGGGTGTCGAACGTCGCTGTCTCGTAGGGGAGGGTGGCGCCGTCGACCCGGTCGATCGGGAGCGGGCCGAACAGCCGCCGGCCCTCGTCGAGCATGAACTGGTTCACCTCGCATCCCCGGACGTCGTGGTCAGTCTCCAGGAGATGCTTGATCAACCGGCCCTTGCCGCAGCCGATCTCCAACAGTTTTCGCGGCGGTTGCAGAGCCTGGATGTCTTCGAGGAATTTGAGGTTCGCCTCGAAGTTGCCGAAGTCGTCACGCTGCTGGAAGTCGGCGGTGTCAGCCACGGGCTGAGTCCAGGGGACTGGGCTGCTAGGCTAGACGGCCGCCGCGATCCGGTTGTGCTTGCGGCGCTCGTTCGCCGCCTTGAAGAGGAACTTCGCGTAGGGGACAACCTGTTTGATGGCCGAGACGTTCATCTGGCACGGACTCAGGCAGGTTGGGCACTGCTCTTCCTTGATCTGGTCCCGGTGCGCCTGACTCGCCGCACGGAAGTAGATCGCGCCCGGGTCTTCATCGCGCACGTTGCCGACCACCTCGCTGTTCTCACAAAAAAACAGTCCGCCGTCCGGGTTGAGCATGATGCCCTGTGTCTGAAACGGGCAGGGTTCGAGCCGGTGATAGCCGTTGGCGATCATGTCGGCGTAGTGCATGTACACGTAGTTCTGACCGTTGAGCGGCGAGTCGGTCCGGACCCGCTCGAGAAAGAACTGCCGCATCTGTTCTTCTTCTTCACCGACCGGCTTACAGGTCTCGGCCAGGTCGCCGTTCCCCAGCATCGGGTCCGTGAAGCGCACCATGTTGAAGACGATGTCGAGATCCTCTTCGCGCGCCCACTCCAGGATGTTGTCGGCGTCGTCCAGGTTCTGCGAAAAGATCGTCGTCGAGATGCCGAAGTTGAAGCTGTACCGCTTCTGCAGCGCCTGCATGGCACGGATGGTCTCGTTCGCCTTGTCGAACCCATGCGGCACCTGACGCACGTCGTTGTGCATCTGCCCGATGCCGTCGATCGAGACGCGGAAGCTGAAGATGATGTTCCGTTCGTCGCACAGCTTCACGATGTCGGTCAACATCGGGATGGCACGGTGCGGCGTCAGGCCGGTGGTGTTGAGTCCGAACTTGCGCAGCCGCGGCATCCGATCGAGCATGACCCGGCAGATATCCACCAGGTCGTTCCGCGTCGTGGGCTCGCCGCCAGACACGTTCGCGTTCTCGATCTGGTGCCAGAACGGCGAATCGAATGTGTGCTCGATCTCCGCGAGCGACATGTCCGACTTGCGGTCACCCCGTTTCCAGTTGCTGCACATCTCACACCGCGCGTCGCAGACGAACGTGCAGTGGAAGATCAGCACCGTCGGATGAATCGGCCTGAACTTCGCCAGATAGGCGTTCGCGAGATCGCGCGGCGCGCTGGCGGCCGCACGAGCAAGATACTTGGCTGCGTAGACTTGTGCCATTAAGTCGTTGATTCTAGTGCCTTTTCGACCTGGCGTAAAGCTGCGGATCGGTCGGTCGGCCTGACGGTTGTCGAGAGGCAGGCGCAGAAGACCGTCCGCTCTCTGCGCGGTCGGACTCTAGTCTTCTCGCGTGTCGGACCATTGGAACGCCGGATCGTAGTCGCCGGCGCCACGAATCACGTCGACCCATGCGGTTTGTCCGCGGTCGTCGAGCACCTGAATCTTGTCCCTGCTCACGCCGAGCACGGTGATGCCGGCGGCTTCGAGCTCCGGTGTCATCGCCCGCAGCAGTGTTTCGGCGCTTGCCATGTCACGAACCGACGTCAAGCTGTACTCCTGCGCCACCTGCGCGAATTTGTACTTCACCGTCGTGGGGTTGGCGACGCTGGCGGGGTCGAACCCGGCCATGAGCGGGGGCGGTCCGTTCTTGAGAAGGGAGTTCAACCGGGGGCCGGCGTCACCGGCCACCCCAGCCACCCCAGCCCCCCCCGCCCCGCCCATGACCGAGGTCAGGAACGACGTGAATTCGGTGGTCGAGAGCTGGCCGTCGCGATTGCCGTCGAGCGACGTCATCAGAGTGCGAGCGAACTGTTCGAGCAGGTTACCTGAGGTCACAGGAATGTTCATGGCTCCTCCTGTCGTGACGGTGGTGCAAGGAAGATGCCGTGGCAGGACGGGCCGAAAACAGGCCCGGTGCCATTGGCGGTGGTCGCCACACCGACAGTCCTGGTCGGCCGACTGGACCGCAGACCCGCGTCGTGCAGCACCCGTCGTGCGAGGCGCTACCGGCTCGGACGACCCCACACGATCGCCAGTGCCGCGAGGGCACAGACCGCGGCCGCGAGGCCGCCCCGCACCGGCCCACTGAGGTTCAGGACGGGACCCGCGCCTAGCACCGCGCCGAGCACGAAGAGCGCCGCGACGATCTTTACCCAGAGTTTCATGGCGCCTTCAACATCATGTTCCCTACCGCTCACCGGAGCTCATAGCGCCTCTGTGTGCACACTCGAACGGAACGGGGCGCTACTGTCTTTTCGACCTGGCGTAGAGCCACGCGCCAGGCAGGTTCCCGGCCAGACCGGTCAAGATGATGAGCGTCGAGAGCGCAAGCGACAGGCTGTCGGGCACTCCCTGTGGACGCAGCAGCCAGACGATCACGCCTTGAGGCAGGCCGAAGCCGGCCACCGACACCGGTAGCAGCAACACCAGCAGCCCGACCGGCATGAAGACCAGGTAGTAGCTGAGCGACACCTCGATGCCCAGTCCGACGCCGAGCAGGTATGCCTGGTATACACGGAGCATCTGCACGAGCAATGACAGCGCGAACACCGCCGCCAGCACGGGGCGACGGTCTCGATAGCGGGACAACGCGTCCGCCAGCCGGATCACACTGGTGCCGACACGCGACTCGTGCCACCCCCAGGGCAGCACGCCCCGCAACAGCCGATCCGCCCAGAAGATCCAGATGCTGACGACCGCGACCAGCCCGGCGGCTATCCAGACCCAGCCGAGAGGGATGGCGTCGTTCGTCGATCCCCAGATCAGCCCGCCGACCACCGCCACCGACGCGAGCGAGAGGACGCCGAGGAGCCGATCGATTGCCACCGACGCGATCGCTTCGCTGGTGTTGTCGGTCCGGCGCGACAGGGTGTAGGCGCGGGCCGCCTCGGTGCCGACGCCGGCTGGCAGCGCGCTGCCGATGAAGGACGTGACCAGAAAGATCCAGGCGACCGACTTGACCGCGATCTGCTGGTGGCTGGCGCGAAGAATCAGCAGCCAGCGACCGATCATCACGCCGCGATCGAGCGCGACGAGTGCCAGCACGGCAGCCAGGTGCCAGAGGCTGACCTGGACGAGCGCGGCGAGCGAGGCGGTGGTGTCGATGCGGGTGGCGAGGTAGGCCAGCACGGCCGCGCTGATGACACCGCGCAGCCAGACCGAGCGCCAGGGTGCCGAGCTCACGACGCTGGCTTGCGGGCGACGAAGGTGAGGGTCTCGAACAGGTTCTTACGGATGCGGAACAGGAGGTCTTCGGTCCGCGTGTAGCGGCTGAGCGCGTCGAGACCGGGCAGGTTGACCAGCAGGGCGCCGGCGGCGAGCAGATCACGGGCCGGCCCGGTGGCGACCCCGATGCTCCGGACCGGCCGTAGCACCTCGAACCCGCCGTCGTACAACAGCTGACGCACCCGGCGCTCGGTGGTCACGAAGTTGTGGGTGTAGTCGACGTCCCAGAAGAACCCGCGTTCCTTCAGGTAGTCCGGAACCACCACGAACAGCACGCCGTTGGGTCTGAGCGCCCGGTAGGCCTCCGACACGAACTCCCTGGCCGCGTCGATACCGGACATGTGCTCCAGCACCTGGTCGGCGTAAAGGACGTCGCAACTGGCGTCGTCCGCGGCGATCGGTGGTGCCCACGAGAGCGTGACCTCCAGACCCAGTGCGCGCAGCTCGGCGGCCAGTATCTCGCTCGCCTCGATACAGCGGTAGCGCCAGCCGTCGGCGATGGCCGCGAGGGCCAGGGAACCGTGGCCGGGGCCAATCTCGAGCAGATCACCGGGTGGTGAGGCAGACCGCTTCAGGAGGGCGAGTCGTGACCGTTCGGTGCGCGTGCGCCGCGCGGCTCCGTAGCTGGTGAGCCGTTGTTCCGAAAACGACCGGTAGAAGTCTTCTGGCATGGGGAGGCGGAAGGGCGTGGGGCCCTTCCGCCGCGGAGGTGTGCGTGAAACTAGCGCGGGTAGACAAAGCCGCCGGTTGTTCCGGCGTCGTGGGTCTCGTCCGTCACGTCCTGCCAGGCGGCGTCCGGGCCGGGGCCGCAATGACCACCGATCATGTCGATGATATAGACCTCGGTGCTGCCTTGACCGTCACCGATGCCGTGGAAGTACGTGACGACGTCCAGGGACACGTCGCCGCAGTTGCCCCGCTTGCAGTTGAACCCCCAGCGCGTGTCCTCCATGCGAAGACGCGCAACCACGCGGTCCATGAAGTCCCACGTCCCGCCGTCCTCCTGGCACGAGTCGTTGATCTCCGCTGGGTGCTGAGCGGCCAAGTCGATGATCAACTGCTCCCTGTTGGGCAGCGGCAGGGCCTGGCCCGGTGGCGGGTCAGGCGTGCGCGGACCGGACGAGACACTGGGTGTCATGAATGTGAACGTCGCGGACCATGCACCCGTGAAGGTCGCCGTCTTGCCGCGGACCCGCCACCAGAACTGCGTCAAGGGGGCCAGCGGAGACCCAAAGTTTCCGGTTGTGGTGCCGCCACCCAGGCCGACGAGGAACGAGGATGGGTTCGGGAACGTCGGTCCTTCGTCGCCGATCCAGAACTCGTACTGGACCGGGCCGGCGCCGGCCGAGACGGTGCCGTTGGTGACGACGAGGTCGGGCGCGAACGTGGTGGTCGTGCTGCCGTTGGCCGGCGACACCAGCGTCGGCGCGTCGACCCTGATGTCGGGCGTCGTGAAGGTGAAGGTCGCCGACCAGCCGCTCGTGATGGTGCCGTTGCTGCCGCGGACCCGCCAAAAGTACACCGTGGCGAGCCCCAAAGGCTCCCCTACCGATGCGGTCGTCGTGCCGGTGCCGCGGGCAACGAAAACAACCCTGAACGGGCTCGGAAATGTCGCCGCCACGTCGACCTGGAACTCGTAGGTGACGGTGCCGGCGTTCTCCACGGCGCCATTGGTGACGACCAGGTCGGGTGACAGAGAGCTGGTGGTGCTGGCGTCGGCCGGTGTCAGCGGCGTCGGTGCGTCGACCGTGACGAGCGTCGGCGTGGTGAACGTCCAGACGCTCGACCACGGCCCGTGCTCGTCTCCGATTCTCGCGCGCGAGCGCCACATATAGGTCATGGTCTGCTCGAGCGGCTCTGTCACCGGATAGCTGGTGGTGCCGGCCGTCTGCTCGACGGAGCTCGTGGTGCCCACCTGCTGCATCCCACCGCCGCTCAGCACCTGGTAGAGCTCGAAGTCGTACGTGAAGTTGGCGCTCGGGACGAAATCGGGCTGCGAGTTGTTGGTCGTCAGCACCGGTGTCAGACCCACGGTCTCGCTGTTGTTGGGGGGAGACTGCAAGACGGGCGCGGGGGTCTTCAGCGAAATCACCCCGTCCGGTGCGAGCGCCGTCAGCAGCCCGCTGGCCGTCGGCATCGCACTGGGCGAGGTGGGACTCGAGCTGTCGCCGCAACTACTGACGAGAGCGGCGAGTGCGAGAGCCATGAGTCCGTAGGACGTGGTCCGGTTCTTCACCATGAGCGCGGCATTCCTCCAACGTGTGAGTGGTCGGCGGCAGAGGCGACACGACCCCAGACGGGCCGGCATCCTCCAACCGTAACCAGGAATCATACCAGAAGCACTCTGCCCGGGCGCGAGACCGGACGGCAGCGGCCCGGCAGCGATCTCGCAGGCGTGTGCTACGATCCCGGGATCATCGCCGGCTGGAGTACGACGCCCAGCCCGGTACGCGAGTCGAATTTCGAGCGAGGTGGACAGCCAGATGCAGCAGACCGGCAGACGAGTGACAAGAGCAATCGTGGCGGCGCTTGGCGTTTTCGCCTTCAGTGGTCTGACGGCGCCCGACGCCGCGGCGCAGTTGCAGCCGTGGGAAGACACGGGCTACGTCAGCATCAATTTCGGGTACCAGGCGGGCGACCGGACGTTTCAGGAAAGCCTGGCGGACACGGTCTACGGCGAGGCGGCGACCTACGGCGTCACGCACTCGAGCGGCAGCAGTGGTCTTTTTGACATTGGCGGCGGTGTCCGCGTCTGGCGGAATCTGGCCGCCGGCCTGGCCGTGACGTCCATGTCCACGTCGAGCGGGGCCGCGGTCGCGGCAGAAGTGCCGCATCCGCTGTTCTTCAATCGGAACCGACTCGCCGGCTTCGCGCAGACGAATCTCGAACACAAGCAGCTGGGCATCCACCTCCACGCGGTCTGGGTGGTACCCGTCAACGAGAAGATCAACGTGGCGGTGAGCGGAGGCCCTTCGTTCTTCAGCGTGGATCAGAGTCTGGTCTTCAGCGTGACGCCCGCCGAGATCGCGGCACCGTTCAATACCGTCGAGATCGCGTCAATCTCCACCGCTACGGCGAGCGAGAGCGCGGTCGGCGCCAATGTCGGGGTCGATGTGTCCTACAAGGTGACCGAATACCTCGGCGGTGGCATCTTCGTCCGGTATGCCGGGGGCAGTGTGAACATCCCGGCCTCCGGGGGCGCGCAGTCAGTTGACGTTGGCGGCGTGCAGACCGGTATCGGGCTCAGAGTCAGGTTCTAGTCCAGGGGACTAGCCCCCTGGTGGAAGTCCGGCATCGCACCGAGCGGCGAACGCTCCGGTTTCGCCTACCGCGGGAAGATCCAGCGTCCGATCGTGCCGGCGTTGGCCGTCTCCGCGGTCACGTCGTTCCACTCCGGTGACGGGTCGGGGCCGCAATGGCCACCGATCATGTCGATGATGTAGACCTCGGTGGACCCGCTGGCCGACCCACCGCCCCAGTGGTAGTCGACCACGTCCTGCGAGACGTCCCCGCAGTTCCCCCGTTTGCAGTTGAAGCCCCACCGTCCGTCGCTCTGACGGAGCCGGTCCATGACGAGGTCCATGAAGTCCCACGACCCGCCCGCCTCCTGACACGAATTTGCCAGCGCACCGGGGTTCTCTGCCGCCA
>Ga0114993_10007277_pt1 | contig 10253 bp, 10 predicted proteins | sample ArcticOcean_MG_C_FD_87042 | JGI IMG/M metagenome (GOLD analysis project Ga0114993, IMG submission 87042) | Marine microbial communities from western Arctic Ocean - ArcticOcean_MG_CB2_150 | ecosystem: Environmental > Aquatic > Marine > Oceanic | place: Arctic Ocean: Canada Basin | collected...
CTCAAAATTTAATTTTTTTAACACCAAATTAATATTAGTGTTATTTATAATTATTTTTCCAAATTTTTTAATTTTATTTACTCCTTACAGGATTTTTGATGGGTTAAGACTTTTCCTGTATATAATACCTTATATTTGTATAATACCCTCTTTATTAATATATTATTTATTAATTAATTATAAAGAGAAAATTTCCAAAGTTTTAATCCTTCCAATACTTTCTTTTATGATTTATTATCTTCTAATATTTTTCTCACTTACCCCTTTTCATTATACATATATAAATATTTTAAATGGTAAATACTCTAACGCTCATAATAATTTTGAGAATGACTACTGGGCCGTTTCACTTAAAGAATTAATTTCTAAAATACCATCTAAGTTAAACATAAAAGATTCTAGAAAAATTAAATTTGCTTTCTGCGGTGTGGCTAGCAGTAATTTAAAACTCTATTTTAAAAAAATTAATAATTTTAATTATAGTGAAGTAAATTTTTTAGATAAAGACTATGATTATATTATTATGACTAATAGAGCTGTAGTTAATAATATTAATGAATTAAATAAAGCTAAAACTTGTTTTCAAAAGTTTCAGGGTGAGGATGTTGTGTCAGTTAGAAGAAACGGTTTAATTTTATCGACTATAAGAAAAAAAACTAAATAATCTTTTTTAATATTTTAATTAGACCTTCATTAGCTTTCTTTTTACTGAAAGATTCTTGGTTAGAATCGGAATGGTTAAAGCAATGTATGTAATTCTCTTCAAACATTTTTTCATTAGAATAAATTGGTTTCCAATTTAGTTTATCTTTAATTTTTTTAGTATTTAAGAGTATTGTGTAATTAAAGATTTTCTTATGGTAAGAAGTATAAGGAACTAATCTTAAAAATGTGACAATACTAAAAAGGAAGTTGCCTAGAGTCTTGTTGATATGAATTAATTTAGATTTAGAATTTGCTTTTTTAATTAACCTTTTTAAAATAAACTGAAATTCTTCTTGTTCGTCAGACGCAATATTAAAAATAACTTTTCCTTTATAACTAAGTGACATTTCTATAGCTCTGCAAATATCGACAACATGAACAAAACTTAGTTTATTTATACATCTACCAATTAACGGAATATTGTAATTATCTTTAATTAAACCAAATAATACTCTAAATCTATATGATCTTTTTTTTCCTAATATTATAGGGCAGCGAAAAATAATAATATCTCCAGAAAAATTTGAGTTTAAAAGCATTTTTTCTGTTAAATATTTTGTTTCTCCATAAGTCGTTCTAAAAGAGGGTTTTTCATTTTCATCTATTGGGTTCTCATAATTTTTTTGAAATATAGAAAAAGTTGAAATAAAAATAAATTTTTTTACTTTATAATCAGAAGACAGTTGTATTAAATCTTTAGAAGTATAGAAGTTAGTATCCCAAACTATTTTTTTGTCATAAGTGTCTAAAATTTTAGAAGCGCAATGGATAACTACATCAGGTCTATAATCTTCAAATATACTTTTTAATTTTTGTTTTTCTAAAATTAGATCGCATTTTTTGAACAAAAAGTTTGTATCAGGTAATTGATCAGTTTTATCAAGTCCGAGTATTGAATACTTGGGGTTATTTTGAAAAAAATTAACCAATTCCTCCCCAACAAAGCCTGAAACACCTGTTATTAAAAATTTCATTTTATTTTTATATTTGTTAAATGTTATGTTTATTTAATATTTATTTTAAAGATAAATATCTATATATCTATTTTATTTAAAAATGAATAAGAAAAAATATAACACTACCAGTCAATCATGGCATAACATTGCTAATAAAGATAATGTTTGGGTAAAATGGAGATTTGAAGTCTTAAAAAATTTAATTAAAAAAAATAATATTAGTTTGGAAAAAAATTATAACTGCCTAGATGTTGGATGCGGCAGTAATGACTTTGCGTTAAATTTTGAAAATATATCAAGTTTTTCAATCGATCAAACCGATGTTGACGCTAAAAATTTAGAAAATAAAAAAAAGGGGAGAGGTTCTTTTTTTAGATATGATATTAATGATAAAGATGTAAGACTTAAAAATAAATATGATATAGTATTTTTGTTGGATGTTTTGGAACATATAAATAATGATAAAGAATTCTTAGAAAGTTGCTACTTTCACATTAAAGAAGGTGGTTTTTTAATAATTAACGTTCCAAGTATTCCTGAACTTTTTTCTAAATATGATAATGCAGTTGGTCATCACAGGAGATATAGCAAGGAAAAACTTAAAATTTTAATTGCAGAAAGTAAATTTAAAATTATTTCTATAAAATACTGGGGATTTTTTTTAATTCCCTTGTTATTTCTGAGAAAAATTATGGTAAACTTCTCTAAAAAAAATGATGAGAAAATTATTAAAAAAGGAATGGATACACAGCCTAAGATTGTTTTGTCTACAATTAACTTCCTTAAATTTTTAGAAATGAATATTATAAAAATAAATATATTAGGGAGCTCTCTTATAACCATTATAAAAAAATGACAATATTTAATTTAAAACAAAAAATAAATTTAGCTAAAAACGTTATAACAAAATCTGCTCCGATTTATGTACAATTTTATATAACAGCACGTTGCAACCTTGCTTGCGAACAATGTAATATAATATACGCAGATGCAAAACATCAAGAAATGAATATCTATCAAATAAACCAAGTGGCAGAAAATTTAAAAAAAATTGGCGTAGGAATAGTTTTGTTGATTGGAGGAGAACCTTTTGTTAGAAAAGATATAAGTGAAATTGTTAAAGCTTTTACTAGTAGAAATATACACGTAAGAATGCAAACAAATGGCGTTGCTACAAGAGAGCAGCTAGAAGAGTGCGTTAAAGTTGGTGGTAAAGATATCAGTATCTCTTTGGATACTCTTAAGCCTAGTATGCAAGATAAAATAAACGGTGGTTTTAATAAATCTTGGGAAAAAGCAATTGAAACTATCTCTTTAGTAAGTGAAATATTTCCTGAAAATTCTACAGCATTTTTTAACAGCGTTATAATGCCAAGAAATTTTAATAGCATAGAAGGTGTTATTAAATTTGCTACAGCAATTGGATGGGGGGTGTCTTTAGTGCCTGTTCACGTTTCTGATCCAGCTCATCCACTTCCATATAGAACTTTGGATTATGATGGAACTATGGATTTTAAAAACCAAGATGAAAACATAGTAAATAATTTTGTTTTAAAATTAAAAAGTATGAAAAAAAATTACAATTTATATGATTCAGATGAATACTTAGATGATGTTGCAAGATTTATTCTAAAAAAACCAATCAAATGGAGACAGAAAAATGAAAATGTTTGCGATTCTCCAAATCTTTACTTTGCAATTGCTCCGAGTGGATTGCTTAAAGTTTGTTGTGATTACGAAGTAAACGAAAGATACTATATATATGATAAAGATTTCCCAAAAAAATATAAACAGAAACAAGTTCATGAAGATGTATACAAAATAACTAAAGAATGTAATGGTTGTATGTATGGAAGTTACCCAGAAGTAACTATCACAGCAAGATATTTATCTGCTCTTACAGAAAGAATGAAGTACTTCAGTTTTCAAACCCCTAAAATTAAAAAAATTGATACAAAAAATCTTCAAAAAATTGCATTGGAAATATTAAATGAGCAGAGTGCACGCGCTTAAATTTTTAGTTTTACAAACATTAAATAAAAATAAATCAAAAATTTCTGAAAGTCTGCATATAGAAATTGCTAAATCGTTGAATGTTAAACAAAAAAGTGAATCTTTAATATTATCTTGGAAGGCGAATTCTGTTGAAAAAAATATTTTTGTTGATGAAAAAAAATTTAATTTTTATAAAAGATCTGAATTTGATCAAAAAAGCAATTTAAGGCAAATTGATGACAATGAAATTAACGCTCAAAATTTAATTTTGGAAATTATAAAATTGAGTTTAGATTAAATTATTATAATAATTAAAAATAATATTATATCGCGTTGTAGAGTATATGTTTTTATCTTTTGAAAGTGGTTTTTCAAAAGTCATTTTTTTCAATTTTCTAAAAGGGTATTGAGGAAATATGTGATGCAAATTGTGATATGCTGTTACATCTGATGTAAAAAAAATATTTTCTAAAACTCCACCTTTTATAGTTCTGGATGTAGTAACGTCATATTGTATTTTATTTTCTTTATTTAAAAAAATATGCTGACAAATGATCCTAAATCTAAGTTGAAGGTGGTATAAGGTTCCCAATGTTAAATAGTAGACTGCATAAAAAACAGTAAAATTATAAATTATTGAAAGATAAAATAGAGCCACTTGAAAAAATAAAATAAACAAAAAAGTAATGTCTATTTTGAAACTTGAACTTTCTTCAACTGATCTACTACTTGCTTCAAGATTTATATAATTTAAAACAAATTTTAAACCGTTGATACCAGTAAGATCAAAAAAAATACTTTTCCATAGTTCTTTTTTTTTATAAATTTTTAAAGGTCCAGTTTCGGGATCTTCTGAATTAAAATATAAATCATATTCATGATGTTTAAAATGTTTTTTTCTATAGCTTTTAACGCTAACAAAAAAGAAAGTGCCAATAAGATAATTTGATATCAAGTCATTCAACCATCTGTTTTTATAAATATGATAATGACAACCTTCGTGAATAAATTCACCTAAAAATTTATGATGTATTAAAGACAAAACTACAAAAAGAGGTAATGAAACAAGTAAATCAAAATTACTAATTAATACGTATGATGTATAAAAAAATATTAAATGTAATCCACATATCATCAATAAATTTGAAATACTTTCATATATAGATAAATTTTTATTCATAATTATTAAATAATTAAATTCTTATTAATTGTCCATGTATATTATTGTCATATTAAATGTTTATTTTAATTGATTAATAATTTCCCTTACAAAAATACTCGCATGAAAATCAGCATTTAAATGAGAGCCAGGGTCATTTTTCATATAATAGCTTTCTTTTATGTCGATTTTAGAATCAAAGAAAAGTTTTGTAAAATTTAAATGATTAATATTTTTATGATTTTTTAAAATATTATCTACTATGTCAGATACATTTACTAAATAATTTTCTTTAACGTTTTGATCATTAAAGTCTCCAAATATGTGTCCTTTGTGTGGAAAAGTTACAAAAATAATTTTTTTTATATATTTTCTCTTATTGAAAAAATTGATAAGACTGCTCAGTCTGTCTTTGAAATAATTAACTTCATCATCTGTGCTATTAATAAGATATTTTCTTATTTCGTTAAATCTACATTTAGAAATTTCTTTATTTTCCCACCCAAATTTTTTAATAGATTCAACTTTCTTTATAAAGCGGAAAAAAGAATATTTAATAAAAAAATTTGTTAATTTGTATGATCTGAGCATTTTTGAATCATTATTTAGTTTTATATCAGAAATTGCATAAAGCTTTGTGTAATCATAAGTAGCTCTTGAATATTTTTCATTTCCAACTCCAACTAAATCTTTGTTTTCATTAAAAAATCTTTTATCTTTATATCTGCATATTTCATCACCAATATCTGTTTGATCTATATAGACAACAACTGCGTCGGGTTTAATATTAAAATCCTTCTCAAGAATTTCATACTGTAATTGCATCAAACTTGGTGAGAATGATGTTATTCCAGCATTTATTAATCCATAATTATTATTTTTTGCAAAGGTTTCGAATATTTTTTCAGATCCAATGTTCGAACTAATTTGTTCAATCCAAGAATCTCCTAACAATATAATATTCGTATTGTCATTAGAATAATTATTTATTATTGAAAATAAATAATTCTCTTTATTATTTTTAATTTCCCATTTGCCATCTGAATCTCGTAAATGATGAATTTTTTTAGAATACTTAATGTGAAAATTTAACTTATCTGTTGTTTTGAATAGATAAGGAGCATTTTCATGATTATCAAAACTTATTTTAATAAAGTATAAAAAATAAAGAATTAATAATATTAGCACAGTTGTAATTAAGTTTATTAAAAATATTTTTATTTTATGGCTCATTTTATTGATATATGGTACTTAAAAAATTATAAAATATAATGTCTAAAATTAAAACAAGATCAATTAAAAAATTTGATATAATTATTTTTATTTTATTTTTTAATTATATCTTTTTGACCTTATTAAAATAGAAAATACTTAATATCAGATATGAATATTTCAGAGAAATACAATAATTATTACTTATATTCTATTCTATTTTTTATTTTTCTACCTTTAAATTTAATAGGTCAACAATTTGATGGAATTCTAATTCTTTATGCATTCGAAACAAATAGTATAGATGTGGTATATGAGTGGTATAAGCAAGCCGGAAGATATTTACATCAAATACCTATTTATATAGTCGAGTTGATTAATAATTTTACTAAAATTGATTATGAAATAATTCTTGATAATTTAATAATTTTTTTTTTAATTTTATTTTGTTTAGAAATTAAAAAATATTCATATATCATTTTTAATCTTGAAGAAAAATGGTGCAACTTAGCGGCGTTATTTGTATCTATTTTTCCTATATGGCACATATTTGTGAGCTTCGATATTGGACAGTACATAATCTCAACCTACTTTCTGTTCTTTGGATTTAGATATTATATACAAAAAAATAAATTTAAATTTATATTTGGATTAATTTTAATACTTTATTCATTTAATGTTGAGTCCAATTTATCTTTTGTTATTGGTTTGTCTTTAATTCACTTGCTGAAAAAGAAAAGTGATTATAATTTTTTACTAATTAGATTATTTACAATAATTGGAATAGTAGTTAGTTATTACTTTGTCAGGATGCATTACTTCTCCCCGTATGGTTTATTTGAAGGATATAACACCTTGCATATGGGAATTTTAAACAACATTACCCCTTCAAAAATAATTGCAAATATAATTCAATATTCTTCTTATTTATATCTATTCTTGTGGATGCCAGTTTTTTTTATAATCCACATATCTATAAAAAATAAAATTAGTATTAAAAAAGTATTAAAAAAAAATGAAATAGATTATTTTAATTATTTTCTACTTATAATATTAGCAGGTTTTGCAATATTTCCTTATATAATATCTAACAAATCTTCATCGATATTTTATCTTTCTGATTACTATCAAAGACATGCAATATTGTTAGCTCCAATATCAGGTATTTTCTTTTCAATAATGTTTAAAGATTTAAGTAAACTAAATCATATGTCAAATAAAATTAGTGTTAATTTTTATATATCAATTTTTATAATAATTAATTTAATACTACTGAACTATGGAAATTATAGAAAAACAGAATCAAACTTATTCAGGAAAAATATGATAAGTGAGTTTAAAAATATTGAAAAAATTCCAAAAGGAAACATAAAAATAATTTCGAAAAATTTGCCAATGGATTTAAGAGATTATGAAATAAATTATTTGTTATTTAGTGCTTATGGTGAGGCTAGCTGGTATGCAAATAATGACTTATCTGGACCAAAAGATTTTTATAATTCAAAAGAAATATATCGTCACTTGTTCATCTTTAGTGATTATGAACCGGAATGTAATATAAAAATTATTTTAAAAAATGATTTAACTAAAATTGAAAGATTAAAATACTTGTATATATTAAATTATAAAAATTTTTATAGTATAGATTCTGTAGAAAAAAATTGTTAATTTAATATTTTGTTAAGTGATGTTGCAACGTAATCAATCTCAGAATTTTTAATTCCTAAACCTGATGGTAAATAAAAACCATTCTTTGATATAAATTCAGAGTTGGGATATTTATCACTTTTTTTAAATAATTTAAGCTTATTGAATATTTTTTGTTTATGCATAGGAGTAAAAAAGTTTCTTGTTTGTATTCCTTTATCTAAAAGCTTTTTTATAACTTTGCCTCTTTTTATTTTTACTCCTTTTTTAATAACTACTCCAAAAACCCAAAAAATGTTTTTAGAATTTTTATTTTTAATTTTTTGAATTAAAATTTTTTTATTTTTTTTTAGTAAATTATTGTATCTTAAACCAATTTCTCTTTTCCTTTTTATTATCCATGATATGTTTTTGAGCTGACCACAACCTATGGCTGCTTGTATATTTGTAAATCTATAATTCCAACCAATATCATCATGATTAAATCTGTTGTCTCCTGCACCAAAACATAAATTTCTTAGTGACTTACATTTTTCATAAAGTCGTTTATTATTTGTTAATATCATTCCACCTTCTCCAGTAGTGATGTGTTTATTTGCATAAAAACTAAATGTGCTAATATCTCCAAAGCTTCCACAATATTTATTATTATATTTTTGTCCTATCATTTCAGCTGCGTCTTCTACTATTTTAATTTTTTTAAATTTCGCAACTTTAATAATTTTTTTCATATGAACGGGAAATCCATAGATGTGGGTTATGATAATTGCTTTAGTTTTTTTTGTTATTTTTTTTAAAATTTCACTTTCGAGCATATTCCAATCATCTAAACTTGCGTCTACTAGTATTGGCTTAAGTCCAAGTTTAAAAACACATAATGCTGATGAAATAATTGAAAAAGCGGGAACAATTACTTCTGAATTTTTCTTAAGATTGAGTGCCTTTAATGCAATTTCTAAAGCTCCAGTTCCGTTAGCAACAGAAACTCCATACTTCATATTAATAAATTTTGAAAAATTGTTTTCAAATTCTTTTACGAAAGGTCCTTCAGAAGAGATCCATGCTGTATCTAAACACTTCTTTACATTAATTTTGTCCTGTTTAAATATTTTAGGTTTATTTACAGGTATGAAATTATTTTTTAATCTTAATTTTTTTTTCATCAATTTTTTTAAATCTAATTTTATCAAGAGTTTTAAAAAAGGGACCTTGTTTTATTTCTATTAACTGACATTTTTTAATAACTTTAAAACCATGTGAGCCTTCATTGAGTATAATTAAATCTTCCTTTTTTAAGATTTCACTAAATAAGTATTTTTTTTTATTAACATAAAAATCAACTCTAAGAATTCCATTTTTTATAAATAAAACTTCAGATGTTTTGTAAATTTTTCTTAGAAAATTTTTATGTGTATGGGGTTTTACCTCATATCCGCGCTTATGATTAATAAAACCAACTTGATGAGGAAAATTTTCTGGTGATATAAAATTTACACCATTTTTTTTAATTTTATTTGAATTTACTATAATTGCTAATAGCTTTTTTTTATAAAATATTTTTTTAATCATATGTTAGTTTTTTCTACGAACTAATGTTGAAATAATTCTTAAAAAGTACATAAAACTAAAAAACAAAAATCTAAATATATTTGGTGCAGATTTACTATTCATTTGATCTTTATCTTTCTTTTGCACATATGGAATTTCTTTAATTTTGTATCCTTTTTTGTGTGAATTATATAAAAATTCAAAGAAAAATTCTCCATGTCCGTAACCAAGAAATGTAACTTCATCTAAAATTTTTCTTTTCATTAAAAAAATTGAGCTTGTAAAATCTTTTATTGGTGTTCTTAATATAATTTGACAAAGAAAATTAAAAAACTTACTACTTAGGGCTCTTAGCATAATTCTCTCATCTCCACCCCCAGAAACATATCTAGACAGAATTATTATATCATTGATAGATTTAAGTTCATTTATCATAATTGGAAACTTCGATGATAGTTCTCCCATATTTGTATCTATCCAGCCTATATGATCTCCAGTACTTTCAACAACTCCTCTGACAAAAGCTGATGCGAGACTTCTACTTTTTTTCCTAAAAACGGTTTTATATTTATTTTTATGATTTAATTTTTTAATTATTTCAATTGTTCCATCTGTTGAATTGTCGTCAACTATGACTATTTCTAAATTTTCAATATTTTTTTCAAGTTCTGAAATAGTATGTTCTATATAATTTGCTTCATTATAAGTGCAAAGAATTATTGATATTTTAAGTGACATCAATTAATATTTTTTTCTATATTTAAATCGTTTTCCATCATTATAGAGATAAGCTTATCTAAATCTGTCTTCACTTTATATTTTAATATTTTTTGTGCTTTTTTTGTATCACCAACTAACGAAACTGTTTTGCTAGGTCTTAATAGTTTTTTATCAATTTTAACATATTTTTTATAATTTAAACCAACATAAGAAAAAGCCTTTTTTACAAAATCTTCAACAGAATGCTGTTTTCCAGATGCTATTATAAAGATATCTGGTTTTTTTAATTGAACAATTTTATGAGCAATTTC